>Ga0116164_10000750_pt1 | contig 26581 bp, 24 predicted proteins | sample AD_UKC109_MetaG_FD_89888 | JGI IMG/M metagenome (GOLD analysis project Ga0116164, IMG submission 89888) | Active sludge microbial communities of municipal wastewater-treating anaerobic digesters from Hong Kong - AD_UKC109_MetaG | ecosystem: Engineered > Bioreactor > Anaerobic > Digestate... | reverse complement strand
CGATTTCGCGCGCAAGCGCGAACGCGTTTTGAATGTCCTGCGCCGTATGCGTCCTTCCGACGCGCCGGAGCGTTTCGTCGTTCATCGTCTGCGGATTGATGGATACGCGCGTGACACCGAGGCGTTTCAGCGTCTCCAGCTTGTCCCGGTCGATCGTGTCCGGACGTCCCGCTTCCACGGTGCACTCTGTTCCGAACGAGCCGTATTCCTCCAGAATGTAGGTCAGCAGCTCGTCGAGCTGGCTTGCGTTCAGTACCGTCGGCGTTCCGCCGCCCATGTAAAACGAGCGCACATTGAGTCCCTGCTCTTTACAGATCTGCGCGCCGCAGGCGATGTCCTGTTTCAGCGTGTCGAGATAGCGCTTCAGCCGCTCTGCATCCCTGAGCACTTCGCTGGCAAACGAGCAGTACAGGCATTTCGTCCTGCAAAACGGAATGCCGACATAGACGTCGACGTCGGAATTCGAAACGGCGTCGATATACGGCGATTGCACGCTGCAGATTTGTTCCGCAAGCGCAGTCTTTTCTTTCGACACGTCGAACGTCTCAAGAAACGTCGTTTCTGCAAATCCGACGCCGTTCGTTCTCGACAGCTCGCGAAACAGCTTTGTCGGACGGATGCCGGTCAGCGAACCCCACGGCGTCGCGACGTCCGGATAAAGCTGCTTCAGCAGATCATAGCAGGCGAGCTTGATTCTGCGTTTTTCAATGCGCTTTCGCACCAGCGCCGAAGCGCCGTTCGGCAGGTCGAATTTGTCTTTGATAAAAAAATTCCCTGCTGATGCGGACAGCGTGTAAGAACTGCCTGCGTTGTCCAGCTGAACATCAAAAACCAGCTCAGCCTGAACCGTTTCCGTTTCTTCGAGCAGTACGATTTCCGTCAAGCCGAGAAAAAGCCGAATTTCTTCGGCTATGTCGTTTCGGTATTCGGGCCGGTTGGTCTCAATCGCAATCACCGGAAAAAACGCTCCTAAATTCGCAAAATCGGGTTGTGCCGCCGCTCGTAGTCGAGCGTCGTGTTCTCTTCATGACCGCAGTATACCGCGTAGTCGCCCTTGAGCGCAAACAACACGTTGACGACGGAATCCCGGATCTCGTCCAGGCTGCCGCCCGGAAAATCCGTCCGCCCGACGCTGTCGCGAAAAAGCGTGTCGCCCGAAAAGATCGTTCGTTCGCTCTCGATCACGTAACTCACGCCGCCCTTTGTGTGCCCCGGCGTATGCAGCACTTTGATCGTTAACCCGGCGATCTCCAGCGTTTCGCCGCCGTGCAGCAAAACGTCCGCTTCCGTGGGCGGCACCTTCTCGCCGATCAGCACGGCGAGGTTTTTGCGGTTGCTGCCGAGCATGTTCGCGTCCGCTTCGTGGACGTACAGCACGGCTCCCGTCTCTTCCTTGATCTGCCTGACGCCGCCGATATGGTCGAAATGCCCGTGCGTAAGTAAAATCGCTTTGCAGGTCAGTCCGTTTTGTTTCAGCGCGTCCAGCACCGGTTCCGCGCCGCCGGGATCGATCACCACGCAGTCCTTTGTGTCGTCCGCTCCTATGATATATGTATTGACGCCGAACGAGCCGCTCAGCAGTTGAAGCAATCGCATTTTAAAACACCTTCTTTGAATCGAGTAATATCGTATGCGGGCCGTCGTTGACAAGGCGTACCTGCATGTTTGCCTGAAACTGCCCGTGTTCGACCGGGACGCTTTCCGCGATGCGCTTGATCGCCGCCTCGTACAGCGGAATCGCCGTTTCGGGACGCGCAGCCTTTATATAGCTCGGTCGCCTGCCCTTTCTTGCGTCCGCGCAGAGCGTAAACTGCGAAATCAGCAGCACGCTCCCGCCGACGTCCGCGACGGACCGATTCGGGATCTCGTTTTCGTCGTCAAAAACGCGCAGGCCGACGACCTTGTCGCAGATATAGTTCAAATCCTGCTCCGTGTCGCCTTCCTCAATGCCTAAAAATACGACGAGACCATGTTCGATCTCGCCGATGACTTTGTTTTCCACTTCCACCGACGCACCCGTCGTCCTTTGAATGACCGCCCGCATAGCGTTATTTCGTTCCCCTTTATACTAACTTGCTCAAAACCCGTGCGAAAGGCTTCACCGGTTCATCCTGTGAACCTCGCCTACGCACTTGAGTTTTTTCAGGTTTTTGATGATCACGTTCAGCTGCTCCGTGTTGGCGACCTCAAACGTCATCTCGATGACATACCGTTCGTCCGCCATCGGCCTGCCGCTGATGGACTGAATGCTGATATTCAGGCCGGAAAGCGTAGCGGAAATTTGGGAGAGCGTACCCGGACGGTTCTCGCCCTCGATCTGCAGAGACGCGTTGAACGAGCTCTTTGCGTTGATCGCCCACTCGACGTCGATGATGCGGTCCTTTTCGGAAAGCAGGTTCGCGACGTTCGGGCAGTCCATGCGATGCACGGATACGCCGCGGCCGCGCGTAATGTAGCCGATGATCGGGTCTCCGGGCAGCGGATTGCAGCAGTTGCCGAAGCGCACGGCCATGCCCGGGTCGCCTTTAACGATGATTCCGTTGACCGGAATATGTCCCTTCGGCGCTTCCTCCGCTTCGCTCTTTTTCATCTTTTCTGCGAGCGCTTCCACCTTGTCGACCTTTTTCTTGGCGTCCATAAGCCGGTGGAGCACCTGCCCGGCGGAAAGACCGCCGAAGCCGATCGCGGAATACATGTCCTCCAGCCCGCCCATGTGGTAGCGCTGGAGCATTTCATTGTAGAAGTCGGGCTTCATCAGTTCGGAAAGCTGCTCGCCCTGCCGTTTTGCGGCGTCTTCCAGCATATCCCGGCCGCGCGCGATGTTTTCTTCGCGGTTGACCTTCTTGAACCATTGCCGAATTTTGTTGCGCGCGGACTGCGTCTTTACGATCTTCAGCCAGTCCCTGCTCGGGCCGGGCTGGCTGTTGGACGTGATGATTTCGACCACGTCGTTGGTTTTTAGCTTATAGTCCAGCCGGACGAGAGAGCCGTTGACCCTTGCGCCCTGGCAGTGGTGGCCGATGTTCGTGTGGATGCGATAAGCAAAGTCCAGCGGCGTCGACCCTTTTGGCAGGTCGATGATCTCCCCGCGCGGCGTCAATACAAAGACGTATTCGCCGAGGAAGTCCTTCATGATGCTTTCGACGAATTCCTTGCTGTCCTCCGTGTTCTCTTTCGCCTCGAGCACCTGCCTTAGCCAGCTCGTCTTCTTGTCCAGCAGGCTTTGCACGGCGCGCCCTTCCTTGTACATCCAGTGCGCGGCAATGCCGTACTCCGCCGTGCGGTGCATTTCCTTTGTTCGGATCTGTACTTCAAACGGGATGCCGTTCGCCGCAAGCAGAGTCGTGTGCAGCGAGCGGTACATGTTAGGTTTCGGCGTCGCGATATAGTCCTTAAAGCGGCCGGGGATCGGTTTCCAGCTCGCGTGGATGACGCCGAGCGCCGCATAGCAGTCGTTGACCGTGTCGACGATGACGCGGATCGCGATCAGATCGTATACTTCATTGATGCCGGAGTTGAGGCGCTGCATCTTGCGATACACGCTGTAGAGGTGCTTTGGCCTGCCGCTGATCGTCGCTTCGATTCCCGCTTCCTTCAGCTGTTCTCCAATCTGGCGCATCGCATCGTCAAGCGTTTCCTGTCGCTCCGCCTGTTTTTCCTTGAACTGCCGGCTGATGTCCGCATATTCCACCGGTTTTAAATACATAAACGAGAGGTCTTCCATCTCGCCCTTGATCGCGCCCATGCCGAAGCGGTGCGCAAGCGGTGCGTAAACGTCCAGCGTTTCTTTCGCCTTGCGCATGCGTTTATACGGGTTGCAGTATGCAAGCGTACGCATATTGTGCAGGCGGTCGGCGAACTTGATGATGACGACGCGCGCGTCGGCGGCGATCGCAAGGAACAGTTTCCTGAGGTTTTCGGACTGTTCCTGTTTTTTTGTCACATAGGTCTGCTTGCCCGATTTGGTCAGCTTTGTTACGCCGTCGACAAGCTTTGCGACGTCGTCGCCGAATTCCCGTTTAATGTCTTCGACCGTAATGTTGTCGCCGTCCTCCACAACGTCGTGCAGAATCGCGGCGATGACGCTGTCCGCGTCCATGCCCATGTTCATGACCATCCGGGAGACTTCGATCGGGTGCGCAATGTAAGGCTCGCCCGATTCGCGGAGCTGCGACGCGTGCGCGTTGATCGCGAACGCGACGGCTTTTTCAAAAAGCTTCGTCTGTTCCGGCGTGTATTGTTTTGAAAACTCCCTGATCAGTTCTTCCTGTTCCATTGCCGCACCTCCTCTCCTAAACGGATCGAAACCCAAGCTGGATTGTAGAAAAAATCAACGGCAAGCCGTTGATTTTTCAGCTGTTTTATTGAATCTTAATATTGCATGACGGACTTTACGTCGTACCCTGCAAGGGGATTTCGTCCGTCGAACTCGGAAGACAGCTCGATCGCAAATCGAACGCCGACGACTTCTCCGCCGGCCTGCTCGACAAGTTTGATCGTCGCAAGCGCCGTGCCGCCGGTCGCAAGCAGATCGTCAACGATGACGACCTTCTGTCCGGGCTGGATCGCGTCCTTGTGAATTTCAAGCACGTCCGTTCCATATTCGAGGCCGTATTCATATCGAATCGTATCGCAGGGGAGTTTGCCCGGTTTGCGCGCCAATACAAACCCGGCGTGCAGCGCGTAAGCGAGCGCGGAACCGATTACGAAGCCGCGCGCTTCCGGCCCGATAACAAGATCGACCTGTTTTCCATCGAGCGATTCTACAATTTCGTCAATCAGGGCGTGATAGCCGTCCTTGTCCTTCAGCAGTGTCGTGATATCGCGGAACAGTACGCCCTTGATCGGGAAATCCGGAATGCTGCGAATCTTTTCTTTCAGATCCATTGTTCACGCCTCCTGTGCCTTAACGGCTATTTCGTATAACGGGCTTTCATTAAGCGAACGCTGTTCTAAGCCTGCGTTCCGCGCGATCGTCTTTTCCACCGGATCATACGTGAAAAACGAAAGCTGTGTAAAAATGCATAGCGCAAGCAATTCGTTTCCCGTCAGCGTCCGAATGAGAGTTCGAAGCGGCTGCGATCCTTCGCCAAACGTTTGCTGCAGCTTTCGATAGTGGATTCGCATGGTTTCGTCGTCCAGTTTTGCATCCTGCAATGGATCAAACGAAGAAAACCATTCGGCTAGTTTACCATTCGAACAGCTTCCATTATACATTCTTTGCTCGAAAAAAGCATTAAAAAATTGTTTTTTTTCTTCGGATGCGTTCGCGCATGTCCAAAACAGCTCCACGGACTCGCGGCCGCGAAACTGGTTGATGGCCGGCCGCGCGATCAGATCCCAGTCGTATGCGCTTTGCAGCGCTTCGAGCAGGGTGCTCTTGCCGAATGCGACGACGCGCATGACCTGGTCGCCCTGGATCACGCTTGCGCAGAAATGTTTGTCGTCCTTCCCGATCGTGCGGAGCGAGGAAAACCGCACCGCGTTATAGCGGAAAACGGGTTCCGGGTTGCATTCGCCGAACGGGGAAAGCAGCTGCAGCTCCCTGATATTGTCGACCGTCATGTCCTCGAACACAGCCGTTTCGTCGTATTCATATGACGGAAAGAAATCCTCCGGCCGGTAAGCAGTTTCGATATGTTCGATAAATCCGGATCTGAATTCGTCGAATTTCCCGGCGGAGATCGTAACGCCCGCCGCCCGCGCGTGTCCGCCGAAGCGCATAAACAGGTGCGAAAACAGATTCATGTTTTCAAACAGGTCGACGCCCTCGATGCTCCTGCCCGAGCCGGTCAGGACGCCGTCCTTTTCGGCAAACAGGATCACGGGGATATGGTACCGCTCGCAAAGGCGGGACGCGACGATGCCGATCACGCCGGGATTCCAGTCTTCGTGCGATAGGATCAGCACATGCCCGAAATCGCCGAGTTCCTCGATCTGCCGTTCGGCTTCGCCGAGGATCTCGTTCTCCGCGTCCTTCCGCTCCTGATTCCGTTCGTTCAGCTCGTTTGCGATCGTATCGAGACGTTTTACGTCGGTCCCGATCAAAAGCTCGACGGCGGTCGCCGCGGTCGCCATCCTTCCGGCGGCGTTCAGCCGCGGCGCGACGACAAACGAAACGGTCTGCTCGTCGACATGCTGCTGCTTCCAGCCCGCGGCTTCGAGCAGCGCGGTAAAGCCGGGCACCGTCTGCAGATATTTTAACCCGCACGCGGATATGATCCGGTTCTCCTGCGTCAGCGGAACGACGTCCGCAATGGTCGCGACAGCCGCAAGCGCAAGCTCCGCGTCGGAATACGCGTCGTCATTCAGCGCCTGTATCAGTTTCAGCGCGACGCCCGCGCCGCAAAGATACCGGTTCGGATAGGTCGAATCCTTTCTGGACGCGGCTACGACCGCCGCGCACTCCGGCACGGTTTTTCCGATGCTGTGGTGGTCCGTAACGACGACGTCGACGCCGAGCGCTTTGCAAAGCGCGATCTCGTCGAACGCCGATATGCCGTTGTCCACCGTTACGATCAGCTTTACGCCGTCTTTGTGCAGATTCCGCACCGCCGTTTCCGAAAGGCCGTATCCCTCGCTGTGGCGAAGCGGGATGTAATGCCGTACGTCCGCGCCCATCTGTTTGAGCCTTCCGTACAGCATCGCCGTGGAGCAGATGCCGTCGGCGTCATAGTCGCCGAATACGCAGGTCCGTTCCCCTTTTTCGATCGCCGCGCGGATTCGGTCAACGGCCTTTTCCATGTCCGGCAGCAGGTACGGATCGTAAAGCATCCGTTCGTCCGGGTGCAAAAAACATTTCGCTTCCCCGCTGTCTTTCACGCCGCGCCGGATCAGCGCGCGCGCCGTCAGCGTGGAGATGTTTTCCGCCTGTGCAATTTTTCCCGTGAGAGCCGCGTCGCATTCGGCCGGCTCCCGGGCGATCATCGTGTTGTTCATCGTTCCGTTTGTTCCGCCATATAGATGCCGATGGCGCATTCAAACCGTTTTCGCATCAGAGCACAGCTGATTTCGTGCGGATGGTCGAGCGCGCCGCCGTATAAAACGGCGTTTGCCATGCAGCCCCCGCTGCAGTAATATTTCGCCCAGCAGTTTTTGCAGGTGTCCTTCGTGCAGACGTTGCAGCCAAGGAACTCGTTTTGCAGGTCTTCCCGCCGGATCCCGTCGTCAAGCGAGCCGATCTTCCATTCTTCCATCCCTACGAACTGATGGCAGGGATAGAGGTCTCCGTCCGGCGTCACCGCGACGTATTCGGTGCCCGCGCCGCAGCCGTTGATGCGTTTGCGCAGGCACGGCCCGCCCTTTGGATCGAACATGAAGTGGAAGAAATTGAACCATGTTTCCGGCGTTTTGCGGGCCTCGATATAATAGTCCGCAAGCGCGTCGTATTCACGGTCGATCCGCTCCAGATGCTCCGGCAGCAGGCAGTACGGGCTGTCGTCGGCCAGTACCGCGGGTTCGATGGAAAGCTGATCGAAGCCGTATCCCGTGATCGCCTTCACATCCTCGAGAAAGTCCAGATTGTTCCGCGTGAACGTCCCGCGGATGTAGTATTCCTTGCCGCCGCGTCCCGCGACGAGCTTCTTTGCGTTTTTCAGGATGACGTCGAACGAGCCTTTCCCGTTGACGGTCGGGCGCATCGCGTCGTGCACCTCTTTTCGTCCGTCCAGGCTGATGACGACGTTGTGCATCTCCCGGTTGATAAAGTCGATCATCTCGTCGGTCAGCGCGACGCAGTTCGTCGTGATCGTGAAATGGATCGATTTGTTATATTTTTTTTCGAGCTCGCGTCCGTAGTTGACGATCCCGACGCAGACCGGCCAGTTCATGAGCGGCTCGCCGCCGAACAGGTCGACCTCCAGATGGTGCCGGGTCCCGCTGTGTTCGATCAAAAAGTCCATCGCGCGTTTTCCGACGTCCAGCGGCATGATCATGCGCGCGCCGTGAAAATCGCCCGTGGAGGCGAAGCAGTATTTGCAGCGAAGGTTGCAGTCGTGCGCGACATGCAGGCAGATCGACTTGATCGCGCTGCCGCCGGGGATCTCCGGCGCCGTCATGGCTTCCGTATCGTACGCGCCGCTTTGCCTCAGCTCTTCAAGGTCCGAAAGGATCTCCTTTACCGTGTCCGCCGCTACGCCTGCGCTATAGGGATCGCCGCCGTGCTCGATCGCCTGGACGACCTGATACGCGTCCTCGTCAAGAAAATGCAGAGCCCCGCTCTCCACGTCCACGAGAATGAACCGATCCTGAAATTGAAACGAGTGAATCAAAGGCGATCTCCCTCCGTGTGAAGAATGAAAGCCGCTCCAACAGACAAAGAAAGGCCTGGTACGGCCTTTCTTTGCGGATCGGCTTATTCAAAGTTATTTGTTTTCGCTGTTCTCTCTGGCGCAGGTCTGGTTGGCTACCGTGCAGGACGTTTTGCACGCCGACTGACAGCTGGCCTGGCATTCGCCGCAAGCTGTGTTTTTGCCTGTTTTGATGCAGGGCTTCTGAATGGTCTGCATATGTTTCATAGCTGTTTCCTCCGAATCGTTTTAACGCAATGATTATACACGAATCCCACTTACAGCGCAAGCTTGGCGGTGTCGTGCGCAATGGTCATCTCCTCGTCCGTCGGGATGACGTAGACGTGCACCTTGCTCGTGGGTTTGCTGATTTCGACGTCCTTGCCGCGCGGGCAGGAGCGGTTCCAATCGTAATCCATGTCGACGCCGAGGAACTCGAGTCCTTCCATGACGGCCTCGCGGATAAAGGGATCGTTCTCGCCGACGCCCGCCGAGAAGACGATCGCGTCCACGCCGCCGAGCGTTGCGGCGTATGTGCCGATATACTGTTTTACCTTATAGCAGAACATCTCGCGCGCAAGCGCCGCGCGTTCGTTGCCCTCCTTCGCCGCTTTTGCGAGGTCCCGAAAATCGCTGGAGATGCCGGAAACGCCGAGCATGCCGCTCTTTTTGTTCATATACGCGTCCATCTCCTTAGCGCTCATGCCGGTGCGTTCCATCAAAAACGGCATGATCGCCGGGTCGATGTTTCCGCAGCGCGTCCCCATCGGAACGCCTTCCAGCGGCGTAAGCCCCATCGACGTGTCCGCACATTTTCCGCCCTTAACGGCGGAGAGGCTGGAGCCGTTGCCGAGGTGGCACGTGATGATGCGCGTGTCTTCTTTTTTCATGCCGAGCGCGACGAGTTTTTCGACCGCGCGGCCCGCAAGATACCGATGCGACGTCCCGTGGAACCCATAGCGGCGCACCCTGTGTTCCTTATAGGCTTCGTACGGCAGCGCATACATGAACGCCTTCTTCGGCATGCTCTGTCCCCAGGCGGTGTCGAACACCGCGACCATCGGGACGCCCGGCATCGCGGCCATGCAGCCGCGGATCCCCATCAGGTTCGCCGGGTTGTGCAGCGGCCCGAGCGGGATGCATTCTTCGATCGCTTCGAGCACCTTGTCGTCGATCAGCACGGGTTCGGAATACTTCTCTCCGCCGTGCAGAACGCGGTGCCCGACCGCGGCGATGCTGCTCATGCTTTCGATCACGCCGACCTTTTTGTCGCTCAACACTTCGAGGACAAGCTTGATCGCGTCCTCGTGCGTCTTCATTGGGCTTTCTTTTTCAAGTTTTTCTCCGTTTGCCGGGCAATAGCTGAGCACGGATTTTGCGATTCCGATGCGCTCGCAGATGCCTTTTGCGATGACATCTTCCTTTTCGATGTCGATGAGCTGATACTTCAGCGACGAGCTGCCTGCGTTGATAACCAGAATATACGTCATGAAACGATTCTCCTTATAAATTCTGCGCCTGGACGGCGGTGATTGCTACGACGGATACGATGTCGTCCACGCTGCATCCGCGGGAGAGATCGTTTATGGGATATTTAAAGCCCTGGCAGATCGGCCCGATGGCTTCCGCGCCGGCGAGGCGCTGGACCAGTTTGTAACCGATGTTGCCCGCCTGGAGGTCCGGAAAGATCAGAACGTTCGCTTTGCCGGCGACCGTGCTTCCGGGCGACTTGAGCGCCGCTACTTTTTCAACGAGCGCGGCGTCCGCCTGCAGCTCGCCGTCCACGTTCAGTTCCGGCGCAAGCTCGTGGACGAGCTTCGTCGCTTCCGTTACCTTGTCGACCAGCTCGTGCTTCGCGCTGCCCTTTGTAGAGAAGGAAAGCATCGCGACGCGCGGTTCCATGCCGCAGAGGGATTTTGCCGTCCCCGCGGACGAGATGGCGATCGCCGCGAGCTGTTCCGCCGTCGGGCAGGGATTGACCGCGCAGTCGCCGAAGATCATCAGGCCGTCGTCGCCGTAGGCCTTGTTCGGGACTTCCATGATAAAGCAGCTCGATACGACGGAGATACCCTTCGGCATCTTGATGATCTGCAGCCCCGGGCGCAGGGTTTCGCCGGTCGTGCAGACCGCGCCGGCGACCATACCGTCCCCGCGGCCTTTGAGGATCATCATCGCCGCATAAAACAGCGGGTCCTTCATGGTCTGCTCCGCCTTCTCGGGCGTTACGCCCTTTTGCTTGCGGAGTTCGTAAAACGTTTCGGCGTATTCCTTGAAATCCCTGTCGGTCAGCGGATCGACGATTTCGACGCCGTCCAGAGAAACGGCAAACTTCTTGGCGACCGCCTGAATTTCCCCGGCGTTTCCAAGAAGTGTAATATCTGCAATCGATTCTTCTTTAATTTTCGCCACCGCCTGCACGGTGCGCTCCTCGGTCCCTTCCGGCAGTAAGATACGTTTTTTGTCGGATTTTGCTTTTTTCTTGATTGATTCCATCAACGACATGACAGTTTTGCGCCTCCATTTGTTACTTGCGTGTTGTATTTTTTCATAAATCTTTCATTTAAGGTTACCCAACCGCTTGAGTATACCACATCGCCGATGAAAATGGTATACTGTCGTATATAGAAATTAAGCGATTATTTGGGGAATCTATGCGAGTTGTCGGCATCATAGCTGAATATAATCCTCTTCACAACGGGCACATTTATCATCTGGAGAAAGCGCGCGAGCGTTCCGGCGCGGATTATTGCATCGTCGTCATGTCCGGAAACTTCGTCCAGCGCGGCGAAGCGGCCTGCACGGATAAGTTCACGCGCGCGCTCTGGGCGCTCAAGGGCGGCGCGGACGTCGTGCTCGAACTCCCGAGCGTATACGCCGTCGCGCCCGCCGAACGGTTCGCCGTCGGCGGCGTCCGCACGCTCGGCGGCACCGGCGTCGTAACCGATCTTGCGTTCGGCTGCGAAGCGCCGGACCTTCGCACGCTCTATCAGATATCGGACATCATCGCCTCCGAGCCGCCGGCGTTGCAGGAGTCGATCAAGCGTCATCTTTCCCTCGGCAAATCGTATCCGCGCGCGCGCTTCGACGCCCTTCGGGAATACGGCGTGCCGGACGGGATGCTCCGCGCGATCGCGCAGCCGAACAACATCCTTGCCGTCGAATACCTCAACGCCATCCGTCAGTACGCGCCGGACATCGACCCGCTGCCTGTCACGCGGATCGGCACCGGTTATCATTCCGAGGAGATCTCCGGCGAATTCGCAAGCGCAACGGCGATTCGCAAGGCGATTGCGGACGGCAAGCGCGAAATACTCAACACCATGCCGTCGTTTGTCGGCGGGCCGCTGCTTTACGACGATCAGTTCATCATTCCGCAGGAAGCGCTGAGCGATATGATGCTTTACGCGCTCCGCAGAATGACGTTCAGCGAGCTTTCCGAACTGCCGGATGTCGTCGAAGGGTTCGAAAACGTCCTGTTCCGGGCCGTCCGCAGCACGCGAAGGCTCGGCGAATTCTTCGAAGCGATCAAGAGCAAACGGTATACGCTCGCGCGCTGCAAGCGCATCGCAGTCTGCGCGCTGCTCGGGATCAGCAAGGAGCAGATCCAGTCCACGCTGGCCAGCCGCGAAGGATCGTATCTGCGGGTGCTCGGTTTCCAAAAGACCGCGCGGCCGCTCCTTGGCGAGATCGCAAAAAAGCGGTCGATGCCGATGTTCGTCCGGAACAACGACCTGCGCGATTGTCCCCTGATCGTACAGCGCAACGTCGAGACCGACATCATGAGCACGGACATCCTCTCCTACGCGACGGATCAGGAGCTCAAGCGGGATATGACCGGCCCGGTCATCGTCTGATCGGTCGTGAAATATTGAAAGAGATCGCCTACACTTTAGCGTAGGCGATCTCTTTAGTCTTTGATCAGCTCTTTAATTTTCGGCATTGCGTCCTTCACGGCGCGGCGGCCCTCTTCGATGCAGTCCTCAGCCTGGTCGGTCTGAAAATGCCCTTTTACGAACAGCACCTCCGGCACCAGCATCACGTCGGCTTCCTCGCGGCGGAACTTCGTCATCTCCCACTGCATGATGTTGATCGTGCGGTTCATCAGCTGATAGGCGTTCATGCCCGACACGTCCACGGAATCCCCGTGATAGCCGACGTCGACCCCGATCACCACGTCCATGCCGTGATCCCTGAGGCACTTGCAAGGCACGCGCTCAAGGACGCCGCCGTCGATGTATGTCTTCCCGTTCAGCGCTTTCGGTTCGAAGATCGCCGGGATCGACATGCTCGCCCGGACCGACTCGTGAAGCGGACCTTCCTCAAGAACATCCAGCTTCCCCGTCTCCGCGTCGACAGCGACGCAGCAAAACGGAATGTTCGTTTCGCCAAACGACTTTGCGTGCGTAAAGAGACGGATCAGTTCCTCGATCCGCTCGCCGCGGAGCAGCCCGTTCGACAGCGGGAACTGGAGGTCCATGTAGCCGCGGAGGTTCAGCGTCAGCACGAATCGTTCCAGCATGTCGAGGTCCGTCCCGGCACTGTAGACCGCGCCGATGATCGCACCCATGCTGCTTCCGGATATCATGTCGATCCGTATGCCTTCCGCCTCCAGTTGCTGTAAAACGCCGATATGCGCAAAGCCCTTCGTGCTGCCCGCGCCAAGCGCAAGCCCGATTTTTTTCGCCATAACGTCCAAACCTCGATATCCGTGATGCCTTCGTTAATCGACAGAAAACGAGCCGCGGGCGTCAACCCCGGCTCGTGTGATTCCTTAAAAATCTTCGTCGTCTTCGTCGTCGTCTTCAATGAATTCGATCAGGCGCTTGCGCGGTTTCTTACCCTTCGGCGCTTTTTTCTCCTCGGGTTCTTCCATCCAGTCTTCGTCTTCGAATTCTTCGTCGTCCTCCGCTTCGAGGATGCGCTTGAACAGCCCTTTCTTTTTCTGCGGGGGCTCGTCCATGCGCGGCTGTTCGCGGCGGCGCGGCTCTTCCTCATAATCATCGTTCGAGCGGGCCATCCGTTCGGGCCGGGTGAACTGACGCGTTGCGGTGGGGTCTTCCTCAACCGGCATACGCTCCACGCCCGCATACGGCGAAACGCGCGGCTGACGGGCCGTTTGCTGGCGCTGCTGCTGAACGGGCGCCGGCTCTGCGTACTGCGGCTGCGGCTGCTGATATTGCGGCTGCGGCGCGTACTGCGCTTGCTGCGGCTGCTGTTGCGGTGCATATTGCGCCTGCTGCGGCTGCGGAGCCGGCTGCACCGGTTCCGGCGCGCTGACTGTCTGCGCTTCGTCGCCAACGCCGAGCTCGCGGCGGTTGTTGTCGATCATCTGATGATATTCGGCAAGATACCGCTGGAGGTCTACAAGGATGTCGTCCGCGTACTTGCGCGCGCCGTTGTAGATCGCCGTCGCATTTCCTTCCGCCTCGGCCGCGACCTTGCTTGCGCGTCCAAACGCTTCTTTATATACTTCCGATTCGCAAACGCGTTTCTCAAACTCGGACTGTGCGTTTGCGCGAATGGAATCCGCTTCCGACTGTGCCTGGGACAGGATGGTGTCCGATTCCTGATGCGCCTGCTCCACGATTTCGTCAGCCGTTTCTTTCGCGTCCTGTATCGTATTGTCCGCTTCGGAAATGATCCCTGTTGCGCGACGGATATCTTCCGGAATGACGACTTTCAGATCCTCAAGAAGGTCCAGCAGCCGGTCTACTTCCACGATCCGTTTGCTCGGTCCGCCGAATTTCGAACGCGGGCTTTCCTCCAGCTCCTGTTTCAGGCGATTGATAATGCTGAAGATTTTCATTGTTTGTGCGCTGCTCATGGTTTCATTAACCTTTCTGCAATGATATTCTGTATACTGTCCGGGACAAGCCCGCTGATGTCTCCGCCCATCGAACCGATTTCCCGTATCACGCTGGAACTCAGAAACGAGTGTTCGGGGCTTGCCATGAAATAGACTGTTTCGATGTCCGGCGCCAAATGCCGGTTGAGCGCGTTGATCTGGAACTCGTATTCGAAATCCATCGTTGCGCGCAGGCCGCGGATGATGTATTCCGCGCCGATCTGGTGCGCATAGTCGACAAGCAGTCCCTCGAAATGCGTCACGACGACGTTTTTCATCTGCTCCACGTCGACCATCTTCTGGATGATGTCCACGCGTTCCTTAACGGAAAAAACCGGCGATTTCGCGGCGTTGTTCAATACGCTTACAAAGACCTTGTCAAAGAGGTTTGCAGCGTGCAGAAGCACGTCCTGATGGCCGACCGTAAACGGATCGAAGCTTCCAGGATAAACGCAAATCCGCATGGTTCGCTATCGCCTTTCGTAAATCGTGATCGAGCAGGTGCCGTAGCGGCGCGTGTCCGCCGCAAACGCGATATCTTCCGAAACGTCCGGCGGGAGATCCGTCGCGTGTTCGACCACGACCCGTCCGCCGTCGGCTAAAATTCCACTTTGAAACACTTGCTCGGCGGCTCTGGCCGCCGTCTTGTCCGCATATGGCGCGTCGATGAAAACAAGCTGAAAGGTGTTTCCCCCGCGCCCGAGCTTTTTGATGCATTCCGCATAGTCGAGGGACGTCGTTTGCACGATATCGTCCAGCTTTAAAAGCTCCGCGTTCTTTTTGATCTGCTCCGCGCATTCGCGCATTCGATCGTTGCAGACAACCCGTTTTGCACCGCGGGAGGCCGCTTCCAGCCCGAGATTGCCGGAACCGGAAAACAGGTCCAGCACGCTGCTGCCCGGAATATCGAACTGCAGGATCCCGAACATCGATTCCTTAACGCGGTCCAGCGTCGGGCGTGTATCCATACCCATCGGCGCGTCGAATCTGCGTCCGCGCGCCGTCCCGGCGATGATTCTCAAATCCAATGCCTCCACGCATACGTATCCATAATACGTTAGTATAGTATAGCACTCCGCGTCGTTTCACACAAGAAAAACCTGTTTTCGCCGCCTTCTGCAGCCGGTCAATCCTCCAGGATCGGCCCGATTCCCGCCTGTACGAACAGGTCGTACGGATTGAGATAACGCCCGTCCGGCGAGACGATCCCGAGGTGCAGATGGTTGGCAACGCTGTTGCCGGTGCTCCCGACGAGGCCGATCTGCTGGCCCTGCTCGACGGTATCGCCTTCGGAAACGAATGTCGAAATTTCGTACATGTGATAGTAGTGGTACTCGTATCCGTACGGGTCGACGACGATCACGAAGTTGCCGGGGATCGGCATATAGCCGACATAGAGGACCGTACCGTCTGTAACGGAGAGGATCGGCGTCCGCGCCGCCGCGCGGATATCGGTCCCGACGTGCAGGCGCGTTGCGTGCGATCTCGGGTCATACCAGCCGTTTTTAATCGTGCAGCCCGGTAGCGGGTGCGCGACGGTCTTGAGGTATTCGTCCGTATACGTGTAATATTCGACCTCGGCGACGCTTCCGTCGTCGTTGTAAACGGTCTTGAGATAGGCAAGCGCCATCCTAGCTTCAAAGAGCTGATCGCGCGTGCCAAAGGACGCGATTTCGTCGAAATCCGGATCGCTCCATACGGGCGTCACCCCTCTGAACAGGCTTCCCTGCCGCTCGATCCCGATCGCCTGCGCAAGGACGTCGTTCAGGTCCGAGCCGAACGCATAGTAAAGCGCCGCGCACTCCTGCCAGCTCAAAATCGTCTGCGGCGAACCGCCGGTATAGAGCGGGATGTCGATCTCGCGCAGTTCGCGGCTGAGCATGCTCATGCAGGTCGCGGACGCCTCAAGAATCGCCTCGTTCAGTTCATCGGCAAGCTCCATGAACTTGTCCGCCTGTTGGGCGTAGCTGTCGTAGATCGTCGCCGAAAACGGCTGGAGGCTTTCTTCCCATTCCGTCGTGTCGAACTCCAGATACGACTGCACGACGCGGTTTGCCGCCTCGAACGAGGCCGCCATCTGCTGGACTCTTGTCATCTCGCCGTCGTGCGAGGTCTGCGCGATCAGTCCCGCGTCGTAGCGCAGCTTTTCCGCGGCGTAGGCGGCGCTTACGTTCGCTTCGCTTTCCTCACCGTCGCACGCCGTTAAAAGGATTGCTGACGGTTTGGAGAGATCGGTCGCATTTTTCGACTGCGCGCCGTCGTCGGCTAACGAACCGCGAACGGAAGCTGTCGATGCGAGTAACAGCATCGACAGCAAAGCACTTACGATTCTCTTTTTGACAGCATGCGCCATTTTTACCCCGATTTTATGGCAATACCCAGCCATCGTCGGTCGTTTCCGGTTCAGGCTCCGCAGTTGGTTCTTCTGTAGGCGTAGTCGCTTCCGGCGTCGGCGTCGCCTCTTCGGCTGCCGGCGTCGGCGTCGCTTCCTCTTCGTCGTCGCCGTCGCCAAGGTCCGGCAGCGGCGCGGCTTCATATTTATAGGGGAGCACGTGCGCAACGTCCGCGATCGACCAGTTGTCCGTCCATGGCGCCGTACCGGCCGTCAGCTTGATGTTGCTGATGGACTCCGGCAGGACGAGCTGCGCGCGGATCGCCGCCGTTACCGAATCGGTCGCGTCGCCGTCCCGGATTTCGCAGGTCGTGCCGTAGCCGATGTTGTACCATAGCCAGCGCGCGTCCGGCACGGTCAGCCGGATGCAGGCGTGCGACGCTTTCGTGCCGAGGTCGTCGTAGGATTCCTGCACCAGCGAGCTCAGGTCCTTCGCCTTGTCGTACAGCACGGAGTGGAAGTAGGTCCGGCTGTGGATCAGCGTCAGGTACTGCGCGGCCTCAAGATTGACAAACTGGTAAAAGCGCTCCTTCGGTACGGAAATCTGCCAGATGCCGCTCGTGGTCTCATGCCCGTATTCCTTGTCCGGATTTCCGGTCGAGCACAGCATGTAGCGGACCGGCTCGTCATAGTTCGGCTGGCCGTATTTCGTGCCGTCGTCGAGCCGCATATAGACCAGAACCACCTGCCACTGCTTGTCTACGATGATATAATACGTTTCCGGGTCCGGGAAGCCGTCCTTGAGCAGCGTGCTCGCCTTTTCATCCATGTCGTCCAGACTGCCGACGAGCTCTTCGTACGTCATGTTGACCGTCGGCGCATAGACGGAAAACGGAACCGGCGTCGGCGTCGGCTCAACCGTCGGCGTCGGCGACGGCATGTCGTCGAAGGTCTCCTCGTTGAGGTCGAGGACCTCCATGCTGATGACTTCCGGTTCGGGCGTCGGCGTCGCTTCCGCCTGTTCTTCCGCTACGCTTTCGGTGCACCCGAAAGCAAGAAGAGCGGCCATAACGGACAATACCGGTATCAGTATCGCCGCGCCGTGTCGTCCCGTTCGCTTCGCGTTTTTCTCTCTGTCACACATATATTTCCGAATTTGCATTCATCCCGTTTAGTTTTTTTTAGATTGCTTCGAATCGCGTGTATTGTACCACAGGCGCAAATAAGTTTGTTGTCCGGTAAGGAAAGTTCACAATTTATCCCGATTATCGTTCGGTTGCGGCTTCTCTTCGTCCGTTCCCTCCATCGCCTGGAATTCCCCGTTTAAAATAGCCAGCGCGCGCGCGCCGAATTCGAGCGAATCGGCCGTATAGCTCGAAAGATGCGAAAAAATCTCCTTTCGGATCGAGTCCGAAAGCTTGACCCTGTCCATCTCGTCGTCGTCCATAATCAGCATGCGGCGCATCCCTTCGAGCGCGGTCTTGCCGATCGGTTCCCCGCCCTGTGCGCATGCGTTGCATACGGCGCCGCCCTGCGTCGAAAAGCGCACGATCGCGTCTCCGCGGATGTCGCGCCCGCACTGCGCGCAGGTCGTGATCGCCGGCCGGTAGCCGATCGCGGCGAGAAACCGCACGAGAAAGCAGCAAAGCAGGTCACGCGGGTCCGCGCTTCCATACGCCAAATAGGAAAGCGAATGGTATAAAAGCGAAAACAGCGGTTCGTTTGGTTCGTTTTCCATCGCCGCGTCGTGCGAAAGCCGCAGCATGACGGAGCCGATCGAAAAACGCTCGTAATCCTCCCGGATCGGGTAAAACGTCTCCTTCACGTCGCAATTGTTGACGGTATACCGGTCCTTGCCGGAAAAAATCTCGAACTGTCCGAACACAAACGGCTGGCATACGTTCACAAGCGGGCTTTTCGGCCTTCGGCAGCCGCGCGCCTTTGCGTCGATGCGGCCGCGGTCGATCGTAAAGATGCTCAGGATGCGGTCGCTCTCGCGATAGTTGACATATCGGGTCACGATCCCGTCCGCACATATGACCGCCATAGCATCATCCCACCGTTTCCCGTTTTCGCGGGCGCGCCGCGTTATTCATAGCCAAGCTCGTGCAGCATTCCCTGCCGGTTTCGCCAGTCTTCCTTGACCTTGACCCAAAGCTGCAGATTGACCGGGCAGCCGAGCATCCACTCGATGTCGCCCCGCGCCAGTTTGCCGATCTGTTTGAGCATCGAGCCGTTTTTTCCGATGATGATCCCCTTGTGGGAATCCCGCTCGCAGTAGATGGTCGCGTAAACGTCCATCAGGTCGCGGTCCTCGCGCCGCTCCATCTTGTCGACGCCGACGCCGACGCCGTGCGGCACTTCCTCGCGCAGCAGCATCAGTGCCTTTTCGCGGATGAGCTCCGCGCAGATCACGCGTTCCGGCTGGTCGGTCACCATGTCCTCCGGAAAATACTGCGGCCCTTCCACGAGGCTGTTTTCCAGTTCCCTTTCCAGCTTTTCAAGGCCTTCTCCGGTCTCCGCGGAGCCGTGCAGGATCTTTTTGATGAAGCCCTGCGCTTCCAGCGCGGCATGCGCCTGTTCCATCTGCTCCTTCGAGGCGAGGTCGCTTTTGTTGATCAGCGCGATCACCGGTGCTTTGGCCAGTTTCAGCCGGTCGAGCAGCGCTTTGTCGCGCTCGCGAACGCCCTGCGTCGCGTCCGCAACGAATAAAATCGCCTCGACTTCGTTCATCGCATCGTAGGCGACCTTTTGCATATACTCGCCGAGCCGGTTTTTCGGGTTGGTCACGCCCGGCGTGTCGAGGAACACGATCTGATAATCCCCGCGCGTCAGCACGCCGGTGATCTTGTTTCGCGTCGTCTGCGCGCGGTCGGTCACGATCGCGATCTTCTGCCCGATCATCCGGTTGAGGAGCGTGGATTTCCCGACGTTCGGACTTCCGATGATGGAGACGAAGCCGGAACGATACGCGCTCATGCCAGGTCCTCCGGTCCGAAGGAATGCGGGAGCAGCTCGCCAAGGGTCGATTCGACGGTTTCCCGGTCCGCGTTTGCGAACACGACCGGCATGTCGTATTTGCAGAACTCGCGCAGGACCTGCCTGCAAACGCCGCATGGTGCAGCGGGCGTTTTACCGGAGCAAACGATCGCAATCGCCGTAAAATCGCGCTCGCCTTCCGAAACCGCCTTGAAAACCGCCGTGCGCTCGGCGCAGTTGGTCGGCGAATATCCCGCGTTTTCAATGTTGCAGCCGAGATAATACTTTCCGGATGCGCCTTTCAGGCATGCGCCGACCTGAAAATGCGAATACGGCGTATATGCGTTTTCCATCGCTTTGTATGCCAGATCAAGCATGTGCTCCCGTTCGGAATCCATCAGCTTTTTCATCTCGATAACCCCATTGCCTGTAAAATTTGTTCCTGTTTTTGAAACATCTTCCGCTCGTTTTCGGGATCCATATGGTCGTATCCCATCAGGTGCAGCGAGCCGTGCACGGCAAGGAACGCAAGCTCGCGTTCCAGCGAGTGCCCGTACTCCTCCGCCTGCTCGGCCGCGCGCTCGTAACAGATTGCGACGTCGCCGAGATAACCGTCCGGCGGGCAAAGGATCGCGTCGCCTTCCCAGGCCGGAAACGTCAGCACGTCCGTCACGCGGTCGGCAGCGCGATAGGTGCGGTTGAGCGTCTGGATCTCCTCCGCGTCCGTGATCAGCACGCAGACGTCGCCTTTGACGTTTTCGCTCGCCTGCGCCGTTTCTACCGCGCGGCGAATCAGTTCGCCCGCGGCCGATGGCACCTGTTCCAGTTCCGTCTGCACTTCGATCATGACGGAAGCTCGATTCCCGGATAGCGGATCCGCTCGTGCATCAGTCCGGAAAACGTATGCAAAAAGCTTCTTTCTATTTTATCCAGCTCTTCCAGCGTCAGCGGCGCCTGCTTGAGCTGACCGTCGTCGATCTTTCCCTGTACGATCCGGCGCACCATCTCCGCGATCTCCTCGCGGGACGGCTCGGTGAGCGAGCGGACGGCCGCCTCGCAGCTGTCGGCCAGCATGACGATGGCGCTTTCCTTGGTGCTCGGCAGGTTGCCCTGATAGCGGAACAGCCGCTCGATCACGGGCTCCCCGCCGGCCTCCTGTTCCTTTTTCGCTTTATAGTAAAAGTATGCCACAAGCGTCGTGCCGTGGTGCTCGTTTGCGATCCGGCGCACCGCGGACGGCATCCGGTATCGCGACAGGTACGCTTCCGCGTCCTTCTGGTGCGCAATGATGTAGCCCGCGCTCTCTTCCGGCGAGAGCGTATCGTGGATGTTCTGTCCGTTTTGGTTTTCTTTGAAATATAACGGCCTGCGGAGTTTTCCGACGTCGTGATACATCGCGCCCGTTCGCGCAAGCAGCGCGTTTGCGCCGATGGCTTCCGCTGCGCCCTCGGCAAGCGAAGCCGTCATCATGCTGTGGTGATAGGTGCCCGGCGCCGTCTTCATCATCTTTTTGAGCAGCGGATGGTTCGTGTTCGCGAGTTCGTGGAGCCGCGCGGGCGTCACGATGTCGAACATGTTTTCCCATACGCTGAGCATGCCGACGCAGAAGACGGACAAAATCAGCGCCGCCGCCATCACAAGCCCCGCGTAGATCAGCGTGCTGTTCCAGCTGTATTCGAGGATGATGCCGCCCGCTCCGACGATCATAGCCCCCGCGATGCCTCCGGTCGTGCCGGAGGCGATCAGCGCGCCGCGCTTCTGGCTGCGCTCCGCAATCAGGATCGTGACCTGCCCCGTGACCAGCATGGAAGTCAGCGCGAGGATGGAGTCCGACCCGAACAGCGTCGATCCGCTTCCGCCGGCGAGCAGCGCAAGCGACAGCGCCAGCGCGATGTTGACGATCTCCGCGACATGCCGCGAAAGCAGCAGGCACGTCAGCAAAACGCCGAAAACGGCGGGAGACACGCGCGGGTCGATGATGTAGCAGAGCCATTGCAGCAGCAGTGTAAGCGAAAGGACGAGCCCAAGGATCGTCATCTTTTTTGTCGAGGTGAACGTTTCGCGCTCAAACGCGGCCATGTATAAAAGCATTACCGAATAGACGCAGAACAGATACAGGATGACGCCCGTCGCCAGATGGCTCGTCACCTCCGCGCCCTTTACAAGGTCGAGCGAAAGCAGGATGTCCATCTGCTCTTCCGTTATGGTCTGCCCTTTTTCAACGATGACCGAGCCGCGCGCGATATACACGGTCTCGACTTCGGCCGCCGCCTTTTCCTGCTCGCGCGTCGTTTCAACGGTGTCGATCACGTTCGTCGGCATCAGATATGCGTCGTACAGCGTTTCGCCAAGCGATTTGAGCCATACGGAAAGCGTCGATATCTTTAATTCCTTGTTGATTTCGGACAGCGTTTTGTCGAGATCGTCCTCGGAAACGCCCTCGCGAAGCTTGGTTTCGAGCGTTGAAAGCACAAGATCCTGAAGCTCGTCGATATCCGCATCGTCCGTCTCAAGCAGCGCATAACCGAGAGAAGTGTCCGTGATCGAAACGGGCAGCTTCACGAGCATGGCCAGAAGGTCGCTTGACGAGATGATGTCTTCCCATTCGCGCGTGTCTTCCGCCGCATAGGTTTCGCCGTCCGCTCCCGTGACCGTCGGCGCCGACTCCGCCTTGATGTCCTCCGCCGTATTTTTAAAGCTCTTCAGCGCGCTGAAAAAGCTCTGCGCGCCGGAGATCAGCGTATCCGCCAGCTCCGTGTCGACGGAATAGACCGAATCGACGCTGTTGCGCGCCGCCTGCCGGAGCGCTTCCGTCGTGACGGTGTCCTCCACCATGCGCGGCGCCGTGATCGTTTCGGTTGCAACGCTTCCTTCGGAAACCTCATACCGTTTCGGCGTAAGCGACGTTATGGTGACGATGCAGCTCAGCGCAAAGACGATCGCAATCGAAATCAGCCCGAACGCGCCGCCTTTTGTGCTTTGCTTCCCCGCTCTCTTTTTGGTTGTGCTCTTTTTCCGCGATCCAGCCAAAATTTGCCGTCCTCTTTTCCGAAAATCGTTGTTTCCGTGCCGTTGTGCCCGTGCCGGTTCGATTATGAACGTTTCGGTTTTTCGAAGCGCTCGTAAGCGCATATGATGCGCTGGACCAGCTCGTGCCGCACGACGTCCTTATGCGTGAGGCGAATGATCTTTATCCCTTCCACGCCGTCGAGGATCTTGACCGCCTGGACAAGGCCGCTGGTCTTTTCCTTCGGCAAATCGATCTGCGTGATGTCTCCGGTGACGACGACGCGCGAGCCTTCGCCGATGCGCGTCAAAAACATCTTCATCTGCTCGCCCGAGCAGTTTTGCGCCTCGTCCAGAATGATGTAGGCGTTGTTGAGCGTGCGCCCGCGCATGTATGCAAGCGGCGCGACTTCGATTGCGCCGCGTTCCGTCAGCGCGCGATAGCTTTCCAAACCCAAAAATTCCTGCAGCGCATCGTAAAGCGGCCTCAGGTATGGGTCGACCTTCGACTGCAGGTCGCCCGGAAGGAACCCGAGCTTTTCGCCCGCTTCCACGGCGGGCCGCGTCAGTATGATCTTTTCGACTTCCTTGTTTTTGATCGACTGCACCGCCATGGACACCGCGAGATAGGTCTTGCCCGTTCCGGCGGGGCCGATGCTGAAAACAAGCTCGAATTCCTTCAGCGCCTGAACATACCGTTTCTGGCCAAGCGTTTTGCACTTGATCTGCCGGCCTTTGTTCGTGATGGCGATCACGTCCCCCATGATCTTTTCGATCATGTCCGCGTTGCCTTCCTTGGCAAGGTCGACCGCGTACCGGATGCGGCTCCTGTTGATCTTGTCGCCCCGGCGCTGCATCTCCAGCATCTTTTCGATCACGATCTTTGCGATCGGGACGCTCTGCGCGTCTCCGGTTATGCAGATCCCGTCCGCCTGTGCGCGGATATGCGCGCCCGTCTCTTCCTCCAGCACGCCGATGTTTTCATCAAACACACCGAACAGCCCGAGCAATTCGTCCACGTCTTCGAGTGGGATCACCGCGCTGACGCGCTCCATATCCTGCGTCAAACAATACTCTCCTTTTTCATTGCCGAAAACGGTTTTATTTTTGATTTTCCCGGCGCGTTTGCCGTGTTCGTTCCGCCGGGCAACGGATGGTTTTATTTATGGCGATTATAACACAACCTCCGTCCAAATGCCATAAAGGCCGTCCGGCAAAGCCTTGTTGCGTTTGTAAATTTTTTCTCCGCGTTCTGCGGAAAAAACGGCGTTTTCGATTTGCCTTCCCGAATTCCTCCGCTTATTTCATGATCCCGCGGCGTTCCCGATCGGACGATTGCCGTCGGGATCGCGACGCCGCCTGAAACGATACGTATCGGTTAAGAGCGCCCGAAGACGCCATACAGCGCCGGCCGGCCCGCTTTCCCGACATCGCTGAAAACCTTGCGCCTTCGCTGAATAGTATGATATAATTTCTTGATTTTTGAAAATGGGGTGATTTGGACTTGTTTACGGCAAACGGATCTTACTCGCAGCTTCACGGCAACTATCTCTTCTATGAAGTTGGCAAGCGCGCGGCGGATTTTGCCGCGGCGCATCCGGATGCGGAGCTCATCCGCATGGGCATCGGCGACGTTACGCGGCCGCTCGTGCCCGCGGTCATCGAAGCGCTGCACAGTGCCGTCGACGATATGTCCAGAGCGGAGACGTTCCATGGTTACGGTCCCGCCTTCGGGTATGATTTTTTGCGTCAGGCGATCCTTGAGCGCGACTATACCGCGCGCGGGGTCGATATGGATATCGAGGAGATCTTCGTCAGCGACGGCGCAAAATGCGACGTCGGCAACATTCAGGAGCTCTTTTCGCAGGATACCGTCGTCGCCGTCATGGACCCCGTCTATCCGGTCTATGTGGATACGAACGTCATGTCCGGCCGCGGCGGCGCGTTTGACGAAAAAAAGGGCGGTTACGAAAAGATCGTCTACATGTCCGGCAATGAAGAAAACGGATTTGTCGCCGACCTTCCCGATGGCCGCGTCGACGTGATGTACCTCTGTTTTCCGAACAATCCGACCGGCGTCACGCTGACAAAAGAACAGCTCAAGCGGTATGTGGATTACGCGCGCGACAACGGCGCGCTGATCCTCTACGACTCCGCTTACGAAAGCTATATCTCCGAGCCGGACAAGCCGCACAGCATCTATGAGGTCGAAGGCGCGAAGGAATGCGCGATCGAATTCCGCTCCATGTCCAAAACCGCCGGCTTCACCGGAACGCGCTGCGCGTATACCGTCGTTCCAAAGGCGCTGACCGCGCGCGATTCGTTCGGCAACCTCGTCCATCTCAACGACCTCTGGGCGCGCCGGATGGCGACCAAATTCAACGGCGTTGCGTACATCATCCAGCGCGGGGCCGCCGCCGCCTACAGCGAGGCCGGAAGCGCGCAGATCATGGAAGTCGTATCCGACTACATGGAAAACGCGCGCATCATCCGCGACGGTCTCCAAAAGGCCGGCTACAAAGTGTTCGGAGGCGTAAACGCGCCGTATATCTGGCTGAAGGTGCCGCACGGCGACAGCTGGAAGTTTTATGACGAACTGCTTTCGCAGTGCCATATCATCGGCACCCCCGGCGAAGGCTTCGGCGCTGCTGGCGAAGGTTACTTCCGCATGACGGCTTTTGCAACGCGCGAAAGCACGATCAAGGCGATGGAACGCATTCAAAAGGGATCGGTATGACAAAGATCATCGCGTTTGAAGGAATCGACGGAACGGGCAAGACCGTCCAGATGAAACGGCAGTTCGAGCGGCTGACGCAGCGGCTCGGGCTGAACGTTCAAACGCTTTCTTTTCCGATGTACGATACGTTTTTCGGTTCTCAGGTCGGCCGTTTGCTCTCCGGCAGCTGCGGCGTCAAGGCCAGCGACGTCGACGGAATGTCCATGGCGCTCTGGTATGCGCTCGACCGGTTCGAAGCCTTCCGGGACTACGATTACAGCGGCGCGGACGTCCTTTTGATCAACCGCTACGTGCTGAGTAACGCCGTCTATCAGTCGGTCCGCGACCGCGACCTAGGCATGCCGGACCTGCTCGATTTTGTTCTGGAACTCGAGCATGAGCATTTTCGGATTCCAAGGGCCGACGCGCATATCGTTTTGGATATGAACACCGAAACGGCCTCGGAAAACGTCGGGAAGAAGGGCTATCGCGGTTATGTCGGCGACAAGGCGGACGTGTACGAGGCGATTCCCGGGATTCAGCAGCGCGCGCGGCTGAAATACATCGAATACGCCGGGCGCATGGACAATATCCATATCGTTCCCTGCATGGAACAAAACCGTCTCAAAAGTATCGAGTCGATCGGTTTACTGGTCGACCGGGTGCTTGAAGATATTATTTAGGAGGTACGAATGCAATGAGAAAAATCGGTATTTTGACCGGCGGCGGAGACTGCCCGGGACTTAACGCGGTTATCCGCGGCGTTGTGGAAGAATGCGCGGCAAACGGGATTGAAGTTTACGGTCTGTCCGCAGGCTGGCGCGGCGCGCTGAGCGGCGAAGGCCACTGGCTCTCGCTCAAGGACGTGGAGGGCCTCCAGACCAAGGGCGGCACCATCCTCGAAAGCTCCCGCACCAACGTCATGAAGGAAGAAAACGGACCGGAGCGCGTACGCAAGACCCTCGAAAGCCTCGGCCTTGAGGGCCTTGTCGCGATCGGCGGGGACGATACGCTCGGCGTTGCGAACAAGCTCAGCAAGATGGGCATGAAGATGATCGGCGTTCCGAAGACCATCGACAACGACCTTTCCTGCACGGACTACACCTTCGGATTCGACACCGCGAGCAACATCGCCATGGAGTGCATGGACCGTCTGCATACGACCGCCGCGTCGCACGCGCGCTGCATCGTCGTCGAGTGCATGGGCCGCCACACCGGCTGGATCGCCGTTCAGGCGGGCCTCGCCGCGGACGCGCACCTGATCCTGATTCCGGAATTCCCGAAGACGTTCGACGAGATCATGCAGGTCATCCGCAGCCGTTACATCAAGGGTGAGCGTCACACGATCATCGCCGTTGCGGAAGGCTTCGAACTCAAGGGCGAATCCGACGAGAACGTCGGCCTCGATGCGTTCG
>Ga0116164_10000748_pt1 | contig 26607 bp, 15 predicted proteins | sample AD_UKC109_MetaG_FD_89888 | JGI IMG/M metagenome (GOLD analysis project Ga0116164, IMG submission 89888) | Active sludge microbial communities of municipal wastewater-treating anaerobic digesters from Hong Kong - AD_UKC109_MetaG | ecosystem: Engineered > Bioreactor > Anaerobic > Digestate... | reverse complement strand
GCCAAACAAATTTACATTTGCAATTAAGCCGAGTTGTGAATTGCTTTCAATTTGTTCTTTGAATACCTTTGCCACAGCAGAGGTAGGTTTAATTAGTTGAAATTATGGTCTTTATGGCTATTCTACAACATAAAAAAACTGTGGCAAGCCGCTCCGGAATTTTATCCCGGAGCGGTTTTTTTTATTCCTGAACAATCAGAAAAGTTCCAGTTGTTGTGGAGTGGATGGTCGCCTGGCGACGGAACATCCCCTGAAAAACTCCATCATGGCAAATTGTTTGTCAGTTAGGTTAAAAATGATGACTTCTCCTTTGGGAGGAAGAAATCTTTTCACTCTGCGGGTATGTACTTCGGCATTTTCACGACTGTTGCAATGGCGCACATAAATGGAGTATTGCAGCATGGCAAAGCCGTCTTTTTGTAATTCTTTTCGAAACAACGAAAAGTTCCTGCGGTCTTTTTTCGTTTCGGTAGGCAGGTCGTAAAAAACAAAAACCCACATAATTCGATACTGGTTTAAACGGGATATCCTCTCTGTGTCTTCCATTCTTTTACATTTCGGGATAGAGCAGTTTTTTGGTTTTACCTTCAAAGCATTTCATCAGCGATGCTGTTGTTCGCTGAATGCCCACCATCAAAGGGCTTTTTTCCCCGTCAATTTTTATGTCTATTACGGGCACAGCAAGCAATCGGGCTTTAATTGAAGGGTTAAGCTCATCAGTATTGTCCTCTTGTTCTGAAATGTTCAACACCAATTTATCTACATAAGGTCTGAAAGGTTCCATGACATCGTCGGCCAGACAAAAAGGATTGTATTTATTGCGATGATGAATGCCCACTGCAGGCAGCATACCGCTTGAAACCAAAGCTCTGGCTACAACAGCCCGAAGTATGGCATAACCATAATTCAACAGATTGTTTGGGGGTTCACCAAACCGGTTACGACGGAACCCTGCCACGAAATTTTCCCAGTAATATGCTGCAGCGCGGGCTTCAAAATTGTCAGGGTCTCCACTACGTACCTGTTTTGCCCATAAAAGCATGTTTTGATTTGCGATACCCGACCAACCAAGAACCGCAGCCTGATTTCTTATCTTTGCCGAAATGGTTTGTTGCCATAAGTTTTTTCGTAACGGAAGAGATGACTCCAACTGATGGTAAAGTTTTTCGGTAAAAGCATGATGCGATGAAAAAGGAAGAAGTAAAGAAGCAGGCAGATGTTTCTGATCGCAGATAAGCACGGCCGTGTTGTTTTCGGTAAGTACCTGAAGCAAGGCATTTGTAATTTTTACCTGATAATGATCCAGGACCACTATTCCAATATCTTCGATTGGAATGTTTCGCTGTTCAATGGATTTGTCATCAGGCTCTATAACAAGCTGGTCGTTTTTTTTGTGCAGATAACATCCGTTTCCAAAGTAAAGTGTTCTTTTAATCACTTCTTATTGCGGTATTTGTTGATGTTCTGTAGTTGTTCCACATCGTTTTTGTCCCTTGCTCTTGATGAAACCATTTTCATTGTAATCAGGTGATGATAGGCAACAACAGGTATCTGTTCATTCTCCAGGGGAAACCGGCGTGTTTCACCAACAGCTTCATCCCATGTTACTCCTTCAACATGCGTGAGAAAATCAATTTTAAGCGGTTTTTTGCCGATAAAAAATACCTGAGGGATGGTAAAATCAAGTTTACCGAGTTTATCCAGGTCTTCACGGTTAATGCCCAGTTTGCTTAATGTAGTGATAAGCTTTTCTTTGTTCCGGTTATCAGGTTTCAGCCAGATATCCATATCTTCCGTACCTCTGCTGTAGCCGTAATAAATTACTGAATATCCGCCGATCAGCATAAAATCCACTTTATTCGCAGTGAGCTGTAACAGCATTTCTTTGTGTTCTTTAATCAGAAAGTCCATGGTTCAGAAAAGTTATGTTAGTATAGGGTTTTTCATTGTTTTGCAGTTCCTTACGATACAAGGCAGTGATAATCATATTGGCAGCCCTCAGGTTTTCTTCGGGTGTGCGTTCTGCCATATATTTAAAGGTGGCTTCGTTTTCATCCTGAATTGATGAAAAAAACTCAATTTTAGCGCCGATGTAATTAACAGTTGATTCATTAAATTCACCTGGATTATTATCTGTTCTATTCTTAAAACTTGAATAAGAGTCGTATGCTGCAGGTTTAACTTCTCCTAATCTGTTTGATGAAAGCTTAATACATACTTTTTTAATAATAATACCATCAATGGATTTTTCAGATTTGTTCTGACTCTCGAATTCACCAATCTTTGTTTTTGCATCGTATTCTTTAATCAATGTAGCAACATGATGTTGAATAAAATAAGCAGAAGACCCACTTGATTTTTCAAAAATGTAAATCTTATTAATTTGATAGGAAGTTAAATTTTCCCAGTCAATATGCTCAATATTTTCTAATAGGTTTCCATTTTCATCACAATCAGGGACATAAACAAGGTCGCCTGGAGAAAGGACAAACCAACGGTAACCAGGTTTTTCTGCGGCAATGGGAAGTCCGTTCTTTTTTAGTTCAATGACATCTTTCAGCGGCAGACTTGAATTTTCGTCGAAAAAGCGTTCTCCGGTCTCAATGTTTTCGTAAACCACAAAAAAGAGGTTGGTTCCTTTTGCTGCTTCCACAAATTTTGAAGATTTATTGTCTCTTGTCCCAAGTTGGAATTTTTTACCCATGGATTCAAAGACTCTTACTTTTTTTATCGGAATGCGCAACTGGTTGTTCATATCCTCAATGCCTTCAGGTGAAAATGCATTTTCAGAAATTCCGTCGTACTTTTCAAGATGTGATTTTAGAATTTTTGCAATGCGCTGATTGGAAACTTTTTCGATCATTTTTTCATTGAAGGAAGCATCCAGTGTTTTGCGAACGGAAGAAAAATAGTCATAATAGTAAATGTCAACAGTTTTTAGCTCTTCACCATTAATTATCAGCGGATTGGTTTTTAAAAATGATTTTACCCTGTTTACATCATTATTAAATTGGATAAAAAGTTTATGAATAGTTTTCCTGACAAAAGGATCAGCAATTTTATTGTGATCGGAAAGTGCTGAAACAAGGGAGACTTTTTTGTATTGACGCAGACAAATTTTACCGAAAACTGTTTCTTTGTGAAGTGGTTGCCGTATTGCCCATAAATTATCTGGCGATTGGGTTACAAGTACTTTTTTCAGGGTATTGTTTTGCATTTCCCATTTCTGATTTCGGTTTCTGCCCTTGTTTAAGACGCGGATAGTATTTTTGAAACTAACTACTGTTCTTTCAAGTGTTTCTTTGGCATCTGTGGTGAATGTTTTCCATGGTTTCAAGAAGTTTTTATTGGGTTGGTTGTGCTGATTATATCCTTTAAGTTTTTTAATAAGTGAATAGTTTTCGTGTTCCGATTCCAAGGCGTTCAGGTAGTGAATATGATCGCGTGTAATAGCAGCAATAACAAGTGCATCCATGGCATGGTGCCGGTGATCAAGTCGCTTGACACTTTCTTTATGTCCTGTTAGTAAAAATGTTCTGTTCCCGTTGTTGTCAATGTTTTCAGTGTAGTAATCGGTGGAGTTTGTAATTTCGTTCATTCGCCTGAAACGTGGAATAAGAATTTCTTTCCACACTTGCTTGATCCCCCAGTCTTCTTTTATTCTGTCGGTGATACTTCCTACCATAGGAATCAATCCAACGGGGGTAGGTTCAGTTTCATTTTCTTTTCTGACTACCGGTGAAAGATATTTTTTGATTTCTCTTGATATGTAACGTGTATCGTTGAGCTGTCGTTGAATAAATGATTCAGGGATGTCGTAACTCAGCAGATTTTTAAGTTTTCCTTTGTTGTGACTGAATGTTTTTTTTACAAGATCAATATATTCATCTTTATTGAGTATGGTCACAATTTCACCGGAGCTCAGTTTTATATTTTTACCCCCATCGCTCGAAATGAATTCAAATGCAGTCTTTTTCCCTTTTTCACGGTTTACTTCACTTTCGCTGATTACTTTATTATTGAACGAGTCGTCGAAATAGCGCGCTTGCGGAAAAATGTGTTCAATTTCATATTTAGAAGTAAAAACACTGGCAAGAGGAATGGGTTTACCTGTGTATGGAGAGCGGTATTTTTGGTCAAGCCATAATTTGTATTTTGTAATTTCGGATTGTGTTGGGTCGGCTTTTCTGGTTATTTTGAAAATTTCATCATCCACTATCCCCGATGATCCCAAAGCTCCTTCTTCGTATAATTTGAAAAGCTCCAACTGACTTACTGAAAAGGGATTAATAGATTTGTTATCTTTTTGTAGTTCAAAGAGCATAGCCTTGGCACGTAGATTTATTTTTTCATTTTCACTGCGCCGTTCATTCATTTCCTTTCTTTTGTTTGCAGGGTTTTTCATATCGCGGCCCATTTCAAGATGAATTTCATCAGGTTTTCCGTATTTTTTCCAAATATCTCTGACTACCATCAGGGTTTCGTTTATCACCTGCTCAACAATCGGGTTTCGTAACGAATGTTGTTTTAACCGTTTAATATCCTCCGGGTTATTATAAATTAATTTTTCCCTTTCCTCGGAATGGCTCTGGTATGCTACATATTCAGCCAATGTTAAAGAAAGTCCCTGAAATTCCTCAATAGCTTCGAGCTTATCCAATTGTCCTTTAATCTTCGGTGAAAGCATTTTGTATTCAGCTGTATTTTTCCATTCCAGGAATTTTGGGATGATATCTTCAATAGGTTTTTGGGACCAAAGCTTTCCACATTTCATTAACGGGAGTAAACGTTTTACAGCTTTTGCAGAATAAGCGCCATAATCTTTTTTAAAAGCAGGCATAGCTGCAAATATGCTGATAGCTTGTTTTGGGAATCTTAATTCAGGATTACCCAATGCCTTGATTACAAAATCTTTCTTTTCAAGCGAGTAGAGTATGTGCCACAGTTTCCCGGTATTTTGCTGATTGCTCAGGAAGCTTTTTCCTTCTTCAAATGCATCAGCCTTTTTAAAACCTGAAATGAATCCGGCTACAGTGCTATTTCCTGGTAGTTTTGTATCTGCTTCATAATTGATTTTGAATGTATTGTTATCTAAACCAAGTGTTTTTAAAATTCTGGCCGGACTGACTTCATTTGATTCATTAAAAATATGAAAAAGTTTTTCTTTGTTTTCATCAGTCAGATAGTTGTCAGTTTCATCAACATCATAAAATATCTTTCCACTGGCATCTGTTTCCTGTATTTTAAGCACTTTTAAATTGTGTAGAAGTTGCCATATTCTGAATTCCTGATAAAGAGGATGGCTTTTTGGAATTACTTTTACCCGGGTTTCAATTAACTCATCGTTTTTTATGTGGTACCTTCGTTCAAATTTGCATCCGTCGATCAGGTATTTTTTACTTCGGAGGGGACGCTGATAAAATAAAATGTCTTTAACAAATAACCAGATAAAATCCTGAAGCTTAAGCATATTGCGATGCTCTTCGTTATTTGGATACAAAAGATTGATACACTCAAGGAATAAATCTTTATCTCTTAACTGAGTGTGGTATTCACTTTGTTTTTTAAGTATTTGTTGAAGTTCATTAACATAATATTTTCTTTCAATTGTATGTACCTCTTTTCCGCGTATTTTTGCATCCGGATTATTTACCAATACCTCCAGAATATATTCTCCTACCGTTTTCTTTTTCGAATCAATGAGGCTTTCAGTTTTTTTCTTTCTTAAAGTCCAGTCGTTTTCATCAGGAAAAGAAAATGTGATGTTTACTGTACCGTCTTTCAGCTCTTTTTTTGTGGCGATCAGTTCTTTTTCCTGTCCTATCCAATCAGGCACACTATTACTTGACAGTGTCCCAGTCATTCCATTGTCAAGAGTTAACTCCAGTATTTTATTCCGACCTCGTTTATCTCCTGTTTCTGAAATTTTGACAACAGCGGCTTTAATAAACTCTTTGTTATCTTCAGGTTGTTCCTCCTTTTCTGAGCGCAGTTCATAGTATCCTCGTTTTTGGTTAAACTGCATGATAACCCACGAAAGTTCAGTAGGTGAAATCATTTGAGATAGTGCCTTTTTTCTCAAATAATAGATTGTCCAGTCCCTGGGAATTTTCATTTCTGATTGATAAACAGATTTGAAATAGCTCAGCATTTCCTGATAGCTTTCTTCAAACTGAAATTCATACCTACCGGTTGCTTCATTTAATTTGTAAGAAATTTTGCTGATTTTTGGATCAAAATCATCATCAATCCAGTTTAATTTCTTCAAAACTTTAATCAGTCGCTCCCTGCGTAACAAAAAGCGTTCTCTTAATCTTCTGATGCTTCTGTACTTCGTTCTTTCCGCAGTTTTTGAAACGCTGTTCCCTTTACCAAATTCGTTTATTACGTCTTGAGTCATAGGAATAATGCGTGAGCCTATTCCTAAAATTCTTCCCTGGTGGAGCTCGGCATCGTGTTCAATGATTGACCATCCAATGGAATTAGTACCTAAATCCAGTCCTAAAATTTTTTTCATTTCATTTGTTGTTTATTTTTTTTCTATTTTTGCATGACAAATTGAAGCAATTCACAATAAGGATTATTCCGTTGTGAAAACATGTAAAGCGGTTCCGAAAGGAGTCGCTTTTTTTTGTTCCGTTTACTCGAATGGTTTATTTTTATTACGTTTACATTGCACTTGCAGCAGCAGGGTTGCATAATTTGAAGTCCATAAAATTAGAAATTTTTAATTATTTATGATTTAAACTCTTTTTTTTTGCAGAAAAGTGCGTTTTGAGTACGGATTTCCGATTAATAAAATAGCTGACTTATGACAGAAAATAAACCGGACACTGAACTTATTTCCCGTACAACTGAGTTTGTCCGCAATCAGTTGCACGGAGCTGAAGGTGGTCACGACTGGTGGCATGTTTACCGCGTGTTGAAGATTGCCCGGCAAATTGCCATTGAAGAACGCGCTGACATGCTGGTAGTGGAGCTGGCAGCGTTGTTGCACGACATTGCCGATCCGAAGTTTCACCATGGAGATGAAGAAAAAGGTCCCGAGATGGCTTCACATTTTCTCCGGCAGCAGAAAGTAGATGAAAAAATCATCAGTCATGTGGAAGCAATAATCAGGAACATGTCGTTCAAAAACAGCCTGGGTGAAGTGAAATTCAATTCGAAAGAAATGGCAGTAGTGCAGGATGCCGACAGGCTGGATGCAATTGGTGCTATAGGGATTGCAAGAGCTTTTAATTATGGCGGGTTTAAAAACAGACCTTTGTTCGATCCGGAAATCAAGCCAAAAACCAACCTTACAAAAGATGATTACAAGAAGAGTGACGCACCCACCATCAATCATTTTTATGAAAAGCTGCTGTTGCTAAAAGACAAAATGAATACAGCCACAGCAAAGCGCCTTGCCTTCGACCGGCACAAGTACATGGAAGCTTTTCTTGATCAGTTTTATAGTGAATGGGAAGGGCTCAGGTAAAATCTTTTCGCAGGAGGTTTACAGCCAGTCGCTCCAATAAGTGCAGGTGCTAAAGGTTTTTTTCAGGTCGGTTTTTTTGTTAAAAATGCCAAATACGGCCGAACCGCTTCCGCTCATCATTGCAAACAATGCCCCACTGGCGTAAAGCTGTTTTTTTATTTCCCCTATAAGCGGATACTTGCTGAAAACAGGTTTTTCGAAATCATTGGTCAGGTATTTATGCCAGTCTTTCAAAGCTATTTTTGCCAGTTCTTCAGCTGAAAAATCAGGTATCCGGGGTTTGATGGAAGCATAGGCATCAGCCGTGCTGCTGTGAATGTCAGGTTTGACGATTACGGCAAAGTATCCGGTCAGGTCAATATTGAGGGGGCGAAACTGATCTCCTTTTCCAAATGCCAGAACAGGTTTGTTTTTAATGAAAAAAGCACAGTCGCTGCCCAATTGTCGGGCATAGTTCTCCTGTTCCTCAAGACTTAAACCGGGAATAAACAGGTCTGCAATCATTTTTATAAGGAATGCTGCATCGGACGATCCGCCGCCAAGTCCTGCCCCTGTAGGTATGACTTTGTGCAAATGTATTTTTACGGGAGGCAGGTTGTAGTGTTTTGACAAGAGCTCCCATGTTTTCACACAGAGGTTTTCGGTTGCGTTTCCCGGAATTGGAATGCCTGTTTGAACAAACTCAAACTTTTTGTCACCAGCCTGCACTATTTCGAGAGCATCACAATACGGAACAGGATAAAAGATCGTTTGAAGGTTGTGATAACCGTCTGAACGTTTTTCGATGATGTGGAGTCCGAGATTGATTTTTGCATTAGGAAATGAGAGCATAAAGTTAAGATTTAATCAGGCAAAAATAAATACTTTGGAGAGCATTTCGATACAGTTTTGACCAAAAATTGAGCTAAATTTGATCCAACTTATTCAAAACAATTTTAATTCATGCCGATACTCAATTCACTTTTTACCTGGCTTATCAAAAAGCGGATTCATCAGATTGAGCTTTTTATTAAATACCCTATTGATGTTCAGGAGGAATGGTTCAGAAAGCTTGTTTCCACAGCCAAAAACACCGAATGGGGACAAAAGTATGATTATGCTTCCATTAATACCATTGAAGATTACAAGAATCGTGTACCCGTAAATGATTACAATACGCTGAAACCTTTTATTGACAGGCTTCGCAAAGGTGATCAAAACCTGTTATGGCCTTCAGAGATTAAATGGTTTGCCAAATCATCAGGAACCACAAGTGACAAAAGCAAATTTATACCGGTCAGCAGCGAGGCATTGGAGGAATGTCATTTTAAGGGTGGACGTGACATGCTTTCCATTTATGTAAATAATCATCCGGATTCAAGGATATTCTCGGGCAAAGGACTGGTTATGGGAGGCAGTCGCAATATTACCGAAGTAAACAACGAAAGCTATTACACCGGCGACCTTTCGGCCATTCTGATTCAAAATCTTCCATTCTGGGCTCAGCTGAAAAGTACTCCCAATACTTCGGTTGCTTTAATGGAAGACTGGGAGAGCAAAATTGAAAAGATGGCTACCATAACCATTACACATGATGTTACAAGTATATCCGGAGTACCTTCCTGGACACTGGTGCTGTTTCGGCGTATTCTCGAAATGACCGGTAAAACAAACATGCTGGAAGTCTGGCCCAATCTTGAGGTTTTTTTTCATGGCGGCGTCAGTTTCGATCCTTACCGAAAGCAATACCGACAACTCATCGATTCGGAAGAGATGTGTTACATGGAAACTTACAATGCCTCAGAAGGGTTTTTCGGCATTCAGCATCAACCTCAGGACAAAGACATGCTATTGATGCTTGATTATGGCATTTTCTATGAATTTATTCCGGTGGAAGAGCTGGATAAGGATAATCCCAGAACACTCTGGCTTGATGAAGTACATCCGGGAGTTAACTACGCCATGCTCATTTCGACTAATGCAGGCCTTTGGCGGTATATGATCGGCGATACCATCATGTTTACCTCAGTTAATCCGTATAAAATAAAGATTACCGGACGGACTAAAAATTTTATTAACGCATTCGGTGAAGAACTTATCATTGATAATGCCGAGAAAGCACTGGCTATCGCCTGCGAAAAGTGTCAGGCTGTGGTTTCGGATTACACGGCTGCACCAGTTTATTTTTCTCAGGATAAAAAATCAGCTGCGCATGAATGGGTAATTGAGTTTGATACGCCACCTGCAAATCCCGGCTTCTTTGCCGAAACCCTTGATACAGCGCTTAAATCGCTTAATTCGGATTACGAGGCTAAACGCTATAAAAGCCTGTTGCTCCATGAACCAATCATCAGAACAGTTCCTCCGGGAACTTTCTACAGGTGGATGAAAAGCCGCGATAAACTTGGCGGACAAAACAAAGTACCCCGCCTGGCCAACGAACGTCGGTATGTGGAAGAAATTCTTGAGCTGGCTGAAGAAAAATAACTTATTATCCCAGGGGCGAATCTTCCTGAAATTTATATTCGTTCTAATTAGTCGTTTTATTATTGAATATCAGAATATTCAGTAAACCATAGAGAAATTATCTTTTTGAAATTAAATGAATAAGCATGCAAAGCTGCAAACTAATGATTAGTTTTGTAAGGTAATAATTTTAACACAAACCAAAGTTATTCAAATTATGCTGGACAATTTATTCAGGAAAGATGCCCTTACTTATCACGCAGAAGGACGTCCGGGGAAACTGGAAGTGATCCCTACAAAACCTTATTCAACAAAGCGTGATTTGTCGCTGGCCTATACTCCGGGGGTAGCCGACCCTTGTCTGAAAATCAAGGACATGCCGGAGGATGTGTATAAATATACCATGAAAGGCAATCTGGTAGCAGTGATCTCCAATTGTACCGCAGTGCTTGGTCTTGGTGATATCGGAGTCCTGGCCGGGAAACCTGTTATGGAAGGCAAAGGGCTACTGTTTAAGATTTTTGCTGATATTGATGTATTCGATATCGAAATCGACCTGAAAGACCCGCAAAAATTTGTGGATACCGTTATCGCCATCGCACCCACTTTCGGAGGTATTAATCTCGAGGATATCAAAGCTCCGGAATGTTTCGAAATTGAAGAAAAAATCCAGGCTGCCGTTGATATCCCCATCATGCACGACGATCAGCATGGTACAGCGATTATTACCTCGGCAGGACTGCTCAATGCTGTGAAACTAACCGGGAAAAAAATTGAAGAGCTTAAAATCGTGGTCAACGGAGCAGGAGCTGCAGCAATTTCCTGTACTAAACTTTACAGAAAGCTGGGAGCAAAACCCGAAAATATTATCATGCTCGACAGTAAAGGTGTGCTGCGCCGCGATCGTACCGACCTCAACAACATCAAAAAACAGTTTGTTACCGATCTTGATATTCACACTCTTGAAGAAGCTATTGACGGAGCGGACATGTTTCTCGGGCTTTCAACCGCAGGTGTACTGAAAAAGGAATACCTGAAGAAAATGGCACCCAATCCTATCGTATTTGCACTTGCTAATCCGGTGCCGGAGATCATGTACGATGAAGCCGTTTCTGTTCGTGATGACTTAATCATGGCCACCGGGCGTTCAGATTATCCCAATCAGATTAACAATGTGCTTGGTTTCCCGTTTATCTTCCGTGGAGCTATGGACGTGCGGGCTACCTGCATTAATGACGAGATGAAGCTGGCTGCATCCTACGCACTGGCAGAACTGGCTACCGAACCAGTTCCCGATGAGGTAAATGTGGCCTATCATGCTACCAACTTTTCTTTTGGTAGAGACTATATCATTCCCAAACCCTTTGATCCGCGACTGATAACCAGGCTTGCTCCTGCTGTAGCCAGAGCAGCTATGGAATCCGGAGTGGCACGAAAGCCGATTACCGACTGGGATGCATACAACGAGTTCTTGTCGAAAAAAATGGGAACCACAAATCCAATTTCCCGTCAAATCCGCCATAGAGCAAAAGAGGCTCCAAAACGTGTGGTGTTTGCTGATGCTGAAAACTATAAAATGCTTAAAGCAGCAGAATATGTGCTCAACCAGAAGGCTGCTTTCCCGGTTCTGCTTGGTGATGAAGCCAAAATAAAAGAACTCATTGCCATGCACGAACTCGATATTCCAAATCCTGAAATCATTGACCCGCGTTCATCTATCGAAGATGAAAGGAAAAAATATTTTTCCGGGTTACTTTTCGAAAAGCGCAATCGTAAAGGGATAACTCTTTCCACAGCTTTCGACCGCCTTCACCACCGCAATTATTTTGCTCCGATGCTGGTTGAAACTGGTTTTGCCGATGCAATGGTTTCCGGGCTGACAAACAATTATCCCGATGCTATACGTCCGGCCATTGAAGTTATAGGAAAAAAATCAAATGCCTCTCTTGTTTCGGGAATGTACATCATCAACACTAAAGAAGGCCCGCTGTTCTTTGCCGACTGCACGGTGAACAAGGAACCTTCGGTTGAGCAAATGGTTGAAATAGCCCTGCAAACAGCATTTGCTGTCAGACAACTCAATGTAATACCACGTGTTGCGATGGTTACTTATTCTAATTTTGGCAGCAATCGCGGACGTATTCCCGAAATGGTTAGTGAAGCGGTTAAAATTTTGCACCGCGACTATCCTAAACTTATTGTGGACGGTGAAATTCAGGCTGATGTGGCACTAAATCAGGAAATGCTCGAAGAAAATTTCCCTTTCTCCAAATTAACAGGCGGTCCGGCAAATACACTGATTTTCCCCTACCTCACCGCAGGAAATATTGCCTACAAGCTGTTACGGGAAGTTGGAAAATTTGATGTGATTGGCCCAATACTGAATGGTTTGAATAAATCAGTACATGTTTTGCACTTTGGAAGCAGTGTGCAGGAAATTATTAACATGGTGCTGATAGCTGTGCTCGACGCACAGTGTGTGCAAAACCGTGATACTGAAAAGTGTAAGGAAAATTTCAAAGACATTTTCAGGTAATCCGATAAATTAACTGGCTGTCTTAAAAGTCTGTTTTATCATTGAAGCATTGAAAATCAATAATCGAAGGCTTTTAAGACAGCCTTTAATCATACCCGTAAAAGGCTTTTATTCCTATTCAAATAATGACCTGAATAATCAGGTGGTTTAAAAGAAATTGTTTCTGCCGGCTGAAATTAACAGTAGGAATAGCTTTTGGTTGTAAAACCGATTCTTGAACATTTTGGGATTAGTATATTTTTATCGTCTTTTAAAATTCTACTGATTAAAAATCGCTGTGGTATTAATTCTGTAGAATTGATAAAAGACATCATCTATTAAAAGATATCCTCAGCCAGGTTGATGATTAGGTAAGATTTAAAAAGCAGAATTGCTGATAATAATTTTGCGATGCTTATTGCTTAAAAGCATGCTGCAAGAGGTCATTAAAATCTATGAAACGAAGTGCTTTTTCATCAGTGGACTCAAGGATGACTGGAGGTGCAACACCTGCCTGTAAGGCTTCTTTCCAGCGAAGCGCGCACAAACACCAGTGATCGCCAGGACCTAATCCCGGAAACTGATATTGCCGAATGGGTGTGATGAGATCGTTGCCACGATCGAAAGAAAATCGCAAAAACTCTTCGGTCATTACTGCACAAACAGTGTGCGTACCCTGATCTTCATTGCCAGAGCGACATTTGCCATCCCTGTAAAACCCCGTCAGCGGATTAAAACTGCAGGGTTTCAGTGGAGTTCCGAATACATTGTTAGCCATTTTTTTTCCGAAAAAACAATGGAAAGAATGATTTTGTTCGGTATTTTTTCCCATTTTAATGGCATGTTTTTGCTTTCATTTTGGGGGCTCACTTCTTTGTGCAGGTAAAATGCTCCTTATTTTTTTGACTTATTTTTGATGGCGAAATAATAATCTACTCATCATGAGCGAAAAGTTTTATTCAAAAGCGCTGGAAGCAAATCTTGCCGAAACCAGATATAAGGATATAGTTATCCCCGGCAATTTGCTTGAATTTATCTCACTTTCCGAAAAATATTACGGGATAAATAAAAGGGCAAGCGAGTGCATTATCGAATATCTGCACCCATTCAGCAACAGATTGTTTGTAGTGGAGCAACTGCGCGAAATATTACTTTCTGACTTCTGGTTTTATTCAGGGCTTGAAAATAGTGCAGAAGCCTTTGCTGTTCCTGTGCACCTTTACGACGATTTGTTAAAATCCTCTATCAGGGAAGAACTTGGTCAATTGGTGGTAAAAACCCTGCTTGAATTTGTCAGCCGGCTCTATAAAGAGAAAAAATCAAAATTTTTTTCTACCATTCATCTTTGTCTGGAGGTTCTTAAAAATAACCTTGACAACAATGAAAATGCCAGTATCATCAGTTCAGGATATTTCTTAAAATATCTTGATGAACTGGCAAAAAATCAGGAATTTACAGATGAAATCGTGCTTTTGGTCAAAGATATTCTGAAACATAACATTGATTTTTGGGATCACAGTACCAATATTGAGAAATGGTATTCCGAGCGAAAAAATCTGCTCAACGAAAGTTTTGAGCAAATCATTGCAAAAGCCGGAAAGCCCTGGTTCGATCAGCTTCGTGAACGGTTGGCTCAAGCCGAGACCTGGGAACAGCTTAAAGCCGGCTTGCCCGTTTATGATGAAATTGCCGAACATTTCAGTTCATTAAGCAACGATCTGGTGAGCTTTATTGACAAGTTTTTTTATACTTTTTATCTGCTCCATCTCCCGGGTATGCAGAGTCAGAAAGATCGCCTGATCTGGAACATTAATAAGGTGCTCCGAAGTGCTGTGGATGAGGTGAGTGATGATGATCTTTTTGGTTTTATTGACCGGATTTTTGATCTTTCGGAGGAGCTCCGCAACGAGCATACTTCTGCGGTGCTCGATTGTATTCTGACTTTGGGGAAAAGGGTGGTTGACCGCGACAAAACGGAGGATCGTCATTATATTAATTACTTTGAGAAAAAACTGATTGATTTTGGATTTGAAACACCGGGAATCGTTTATGTAAATCAGGACTGGCAAATTAATGTAAACGAAAATCATATCAAAAACATCCGTGTTTGGCTCGAGTTGATCGAGTATTCGCAAACAGTGATGGAAAAACTTCTTTCGGCGCTCATCGTGAATCTGAAACTGGGAGGGATTTTTATAAGCGATACCGATCTTTTTCAGCGCGAGATCACCAAAGTGCTCAATTCCAATATTGCCCCTTTCTATAAAAAAGTTAAGCAGCTTACCCGAATTTTTCCGGTTTATTTTCATGAAATCGGTGCAGAAGGGGAAATCAGAAATGTGACTACCAATATGGACGAAGTGAACCACCGCCAGGACCGGCTGGTTCATTTTCTCCGCAAGCAGGTACACACTGAAAGCAATAATACATTGATTGATCTGACCCGCAGAATATTTAAATTTTGGGCTGATGGCAACAAGGATGCTTTACAGCCTTTTCTGCCGGTTGATGTCTTTGAGTCAATTGATCTGGAAAGCCCGTATTTTACAAATGTCCATCGTCTTGTAAAACAAATTATTGAAAAGTCAGGGCTGAATTTTGAGCAACTCCTTGAATTAAGTTCAGAAGAATTTGATGTGTGGCTGGATAAGCTTCCGCAAGATCAGGAAAATGACATTCACCGGCTTGATTGTATCCACGCGCTTTATGCACTTTTAAAAGAAAAATATTCGTTCGAAACAGTGGATATTGTCTCGATTCTGCGTCGTTATTCTTTTATTGAACCAGCAGAAATAGCCAGTTTTGAAAAAGCTTTCAAAGAAGATGATTTTGAAACAGCTCTCCAGTTGATTTATCATTTTATGGAGCAGTTGAAAAAAATTATTTTCAACCCTGAACCGACACAGGCATGGGAAAATATTTATCACAAACGCCATATTGCCATTGGTATCCCCTCAATGTATGGAACATACCGGGAACCTAAATTTGAAGCTATCGGGCTTACATTCAGACTCGAAAACGTGGCTACACGTCTGATGGAAAAAATTGTTGACCGGATCAATCTCGATTATGTGTCGGCGAAAACCCTAAAACGTATTCTCCAGATTCTCGAATTTTTCAAAGAAGGTCTGGAACTCGACGGGATTTACAACCAGGGTTTCAACTCCAATCTTGACATGTTTCGTTATTCGCTCACTTCACGTAGTTTTTCATTGCAACAGTATATAAACATATTTCAGTTTATTGCCGAAAATGTAAAAGTTACCATCGACAAGTATTTTCTGCGTTCCTACGAATATCCGCTTAAGATCATCATCCCGCAGATGTTTTTTGGCAGCGGGAATTATACTGAAAAAGAAAAGACACATTTTATAATGCAGAAATCTGAGGAGTTTTACCGTGATATCATCAGTCAGGCCTTTTTGGTTCAGCCATTGGACAATATGATTTCGAGGGTACTCAACTCGCTCCACAATATGGTGGATAAATATCCAGCAGAATTGATCAATGATGTCATGTCCTATAATTCTGATCTCGTCATAAGTCCGTTGTATCAACAGATAAAAAGTACCGACAACCAGATATTTCTGGGTTCAAAAGCTTTTTTTCTTAAAAAGCTTTATCTGGCAGGGTTTCCGGTGCCTCCGGGTTTTGTGCTTACTACCGAGGTTTTTCGTCGGCGCAATGCCATATCCAACCATTATGAAATCGGTAAAGAAATGGATGATCTTATTCTTCAGCATCTTCACCGGTTGGAGCAACTAACAGGCAAGCAGCTCGGAAATCCCGAAAACCCGCTGCTTCTGTCGGTCAGATCAGGAACGGCCATTTCGATGCCCGGTGCTATGGATACTTTTCTTAATGTTGGTATGAATGATGAAGTTACCGAAGGTTTGAGCAAACAACATAATTTTGGATGGACATCCTGGGATTGTTATCGTCGGCTTTTGCAGAGCTGGGGAATGGCCAACGGTATTCACCGGGACGTTTTCGATGACATCATGCGGGATTATAAAAAACGTCATAATGTTGATCTGAAAATGTATTTTAAACCAGATGTGATGAAGAAAATTGCGATATCCTACAGAAAAGCACTGGACGACCATCAGGTTTATTTTGAGCAGGACCTTATTAAACAGTTAAAATACACCATTAATTGCGTGCTTGATTCATGGGATTCGGACCGGGCAAAAGTGTACCGAAAGCACATGAACATTGCCAATGACTGGGGTACAGCGGTTATTGTTCAAAAAATGATTCTTGGAAACATGAATTACACTTCAGGAACCGGAGTTGTTTTTACCCAAAATCCGCATCGGGAAAGACCCGGAGTGCATCTTTACGGGGATTTCACACTTTGCAGTCAGGGCGAAGATATTGTTGCTGGTCTTGTAACCCCGCTACCTGTGAGCGAAACCCAACGGAAGTACCTCGAAATTGAAGGCGATTCACTTCAGACCAAAATTCCGGAGATTTACAAACGCATACATAACATTGCAACAGAAATGACGGATGAATACGGTTTCAGCCCCCAGGAAATAGAGTTTACTTTTGAGTCAGAAAATCCGGATGACCTGTTTATTCTTCAGACCCGCGATCAGGACCTGCATCAGCCGGCCCGAATCAACGTCTTTAGCAGTCAGCCCGAGCAAATGCAACTTGTTGGAAGAGGCATTGGCATTGGTGGCAGTGCAATGAATGGAATTGTTGCCATCGACAAGGATGACCTGATCTCGCTGGCCAAAAAGTTTCCCGGCGAACGCCTGATTCTTGTCCGGCCTGACACGGTACCCGATGACATTGCGATGATTTTCGAGTGCGACGGTTTGTTAACTGCAAAAGGCGGAGCTACTTCACATGCTGCAGTTACTGCCGTGCGACTTGGTAAAACATGTGTTGTCAACTGCACGGACATGCTGGTTAATGATAACCTGAAAGAATTGACAATTAATGGTCAGCGCTTCAGGCCTGGCGATAAAATAGCAATTGACGGCCATCACGGGAATATTTTCAAAGGGCATTATCCTATCGAAACCACCGAAATAAAAACCTTGCTTTAATCATTTTTTTCCAGCACTGCTATTTGATTGTCAAGATTGAGATGAATCCTGAGTTTAATGATCTCCAGGTACAACATAAGATCAAGATTCCTGATCAGTCGCTGCTTGTCGTTTTCGATGTTTTTAGTTAAGAGGTAGTATTCGGAATGATCTTCCTGAAAATCCGGCGGCTGCGTGATCAGAAAAGAATTAACCTGATTGACGAACATTTGCAGATCATTCCATTTCCCAAGTTTTTCGGCAATTCTAATGAAGGTTTTAACCTTGTAACTTCCAAAATTACTTTGCGGGAAATTGTTCTGTAAAAACTGCAGAACGAAAAGTAACTGCTTGGTCTGCTTGCGCAAATCATGTACCTTCGACTCGGTTTCAAGGTAAATCAGCAACCTGCTGATTTTACTGATTTTTTTTTGAATAAAATTGAGGCTTTCGTTTTCAATGTTGAGATATATTTCAGGTTTTTCTGGCAAATGCTTTGGTTCGGTGAGATTTTCGACCAGCTCCGGGTCAATACCTGAAATAACGCCTTTCAGGGTTTCTTCAAGATGAATTTCAGTCAGGGTCAGAAAATCCTGAAGTTCGGTGAATCCGCATTTAAGATTTTTTCGATAGGAATAAAGAAGTGTATGCTGCAGCTGCACATCTCTCAGCATCCCCGAATTACTGTAAATGGTGCTAATCAGTTCAAAGAGTTTTTCATCGATGGTGATCGGGAAATCAAGATGTTTTTTCAGTTTATGAATGGTGTTGATTTTTTTTACAGCAACACGCATCTGATGAATGGCTTCCTGGTCCATCGTCAGACGGGTGGTCAGGAAGTTTTGCCTGAAAGCATTTACCTGTTGATCCAAAAATTCATAAAGACTGGTATTGGTTTGGTTTATAGATTTCATAAGGATAATATAACCATGTTAAAGAATGCTTTCGAGCAGGCTGATAACATTTGAAAGTATTTCGGTGTTTATTTGTTCGCCAACAATCATCTCTTCTATTTTTCTTTGTTCCGATTTAAGATTCTTCAAATCCTGGCGGACTAATTTTTTTTGTTCATTACCAAGTTTTATTTCCTTTACTTTTTTAAGTGCTTTTTTTGCCAGTTTTTGTCTTTTATTTATTTCGTCAAGTTTCAACTGATAACCCTCTATCAGTCTGCGTTTTAAAAGCACTTCCCCGTGTTGTTTTTCGATCAGGTTTAAAATCTTGATTTTGCAGGAGTTTTCCGCATTATCATTTTTATTTTCCTGGGTTGTATTTGTTGTTTCGGCTGACCCGGCCGGGGGCTTTAACTTATTATCGTCCGATGGCATAGCTGATTGGTATTTATCTGGTTAAAAGTATTATTTCTGATGAAAACAGACCTGTCTGGCTGAAGCTGGCTGCTTATTGATTGTCGTACATTTCAATTTCGTCGTGAAGGTAATCGAGGGTAATACCTGCCTGCTTAAACATTTCTTCAGATTCGGCGCCGTCGTGATATTTTTTATCGCAGACGACTCTTTTAATTCCGCAGTTGATGATGAGCATGGCACAAGTACGGCACGGGGTCATTTTACAATAGAGGGTTCCGTTTTCCAGTGCAATTCCCAGTCTGGCTGCCTGGCAGATAGCATTTTGCTCGGCGTGGACTGTTCGGACACAATGTTGGGTAATCCGACCATCTTCGTGATATACTTTTTTCATCAGGTGGCCTACATCGTCACAATGCGGCAGACCCATCGGTGAACCGACATATCCAGTGACCAGAACATGTTTGTCGCGCACAATTACACAACCGCTTCTGCCGCGGTCGCAGGTAGCGCGTTTGGCCGCAGCATTGGCCAGTTCTATGAAATATTCGTCCCATGAGGGGCGCTTGTATTTTTCGGGTGTTGAAGAAGGTTCTTCCATGACAGTTTAATTTTTGTTGAAATCAGGTTTATTTATGATTTGTTGTATGACCTCCTCAACCTGATGCCGGAGGTCGGCTATAGTTCCGCTGTTATCAAAGATAAAATCAGCCATTTGGATGCATTTTTTCAGATTCTGCTTATTAGGGTCGGTTGTGGTCATTTCACGCTGTTCGTTTTGGATAAAGGTCTCGAAGCTGATGTTGTCGGTTTCAGAATTTCGTTTTTTTATTCGTTCGTAACGCAGCATTGGTGGAGCATCAACCGCGAAAAGATAAAAATCAGTTTTTTTGCGAAGGCTTTCAATTTCACCCGGAGTGCGAATGCTTTCAATAATACAGTTTTTACCGGTTTGTAAAGCCATCTTGTAGAGTTCATCCACAATGTAGGAGGGTGAATGGGTTGCCCGCAACTGGTTGGCAATTTCAGTCATGCTGTTCCGGTTAACCGGCAGGCTTTTTTTTCTGATTTCTTCGATCAGGAATCCACGGACTGAAAAATGGACAAATCCCATCTTTTCTTTAAGGTACTCAACAATAGTTCCCTTTCCTGCTCCTAATGTTCCGGTTATTCCGATAATAATCATTTTAGTTGGTTAAATGAGGTCGAGTTTTAAACGGTCAATCCACTTCTCGGCTTTCACCGGTCTGAAATCCTGAAGCTTTTCCAAAAGGTTGTTTGCATCGGTTTCTACGATCAGGTTTGACTGATGTTCGGGTCTGACAAATTTTTCATGAACAGCATGTCTGATAAATTGGATCAGGTGGTCGAAATATCCTTCTATGTTCAGCAGCCCTGTAGGTTTGGTGATAATCTCCAACTGGTTCCAGGTCATAATTTCGAAAATCTCATCCAGCGTACCGAAACCACCCGGAAGTGCAATGAAAGCATCGGACAGATCAGCCATCAGTGCTTTTCGCTCGTGCATACTATTAACCACATGCAATTTTGTTATGGCATGATGGGCAATTTCTTTTTCGACAATATTCTGCGGCATTACTCCGATCACCTCGCCTCCTGCAGCCAGAACACTGTCAGCTACTTCGCGCATCAATCCGATATTTCCGCCTCCGTAAACAAGCCGGAGATTTTTTCCGGCAATAAGCTCTCCAAGCATTCTTGCTTTTGTACTGTATTCCGGATGTTTTCCCACACCTGATCCACAAAAAACACAGACAGTTTTCATGCATAAATTTTTGACAAAACTAAAGGTTTTGTGTGAAAGATGAAAGTTTGTTTTTTAAAACAAAACTTATAATCAAAATCTGGTTGCATGGTCAAATGATTTGTTGCAGCAGTTTCCGACCAGACAGTACGTTTTTAATAATGGTTTTATGGATTTACTGCCTTTTACATTAGTTCAATTCTATTGAAAGGAATTTTGTTTTTACTCCACTTTTATCCGAATACCTTTTGAATGCGAAGAAAACTCCGGTGCATACATACACTGGATGGTGGAAATGCCATTGGAAAATTGTCCTTTTTGTGATGTAATCAACGGGTATTCAAATACGTAGGTTCCTTTTCTGATGTAATCGAAAAAGAAATGTGTGCCTGCATCGCGGGTTGTTTCGTAATATCCCAGCCCGCTTTTGTATTTATAACCTGAAAGAATATTCAAAGGTTCGAAAGCTGCTGCTCGCATGTCCTGCAAATGAACATATTCCATATCGCGATCCACACGCAGCTCAATCCTGACAATAACTTTATCACCGATTTGTAGCTTGTCGTGGTCGTTTATTTGTTCCAGTGAAGTACCTGAAGGGCGGTTACGCTCAACAAAGAGTATTTTGTTTATACTTAGCGGTGTTTCATGTGAAGTTATCTTGTCCAGGTCTTCGAAATACTGCCAGTAAACTGCTCCCCAGGCAATGCCATTATCCGTTTTTTTCACAGAAATATTACCCATTTCGGGAGTGATTTCTCCGGCACTCCAGGAAGTCTGAAAATAACCTGTTCCTGCTTCAACATGTCCAACATTTTTCATTTCAATCCTTTCACCGGCAATTTCAATTTCAACCTGATTGGTATGATTAAGCAGATGAGTACCGCGCTGAAGTAATGCGTAAACAGCTTCAACAGTGGCACGGCTCGTTTTCCAGTCTTGTGTCTGTTTTTGCCTGAGCAACCATATTTTCATTTGCTCAATAGCTTCCGGATCATGGCCGGCTTCATCAAAAGCTTCAATCATCATGGCTTGTGTTTCAACAGGCGCCTGGTACCATAGAAATCCGTTTTCAGTTTTCCAGTACATCCCCATTTCAGAATTACGCAGGGAACGTTCCTTCAGCGATTTTAAAATTAGTTCCGGAACCTCATGTTCTCCATAGCGATGCAACGCAATGGCTATCATTCCCTGAAGGTAGTTGTTCTGATTCTGCCAGAATTTTGAAGATTGAATTCTGAAATAGTTAAAAGCTGTTTCACTGTGTGGATTTATCATGATTTCCGGGAAGAAACTACGTGCATAAAGAAACTGAATTTGTGTTGGTGAGAGGTGGTTCTCTTCCATTTTGTCCTTGTTGAATTTAAGAATGTTCTGATAATCTTCCCTGATGCGCTCATCTAAGTACCTGACGCTCTGGTTTATTATTTTGTTTACCCGGTCATCGTTCATGCCATCAATGATTTTCATTTTATGAAGTTTTCCCAATCCTTCCAGGATATTTTGGGTGATGTATCTGCTCTCCGGCATTCCTTCAAACCAGGTGAAACCTCCGTTCGGGGTCTGCATTTTCTGTAGTATCCGAATATTGTCATCGAGGCGATTTTGCATGGTGTTCAGATCAAAAAGCAGAGCGATACGCTGCTTACGTTCGGCTTCGTTACGGGCCTGCAGTATCCAGGGTGTTTGTTCGAGCAGCAGTGCTTTCAGTTCCTGGTTTTTTTCGAGGTTCGACAGAAAGGTTTCGGGAGTTTGGCTTTTCCAGTTTTCGAATACTCTTTTGATCTGTTCATTGTCATTTATTATATGAAAGGCAATGCTGTTGGCATAAAAGGCAGCAAATACCGACATGGCATTTTTAAATGTCGGTTCCGAAATTACAGGTAGCGCCTGAAGTGCATACCATGCGGGATTTGAGCTAAATTCAAGAGTTAACTGGTGATGTTTTAGCGTGGTGCTTTTTTCGGAATCAAGCAATTTCTGAAAATGAAAATTTCTGCTTTCCTGACCATTTACAGACATTGGCAATGATTCTGTTACCAGCATTCGGCCTGGTAAAACCGGTATTGCTTTTTCCTCACCGTCAGAGTAATTTCCTGCTGTAGCTTTGATACGGTAAACAATTACACCTAAATCATCCGGGATTATAATTTTCCAGCTAACGGAAGTACTTTGACCTGCTTCAACCCTAAAATCAGGTTTACTACTGCTGTGTTGCAATTTTGTACTTATGCTGGTCATTGTTACTCCGTCAAAAAAATCGATCTCTGCATTCCCCCTGAGTGTGTCACCGGAGAGATTAGAAATTTTTGCACTAAAATGCAGTGTGTCACCTGCTCTGAAAAATCGTGGTGAATTGGGCAACACCATAAGTTTTTTGCTTGCTGTAAATTCTTTTTCTAATTGGCCTGTCATAAGGTCTTTTGTATGGGCTAAACCCATAAATCTCCACCGGGTAAGTGATTCGGGAAGTGTGAAACTGATTATCACCTCGCCTTTTTCATTGGTTTGTAATTCAGGATAAAAGAAAGCCGTCTCATTGAAATTACGTCTGAGCTGGACAGTATTAAATGACTGTTTTTGTTTTGGTTTTTCGGGAAATTGTTCTCCTGATTGTGGTTCTGTCATAAGAATCTGATCTTCGATGTTTTTTTCTTCCATGCTGTCCATTTGCATTGACAGTTCATTTTGGGCAGCCATTCTGCTTTTGGGACTACCCTCACCAAGCGTTGGAAAGATGTCGTACCCGTAGCCGCCGAATCCAAACCAGTTCAATTGGTCATATTCATTGAAAATGAATGAGGAATACTGTCTGATCCCGAAATTCCAGCTGCTGCCTCTTGAAACAGAAAAATTACTGAACGATTGCCAGGGGATAATATGATTATCAGGATGATAAAGGGCGAAAGACCAGTTGTGAGGAATAAACTGGTCGAGGGAAGCATCATACATCGAAGCGAGCAGTTGTGCAGCTACCTGATCTCCTTTTTTATTGCGTATGGTTACTTTCCATTTTTCATTGCTTCCCGGTTCTATCTGGCTGCGGAAAGTTTCAAATGCCAGATCAAGTTCTTTATTGGTGTAAGGTACAGTGATAATCATCAAATTTGAAAATTCTCTGCCGGCATAAACAAAAGTTATGTGTGCAGAGAAATTTCCTCTGTATTCTTCAAAAATCGGGATTTTTATCAGTTTTTGTTCCCTGTCGAGGTTTATCCACTGACGGGAAATAGTTTTTCCCTGATGCTGAATTTCGTATAATGCTTTGATATTCCGTGCAGCAGTACCTAAAAGGAATGCAGCTTCTTCACCAGGTTCACCGCTTGATTTAAGAGGTGTAAACCAGTTGATTTCGGTAAGTGGCGGCCGCCGGTCATCAGGATCAAAGAGTGTGAAGTATTTTTTGGTTTCCACCGGATTTCCAAAAACATCAATAGCTGATAATTTGATGACATATTTTCCGGGTTTCCAGGAATTGAAATTGTCAGGTGACAGAAGAGTATCAGATTTTGTGTCAAATGTTTTTTCAAAAACTGTTGCAATGCTTTCCCATGTGGAAGGATCATTTTCATTATCATAAACTCTGCCCGGAAAATCTGTAGTATAGGTTTGTTTATCTGTAAGATGGATATCCGGTTCATCCCAAAGTCTATGGATCATCAGTTTGCCGGGGTCTTTCAAAGACTGAATTTCCACTTTAACGTTGGTTTGTTGTTTTACCCCGTTAAAATTTGCAGCGTGGATAATAAATTGTTCTTTAGTTTTCCGGTCAACCTTTTCCGGAATATTCACATTGAGAAAAAGCGCTTCGTAGCCTGCAGAAATATTTTCCTCACCAGCCTGAGTTTCACCGCTGATATCTGTTACTGAAGCATGAACAGTGTATTGAAAAACGGGTTTGTAAGTCCGGTCGAGGTTCCTGTCGGGCAGGGCAGTGAAGTTTATAAAAAAATTCCCGTTTTTATCGGTTGTTGTTTCACCGGAAAGGATTTCTGTTTCGGGTGAATCGGGATAATATTTTTTGGAATATATCCACCTGAAAGGGAAATAACTTTTGCGAATTACCCTGTATTTTACTTTAGCGCCATCAATGTTGTTCCCTGCAAAACCACGGGCTGTTCCCTGTACGGTGAGTTCTGAGTTGATTTTGTAACTGCCGGTCATCGGCTCAAAATTTACTTCGAAAGTCGGACGTTTATAATCTTCGACTGCAATTACCGTGCTTCCCGAGTTGTTACGAATGGTCATCTGTCCGTTGAGCACACCCGATGGGATAACAAACGAACCGTTGACTGCTCCAAAATCATTGGTGGTTAGTTCAAGACTGGAAACAATCCGGTAGTTGACATCAAAAAACTCAATTCTGGTGGACTGCCCTGCAAGGATTTGCTGCTGTCTGCCTGTTTTTTCCACAATAATTCCCTTGAAATAAACTGTTTGACCCGGCCGGTATATTGCACGGTCGGTGAAGAAAAATGTCCGTTGTTCTGTTTTGTCCTTTTTATCTGATACTGGTCCCAAATGAAAAGCAGTAGAAGGGGAAAAGGTATCATTTTTAGCCGTCAGCCTGAGAAAAACCGATTTGCTTTGTTTTTCGGTTATCGGAGATAATTTAAAAAAACCTTCACTATCTGCTGCAATGGTTTGGTAAAGATTTTCGGTATATTGTCTTGATTGAAAATCATAATCACGCGTAAAAGCCTGAACTGTAGCGTTTTTAACAGGAGATCCCGTTTCGCGGTCAAGAACATAAAAATCATAACTTCCATCGTCTTTGCGCTGGCTTGTGAAGGTCAGGCCAGTAACCCAAAAGTCTGCCCAGGCTATTTCTGCTTCTTTTGTGCTGAAGTGTTCATCTCCGGAGGCCAGAAGCACATAAAATCCTTGAGCAAGTGCCGGGATTTTAAATTCGGAAGAATGATCCTGAAAATCCATTTCATTCGGTATTTCAACTGACCAGGTTTGTGAAGCAGGAATGTTGACAAGTTTTTCGGCCAGGTCTGCAGCGGGTGTTCGCCAGGCTAAGTTTTTGTATTGCTGATAATCCAGGCATAGCAACCTGAAATGGATACGATTGTAATTTTTCCAGTGGATAAGTCCGGGAACAGCTTTTTGCGGAACGATGGCAAATTCTGTCTGGAGCCGAAGTTCCGGTTTTGTTATTTCGTTCATTAAGGTACGACAGTTTTGGGCTCCGATGGACGATGGGAATAATTTGATCGTTTCAGCGCAGATGTCAACTGCTTTTTTTCTTTCCCATCTGAATTCATCACCGGCATGAGGGTTGTATCCGGAAGCAATCATGTTGTGATATCTGGCCAGCTCAAAAGCGATATTAGCTGAATGCGGAGAGTCGTTGTACCTTTGTTTGAAGGAGTTCAGTGCATTGAAGTAATGGCCATTCGGATTTTCGATGACTATATTGTTCTTAACCCAGTTAAGTCGTTGTAATTCAACATCAATAAGGGCCTGTGGGTCTTTATCGGTGAGGTGAAATTTAATTAAATCCTGATAGATTTTGACGATTTTTGCTGCTTGGGTGTGCGCTTTCTCTTCAGGAATTTCAAGAGTACAGAATCGTTCTGATGCAGCAAAATATTCAGTTTTATCAGGTTTCCACTGATCGGCTGCATTGGTAATACCTGCTGCTGAAGATGAATAAAAGTCAATCGCACTGTGAGCCAGAAAATCATACAATGTCGGGCGGAAAAGCTTAGAATCTTTCTTTTCGTCCAAAATGGCAGAAAATGAAGATAAATCAATTTTCTGTAAATTTTCTGCCGGAAGAAGGGAGGAATCGAAATGCATTCCTGCTTTTTTAATCAATGCATGTGCGTCCCATGTACTGATATCATCCGATTCAAAATTTTCGATACGACCACGTTCAAGAAGCTGAAAACGATTCATCTGAAAATAACGCATGTAAAGATCTCCCGTAATCGAATGAAGAAGCTCTTTTTCGGGGAATGCTGAATGTGACAGTGTCTGCTCCAGTTCGGATATGGTTTTCACCAGGTGATCTTCTTCAAATTCTGCTGTAAGTTTAATCCGATATAAGG
>Ga0116164_10000746_pt1 | contig 26649 bp, 24 predicted proteins | sample AD_UKC109_MetaG_FD_89888 | JGI IMG/M metagenome (GOLD analysis project Ga0116164, IMG submission 89888) | Active sludge microbial communities of municipal wastewater-treating anaerobic digesters from Hong Kong - AD_UKC109_MetaG | ecosystem: Engineered > Bioreactor > Anaerobic > Digestate... | reverse complement strand
GGGTTCAAGTCCCTCCCCCGCAACCATTTTGGCGGCGTAGCTCAGTTGGCTAGAGCATTCGGTTCATACCCGGAGTGTCGAGAGTTCAAGTCTCCCCGCCGCTACCACTGAAATCACCATCTGTTGATCGAAAGGTTTATCAGCAGGTGGTTTTTCTTATACCCCAAAGCACTTGAAATATAATGCTTGCGTGATTTGCACATTATACCTGGTAGCAATAGATGGTGTTTTCCAAATATGGCATCGGCAGCAGATAAGGTTTACATTCGACCCCCGGCGATGATATCATATGCCCATTAAGGATTTTCGCCTCATGGAGGAGGAAGTAGGCCATGGAAATTGATCTTCGTGACCTGGAAACCAGACAGGCGCATGATTTGCTGACGAGCAGTGTGATCCCTCGCCCCATTGCATGGGTATCGACAGTGAATGAGCAAAACGAATTGAACCTTGCACCCTTTAGCTTCTTTACCGGCGTATGCTGGCACCCGCCCACACTCGCTTTTTGTGTTGCCAACCGCGATGATGGCACGAAGAAAGATACGCTGCTAAACATTGAAACGACAGGGGAATTTGTAGTGCATACTGTTTCTGTGGAATTACTCCAGCCAATGGAGCACTCTGCCAGGCGCATTCCGCGAGGAGAGGACCTGCGCTCTATTGCGGATATCACCTTCGTGCCAAGCGTGACTATCCGTCCCCCGCGAATTGAGCAGGCAAGGGTCGCGTTCGAGTGTGTTCTGGATCGTATCATTCCCGTCGGAACGGGAATTGGAGGCGGTAACCTGATCCTTGGCTGCATACAGAGACTGCATGTGAGCGATACTCTGGTGATTGATGGTCGGGAAATCGATTGGCGCGGCCTAGACCCGCTGGGACGACTCAGCGGAAACCGCTATTGTGCCGTCCGTTCTGTGATTGAAAGCGAAACTAATTGAACCGGAACGATAAAATGCGGAGAGGTATGACAATGAAACTTGGAGCGACAGTATACCTGCAAAATTCAGTGGAGGCTGTGGAGCGGTACTGCAAGGCGTTCGGCCTGAGCCTGGGATACAACGAGAAGTTCCCGGACGGCAGCTATATGCACGCGTCTCTCGAAAAGAACGGTCAGGAGATTTTCTGCGTCAGCGAATCGCGCAACGATGCCTATGTGGACATGATGCGAAAATCCTCGCTGAAGGAATCCCGCCCTGTGATGAGCTATGGGCTGGACTTTGCCAGCGCGGACGAGGTTGTGAAAGCCTTTGGTGAGCTTTCCAGGGACGGCACCGTACTGCTCCCGCTCGGCTCCCTTCCCTGGAGCGCTTGCTGCGCGGAGGTTGTGGATACCTACGGCGTGTATTGGTACCTTACCGTATAAACCGAAAGGGACAGTTTATGAAACAGCTTCGCATCGGCCTGATTGGCACAGGGTGGCGGTCGCACTTCTTTATCCGCATCGCGCAGATGCTGCCCGAACGCTTTATCATTATCGGCGCGGTATACCGCAGCGAACGCGGACGCCAAACCATACTCGGCTGGGGTGTTCCGGCATTCAGTGACCATCAGGCTCTGATCGACCTGATGCCGGATTACGTGATTTTGAGCGTGGACCGCGACAGCATGGGCGAGCTAATGCGCCTGTATGCCAATCACAGCGTGCCGCTGCTCATTGAAACCTTTCCGGCCAAAGATGAGGATGAGCTGCGCGGGCTGTATCACGACCTGGCTGGCGCGAAGATTCAGGTGGCGGAGCAGTATCCCTTCCAGCCTCTGAACGCCGCAAAGATCGCCCTGGCCGCTTCCGGCCTGCTGGGCAAGGTCTATCAAATGCAGACAAGCCTACCCAACGGCTACCATGCCGTAAGCGTGCAGCGGAAGCTTTTACAGGTTGGCCGGGCCTGCCCCACGATTCGCGCCAACCGCTATACCCACAAAATGACCGCCGGACCGAGCCGGGCCGGAGACCCGACGGTAGATACGCTCGTTAATGCCGGGCAGATGCTCTATCAATTGGATTATGGCGACAGGCAAGCGCTCAACGATCTGGAGGATAACCAGCATCGTTCCTTCATCCGTACGCAGCACTGGGTGCTGCGCGGGGAACGCGGAGAGCTGCGCGGCGAGGATGTGCTGTACTTAAAAGAGCTTATCACCCCCTGCCAATTCCGTCTGGAACGGGTCATGGCGGGCGAAGGGCCGAACCTGGAAGGGCTGTACCTGCGCGGCGTGCGCGGCGGCGACCATGGCTGGTACTACCAAAACCCCTACATGCCCGCGCGCCTGTTTGATGACGAGCTCGCCGTAGCAACCTGCATGGACTGGATGGGTACGTATCTGGAAACCGGAGAGGTGTTTTATTCACTGGAGGAAGAGCTGATGGATCTGTATCTTGCGCTGATGATACAAAAGGCGGCGGAGGAAGACAGGCCCGTCGAGGTCAAGCCACAGCCATGGACGGAATAGAGGGAAGCATGGGCATCACACTGGAACCCTATACCCAGGAGCGCTGTCACGCATTCTGGCGCGGATATACTTCCGATCCTGCCATGTGGTCCGAACCGTTTGTGTACGACGAGCAGAAGATTAACGCCTATTATCAACATACGGTCACACAACCGAATCGGGTCTATTTTGCCGTTTGCCATCAGGGCGATACGATCGGCGAGATCCAGCTCAAACGGATCAACCAAACGAAAAAGCATGCGACCTTGAGCGTCCATCTGGCCGACGACCGCTACAAGAACCAGGGTCTCGGCACGCAGGCGATCCGCCTGATGACAGACTACGGCTTTGCCGTGCTCGACCTGGAGATGATTTACGCAGACGCCGTGCACCGCAACATGCGCAGCCAGCATGTGCTGGAAAAGCTAGGCTTTATATACACGCACGAGGATGACTTGCTACGCTATTATGCGCTGCGGAAGCCGGAATCCGGCGCGTAAAAAGACGGTATCCGTGATTACGGATACCGTTTTTTGAATATCCCTTGCCTATCTTACTCAATCGGTTCGCCGGTAATCATGCCCGTGAACACCACGCCGGGTACAACCGTATACAATTCCAGGCGCACCTGGCCGCCATCCACCGTCATGCGGAACGGGGCGGGGACGGCCGTGCTCTGCTCCTTGCTCCAGCTTGCGCCGCCGGATGTTTCCGTCGCGGTTCCAACACCCGCAAGCAGGAACTCGCCCAGCGCCATGGCGTCGTAAGCGACCAGCTCCGTCAGCTCCGGCTGCCCTCCGGCAGCATCATAGACATCCGATTGATAGGACACGATCTCAATCGACGCATACAGATCCTGACCCTCGCCTGTCGCTTCCCCTGTCACAGTCCCCTGTGCCTTGTGCATGATGTACCGGATGTGCGCTGTTCCTGTATATATACCGAACTCATCCGTGCCGCCGAGCTTGATGGCCAGCACCGTCAGCGTACCGGTAAAGGCGTAGCCGTTAAGCTCGGTTTCCACCGTCTGGTCGATGGAAAGCGTCCATAGGCACTCCAGCGGTTCATTCTGCGCTGTTTTGGCAGCTGCCATCCCTGTGCTCAGCAGCGCAAAGATACATACAACGGCACATGCTTTGAGGCAGAATTCTCTCATACGCATCTCATCCTGTGAATCAAGAAATCAGGGCAGCGGAACATCCAGATCGTCAATTCGGGAATACAGCGTGAGCAGGAAGGCGATATCCGCGATACCGTCCACCGCAAGCCCGTTCTCGGATTCAAAAAGTTCCACAGCTTGTTTGGTCAGCTCGTCAAAGGTGCCGGTCGTGGGAGCGTCCATAAAGTTGATCTGCATCAGCCATTCCTGCAGCCGGGTTACAGCCTCGCCGGTCGCGCCAAGCGCCATCTCAGCCATCGGCTCGAGCAGGGGTCCGGCCAGCTCATCATACTCCTTCTTCCCCCAGGCATATCCGGTGTATAACGCTTGTTTGTAATCGTTGATCGCCAGTGCCCGGAACGCCTCGATACCGCTGTCCTGATACGCGAATTTGTAGCAAGCGGCGCGGATTTCAAGCTCGTAGGGATTTTGGCCGAATGTATCCAAACGCCTGGCAACCGCATCGGCCACCAGACGAGCGGCGCGGCGGGCATTGTTCAGGTCGCCAGCGGGCAGATCGGCGTTGCCGTATACCTTGGCAGGCAGATAGGTATTGCGCATCTCCGCCAGATAGCCGTACTCCGTTTTGCCGCCAAAATCGGCAGGTACGGCATCTGGCACCGGGGAATCCGCCGTTCCCGCGTTCATTTCAACGCCAAAGGAATAGGTTTCCATGGCCAGGCCGGTCATACCCGGTACGGAGCGCTCCGTATCATAGAGGTTGGCCAGCAGTTTTTCTGCAAGTACCTGCGCCAGCAGCGCGGGAGAAGCATCCAACGTATCACCGCTCCATACCGCATACGGGACCAATACCCGAAGCACCAGCTCGCCCTTTCGAACCAGAAGCGCGGAATACAGTTTGGCTTCATTGTAAAGGTTTCGTACGCCCATCAGCAGCGCTTCGTCCCCAATGCCCTCCACCGGTTCCGTTTTCATTAAAAACGCAGCGGTTTTCAGTACATCAAACCTCGCTTTGCTGCCCTGGGGATCGGCAAGCACCCAGATCGTCGTTTCCGCGGTGTTGTTTACGCCTTTCATGGCGTAGCCTGCGCCGGTTCGGCTGCCGTCGGCGGCAGTATACCCGCTTGTCACATAGACCAGATCGCTTTCCGATACCGTCATCGCCTCCGCCGCTTCGGCAAGGGTCAGCATCTGCGGCACCTGCCAGCTGAGCGGGCCAGCCTTGACTTCCAGTGCGGCCAGGCGGTCATAATCCGTCTGCGCGTATGTGCCGCCAAGATCGACCACCTGCTTGTAATCGGCAAGCGCGGTTTCACGGTACCCCTCATCCCCGGTATCCTGGAACAGCAGGTCGGCGCAGTAACCCCTGAGATAGAGATAATACTGGTCGGGGGCTCCCAGCTCCGCAAGCTTTGCCGTAACGGCATCCACAATCAGCCTGGCGGCGCGCCGGGCATCTTCCCGGTTCAAGTCGGTGTACTTCACCGCATCCTGAAACACCTTCGCTGGCAGATAGGTGTTTTTCAAGTCCATAACATAGCCGTAAAAGGTTTTCCCTCCCAGATCATCCGGAAGCTGATCCGGCACGACAGACTGTGCGAATGCCGCATGGGAAGTCAGACAAAGAACAAACACCAGCATGACTGCGATTGCTTTTTTCATAAGGCTTCTCCTGATTCTTTTTTTAGTTTCGTTACATTTGAATGCTACCTGGAACACGAATTGATTGCGGCGCAACGCCGGATCGCGGCATACGTGAACAAAAGCGTTTATACATCTTCTTTGAGTGGATTATATCACGCCGTAGGTTTCCGTGACAAGAAGTATTCTTGCCGTTTTGCTCCTCTCGCGTTCGCCGATTTGTCCACCACACGGAAGCACTTGCTTACGGGCTGTGCAGACCGTATAATGGAACCAGAATAACCGGGGCGCGCTTTGGCAGGCGCTCGACGGAGGACAACTTGAACACACCACATAAAACCCTGCAATTGCTTGGCATTATACCCGACCTGGTGCAGATGCTGCGCGAGAAGGACGGCATCGCAGTTTACCGCGTTTGCGCCGGTGGCACATGGTACATCTTGAAAACGTACGCAAACGAAGCAGACCGCCGCGAAATTAAAAACTATCAGTATTTAAACGTACTGGGTGTGCAAACGCTTGACACGTTCGGTAAAACAGAGGACGCCCTGCTGATGGAAGACGTTGCGCACAGCGAAACCCTGCGCCTGGCAGAGCAAGGCGATATGAACGACCCCGCCGTTGCAGCCCGGCTTGCGGCATGGTACAAGTACCTGCACGAGTACGGAAAATCGTTTGTGGCTGCACACGGACAGGGCATGTACGACGAAACCGACTGCATCACTCCGGAGGCCATGGAAGCCGTCGCCCGTCAAACCGGCACGCAGGGCAATCCGGCATGGGCGCTTTTTGCAAATCATTTCGACACCATCAGCCGTATGGTCCAGTCCATCGAACGGACGCTGACCTACAATGATTTCTACTATACCAATATGATCGTCGCCAGGGACAAATCCTCCGCGTTTATGTTCGATTACAACCTGCTGGGCAAGGGCTATGTATATGCCGATCTGCGCAACGTGACCTCATCCCTGGGAAGGGATGCGGGAGAGGCGTTTCTTTCTGCATACGGTAAATTCGATCCTGTTGAGAAGGCATTCGACGCTGTTTCGTCCATCCTGACCACGCTGCACATCGCCTGCCAAAGAACGGCGTTCCCAGCCTGGGCGCAGGAAGAGTTGGAGAAGGTGAAAAACGGCACGCTGGAACAGGCAATCCGCCGCCTGATCGGCCTTTGATCCTTCAACAGCCGCTCTTTCAATCCCCCGTGTTCTATGCTACAATATTCTTTGACCATAGATGACTTTCGCCGGAGGACGCAAGGGCATGACAGACCATGAACGTTACATGCGGGAAGCGCTGCGGGAAGCCGAACTGGCCGCCGCTGAGGGCGAAATCCCCGTCGGCGCGGTAATCGTTTGTCAGGGCGAAATCATTGCCAGGGCGCACAACACACGCGAGCAGGAAAACGACCCCACGGCCCATGCGGAAATCCTGGCGATCCGAAAGGCATCTCAAGCTCTGGGTACGCGCAGGCTGGAAGACTGCACCCTGTACGTAACGCTGGAGCCCTGCCCCATGTGCGCGGGCGCATTGATTATGGCAAAGCTCAAGGCCTGCTACTTCGGCGCCAGCGACGAGCGCCAGGGCTGCGTGGAGAGCGTCTACTGCATACCCTCCGACCCCGCGTTTTACCACAATGTACCCTGCACCGGCGGATTATTGGAAAGCGAATCCCAAGCGCTGCTGCAAACGTTTTTCGCCGAGCGAAGATAGGAGACAAATTCTTGCTGATCGATACCATCGTAACCGATCTGGACGATACGCTACTGGACGCCAACACATCCCTTTCCGCATATACTATGCAGGTTCTCAATGAAGCCAAGCGCCGGGGCATCCTTGTGATTCCCGCAAGCGGCCGGGCAGCCGTCAGCATGCGCCCCTTCGTGGATAAGCTCAACACAGGCAAGCCTTACATTGCCTGCAACGGCGCACAGCTGATGAACCCGGATCACACGGAAATCTCCTCCGTCATGTTCATGCCCCAGGAGGCCAAAGAACTGCTGCGCTACTTCATCGGGCACGGCTTTTACGCGCAGGTGTACCGGGACGAGTATTTCTACTTTGCCGAGACCAACGACTTCAGCAAGCGCTACTCCCGCCAGACCGGCATGCAGGGCAAGGCCATCGGCGACCTGATGGCGTTCCTGGATTTTGCGACGCCCAAAGTGTTAAGCGTCAGCGATCCGCAGGCCGTGGAAGCGATGTATCCCGTGATTCAGGCAGCGTTTCCCGATGTGGAATTCACCATCAGCAAGCCCTACTTTCTGGAAGCGCAGCCAAAGGGCGTTTCCAAAGGCTCGGCGCTGCAGAAGCTGAGCGAGCTGCTTGGGTTTTCGCCTGAGCGCACCATGGTATTCGGCGATAGCCTGAACGACCTGTCCATGCTTGCGTTTACCAAAAACAGCGTGGCAATGGCAAACGCCCGCCCGGAGGTACTCCGGGCCGCGCGCTATGTGACCGAGAAACCCAACGCCCAGGATGGCCTGGCGCATTTCATAGAGGATCATATTCTTGCCTTTGCAACAGGGAGCGTGAACGTATGATTAAGATCGCGGATTTCACCAAGGCGCTGGATTTGAAGGTGCTGCACCATTCCACCAAGGATGAGATGGATATCACCCTGCCGGATTTGAACCGGCCCGGTATGCAGTTTTTCGGGTTTTACGAGTACTTTTCGCACGAGCGCCTGCAGGTAATCGGCAAGGCGGAGATGAACTATCTGGAATCGTGCACCATCCAAAAGCGCCTTTCTATTTTGAAGCCCTTCATGCACTACCCCATCCAGGCCATCGTCATCTGCTGGGGCATGACACCGCCTGCGGAGCTTTTGGAATTGGCGAAGGAGAACAATATTCCCATTCTGCAATCGCAGAAGAAAACCACGGTGTTTACCCTGCAGGCCATCACCTATTTCAGCCGCCAGCTCGCGCCCCATGAAACACGCCACGGCGTGCTGGTGGACGTGTTCGGCGTCGGCGTGATGATCACAGGCGAAAGCGGCGTGGGCAAGAGCGAAGCCGCGCTGGAGCTTGTCAAGCGCGGACACCAGCTGTGCGCCGACGACGTGGTGGATATCTGCCGCGTGGCTGATGACAGGCTCATCGGCGAATCGCCCGAAACCATCCGCCATTTCATGGAAATCCGCAGAATCGGTATCATCGACATCCGCGCGATGTACGGCGTCGGCGCGATTACCCTGTCCAAGTCCATCGATCTGGTGATCCATTTGGAAAAGTGGGATCAGGAAAAGGAATACGACAGGCTGGGCCTGACGGAAGAAACCATCAGCATCATGAATGTGAACGTGCCCTATCAGGTGATGCCGGTGCGCCCCGGGCGCAACCTGGCCATCATTATCGAGGTCGCGGCCCGCAACCTGAGCCTGAAACGGCTGGGCTACAGCGCGGCAAGCGAGCTGGATCGCCGCCTGAGCGACCTGATGCTCCACAGCGCGGAAAACAACGGAGAATAACGGAGGACACCTATGGTTTATATCGGGATTGATATCGGCGGTACCGATGTAAAAATCGGCCTTTTGGACGAGGATGCCAATATCCTGGCGCAGGGCAAAACGCCCACGGGTGTTGGCGGAAGCTATCAGGATATGATCGGCAATATGGCGGACTACGCTTTGAAGCTTTTATCGCAGATCGGATATACACTGGACGACGTAGCGGCGGTCGGCGTGGGCGTGCCCGGTGTGGCCAGCAATATCACCGGAGTCGTGATGCGCTGCGTTAACATGCAGTGGTGGAATATCCCCCTGCGCGAGGAAATGCAAAAGCATATCCCAAAACCCATCGTTATCGATAACGACGCCAACCTGGCCGGCTTTGCCGAAAGCATTTGCGGGGTGAGCGCGGATACGGGCTCGAGCGTCTTTATCACGCTGGGCACAGGCGTAGGCGGCGGGCTGATCATCAACGGCAGGCCGTGGAGCGGGCACCACAGCGCAGGCGGCGAGATCGGGCATATTATCATGCAGATCGACGGCGAGCCCTGCACCTGCGGGCGCAGGGGCTGTGTGGAGCGTTATTGCAGCGCCACCGCGCTGATCCGCCTGGCCAAGGAAGCGGCGATCGAGCACCACGAAAGCACCCTGTGGTCGGTGAGCGACAACAATCTGGAAAAACTCAACGGCAAGAACATCTTCGCCTGCGCCATGGCAGGCGACGAAACGGCGGTCGCAGTATTTGACCGGTATATCCACTACCTATGCCTGGCGCTGTCGTCCATCATCTGCCTTTTGGATCCGCAGGTCATCGTCATCGGCGGTGGGCTGTCCAAGGACGGGCCGTTTTTGCTCAACGCCATTCAGAGCCGCATCAAGGGCTACCTTGCCTTCCCCGAAGTTCCCTATGCCGAGATTAAGATTGCCACGCTGGGCGCGAACGCCGGGTTTATCGGCGCGGCGCTGCTCGCCAAACAAATGCTGGAGGAAACAGTATGACACGTTCCATTGCCGATCTATACCAGAATACGCCCGGCGCGGATATCGCCGCGTTTTCGATTGCTGGCTGGGTGCGCACCGTGCGCGACTCCAAGGCGTTCGGCTTTATTGAGCTTAACGACGGTACGAGCTTCAAAAATTTGCAGCTTGTGCTGGAGGACGGCAAAACCGAGGATTTCGCCCAGGCGCTGAAGATCACGCTGGGCAGCGCCATCCGCGCCACCGGCACGCTGGTGATGACCCCCGGCATGCAGCAGCCCTTTGAGCTGAAGGCCACAGCCGTGGAAGTGGTCGGGCTTTGCGATCCCACGTATCCGCTGCAAAAGAAGCGCCACAGCTTTGAGTACCTGCGCACCATCGCGCACCTGCGGCCCCGCACCAATGCCTATTCGGCGGTGTTCCGCATCCGCTCGCTCACCGCGCAGATCATCCACCAGTTCTTCCACGAGCGCGGCTTTGTGTACGTGCATACCCCGATCATCACCGCCAGCGACTGCGAGGGCGCGGGCGAAATGTTCCAGGTGACGACGCTGGACGTGGGAAATCCGCCCAAAACCGAGCAGGGCGATGTGGATTATGCGCAGGACTTTTTCAAAAAGCAGGCCAACCTCACCGTCAGCGGTCAGCTGAACGTGGAAACCTTCTGCCTGGCGTTCCGTAACGTATACACCTTCGGCCCCACCTTCCGCGCGGAGATCAGCTATACACAGCGCCACGCCGCGGAGTTTTGGATGATCGAGCCGGAAATTGCCTTCGCCGACCTGTTTGACGATATGGCGCTGGCCGAGGAGATGATCAAGTACGTCATCACCCATGTGCTCCACGAAGCGCCCAATGAGATGAATTTCCTCAACAGCTTTGTGGAAAAAGGCCTGATCGAGAAGCTCACCTCGCTTGTCGACAGCGAGTTTGTACGCTGCACCTATACCGACGCCATCGAGATTTTGAAAAACAGCGGCGCGCCGTTTGAATATCCCGTGTCCTGGGGCGTTGATCTGCAAACCGAGCACGAGCGCTACCTGACCGAGAAGCATTTCGGCAAGCCCGTGTTCGTATACAATTACCCCAAGGAAATCAAGGCGTTCTATATGCGCCTGAACGACGATAACAAGACCGTTGCGGCGGTCGACATGCTCGTGCCGGGTGTGGGCGAGCTGATCGGCGGCAGCCAGCGCGAGGAGCGCGAGGATGTGCTCAAGCAGCGCATCGCCGACTATAAGCTCGACGAGGAAGCCTATTCCTGGTATCTGGATACCCGGCGCTTCGGCACCGCCCCGCACGCGGGTTTCGGCCTGGGCTTTGAACGCCTGATCATGTACTTAACAGGGATGTCGAATATCCGCGATGTGCTGCCGTTCCCCAGAACGACGGGGAACGCGGAGTTTTAGTCACTCAACCTGCATTCGTCATCCACAGATCGCCGACCCCGGACAGCTGCGGCGGGCAATCTCTTCAGAGATTGCCCGCCGCAGTTGTCTTCTCTTGTGTATCTTCGAGATGTTTCAACGTTCTCAGCGCCGGATATAAAAGTTTACAGGAGGCATATGAAAACCATGAAACCAAAAAAGAAACGAAGCAAAAAACGAAAATTGGTGCTGATCCTCATATTGGCGGCAGTACTTGCCAGCACGGCTGTAACAGTTCCGTGGGATTTGCTGGGGATATGGATAGCCCCTTTGCCGAGCACCGTACAGGCACAGGCCGACGACGCCATAAAGTACGGACTGGACGGCATCATCATATATGTAGATCAAGCAGGAAAAGAACCCGCCTTTTACTCCGCAGGATGGAAAAACCGGCAGAATCAAATACCGGCCGACCCGCACTCGCCGTTCAAGATCGCCAGCATCAGCAAACTGTATATTGCGGCCGCCGCCGCCAAATTGGTCAGCAGCGGCAGCTTATCGCTCAGCAGTACACTCGCGGAGCTCCTGCCGGAGCTTTCGGACAGAATTGCATATGCGGATACCATCACCCTCAGAATGCTTTTACAGCACCGCAGCGGCATCCCGGACTGGATTGACGACCCTGCTTTTCCCTGGAATCGCTCCGTTACGAACATAGACGATGTGCTGGCGTTTGTTCTGGATGATCCAGCTGATTTTCAGCCCGACGCCCGTTACGCGTACTCCAATACCAATTATCTGCTCATCGGAAAAATTCTCGACCGGACGCTCGGATATGATCATCAGCAGTATATTCGTCAGGAGCTGCTGACTCCGCTTGGGCTGACGCACACATTCGGTTCCCTGCAGGAGGTCAATCCCAAGGATGTTGTCAGCGGATATTCCGTTGAATATATGGGGGATGAAAAAATGCTGGATTTTGTCGCTCCGGGCAGTTCTATGGTCGCAACCGCTGAAGACGTCGGGATCTTTTTAAGAGCGCTGAATGACGGTTCTCTGCTGACGGATCAAGAACAAGCCGTATATTCGTCCGTTTATGTATACGAACACACGGGGCTATTGCCGGGCTACTCCAGCATCGCCAGGTATTTTAAGGATATGGACACTGTTGTTGTTCAGTTCGTGAATACAAGCGGCGGTAATACCTGGGGAAAAACGGAACTCGTATATAATCGAATCATCAAAATCCTGCGCAAGCAAAATGGGCAGTAAACCTCAAACCAAATGATCGTGATTCTACGGCAGAAATTTGCTGGATTTGATCGTCGCTTCCAGTCGGCTCTCCACATAGCGCCTCAAAACTTCAAACAGGGTCTTGTCCTCGGCGATTTCGGGAACGCCGAGGCCCTGTTTCAGGGTTTGGCGCATCCACTGGAGCTGGTCGGCGGACAGGCGCATCAGCGCGCCCTTGGCGCAGCCGCGGCAGCAGATGCCGCCTTCAATACTATCAAAATAGGCGCTCTGGGTCGGCGCGATCTCCTTTTGGCAGTACACGCAGTGGTTCAGGCGCGGGCGGTAACCGTTATCGGCGGCAAAGAGCAACAGAAAGCTGTTGACGATCATCAGCGGGCTCGCGTCCTGGTCGTAGCACAGGCTGTGCAAGCTGGCCGTAAGCAGCTCATAGAGCGTTTCGGCCTCCTGCTCGGGGTGCGCAGCCGCCTGGGCGAGCTGCAGCATATAGGCACCGCAGGTCATGCGGTAGGCATCTAGCCGGACGGGATAATACGATTCGGCAATATTACAGGAGGTCAGCGTATAGCGGTCCTGATTGCGGAACACCACAAATTCGCCCTGCACAAAGTTCTCGCTGGCAGACATCAGGCAGCTTTTGGGCCTGCGGCAGCCGCGCGAGAGCACATCCACACGCCCCTTATCGGGCGTGAGCAGGGTGAGCATCCGGTCCCGGTCGCGGTAGTTGGCGACCCGGAGCACAATGCCTTGTAGCGTTTCAGACGGCATAATTCCTCCCCATTGAGCACTTGTTGGCTCCCGTTATTATACCACAGACACACAAGCGCAAACACAAATGCGGCTGGTACGCAAAGCCCTGTTATGGTATACTCAGGCTACTGAGATGCAGGAGGGATTACGATGAAAAAGATCCTCGGCGTATTGCTGCCGGGCGTTGAAACCGCGGTTTCCGCCATGCCGCTGCTGGGCAAGTCTTCCGGCGCGTTTGTCAAAGAGGCCATGCTCTGCGCAGGCGCGGATCAGGACGCATTTGACAAAGAAGAGCTGGCATTGTCCGATTTTGATATTTTACTGTTCGCGGCGGAAAACACGCCGTGTCTGCACAATCTGGACGCGTTGGTTGCGCGAACGGATGATGGCCCCTGTGCGCTGGTGTCCCAGGCGGGCATACCTTTAGCGTTTGCGCTGCCCGCATGCGAGCTGGAGGCTTTTGAAGAGGACATTACCCTTCCGCTTTTGATGGAAGCCTATCATGAAACGCTGCAAACCCTGCAAGCGGACTGCGCGGATGACGGCATCGCCATCACAGACGCCGCGAGCTTTTCCGCTGCCTATCAATGTTTGCGTAAGCGCATCGTGGAGCAGCACATGCAAAACGGTGTGATCGTGCTTGATCCGAGCCGCACCGTAATTGAGGCCGACGTGGAGATACAAAGCGGCACCATCCTCTACCCGGATAACACCTTGCAGGGACAAACAAAGATCGGCTCCGGCTGTACCCTGTATCCCGGAAGCCGTATGGGGGACGCCGTTATCGGCAACGATACCACCGTGGAACATAGCGTGCTTTTGCAGTCCACCGTCGGCAGCCATACCACCGTGGGCCCGTTTGCCTACCTGCGCCCGGGCACACAGATCGGCGACCACTGCCGCATCGGTGATTTTGTGGAAATCAAGAACTCAAGCATCGGCGACGGCACCAAGGTGAGCCACCTCACCTACGTGGGCGACGGCGACCTGGGCAAGGATATCAACCTGGGCTGCGGCGTGGTGTTTTCAAACTACGACGGCAAGCGCAAGCACCGCACGGTTGTGGAAGACAACGCCTTTATCGGCTGCAACGTTAACCTGATTCCGCCCCTGCACATTGGCAGAGAAGCCTACATTGCCGCGGGCAGCACCGTGGATCAGGATGTGCCGGCCGACGCGTTTTACATTGCGCGCTCGCGCGGTACGGTCAAGGAAGGCTGGGTCAGCCAGCGCAAGGAAAAGGGGAAGCTGTAAGCCATGCACCTGATCGTAGGCCTTGGAAACCCCGGAGACAAATACGACCACACCCGCCACAACGCGGGTTTTGACGTGCTGACCCTATTGGCCGACAAGCTCGGCATCAAAACCGCCAAGCGCAAGGGCAGCTCGCTGCTCATGGAGGGGCAGATCGGCGGCGAAAAGGTGATCCTCTGCAAGCCGCAGACCTATATGAACCTAAGCGGCGCGGCCGTGCAGGAGCTGATGGCCTTTTACAAGCTCTCGCCCGATCAGCTGCTCGTGATCTACGACGATATCGATATCCCCCAGGGGTATCTGCGCATTCGCCGGGGCGGCAGCGCGGGAACGCACAACGGCATGCGCTCCATTCTTGCCTGTATCGACACGCAGGATTTTGCGCGCCTGCGTATCGGCATCGGGCAAAACCCCGGCCCGTATGAGCTTGCCGACTGGGTGCTTTCGCGCTACAATACGGCGGAGGAACGGCAGATTGCCTTCGACGCGTTCCACCTGGCGGCGGACGCCGCCATTGAATGGGTGCGGCACGGCGTGGAAAGCGCCATGCGCAAATACAACACCAAGAAACCCAAACCGGAACCCCCCGACAAGACCGGAGACGACGCATGAACGAAGCACTTTTCAAACCTTATGCAGCGCTGCCCGCGTGGACAGCGCTTTTCAAACAGATCGCCAATACGCCCTGCCTCAACCTGACGGGGATGGCCGAGGGCGAAAAGCCCTTCTTTGCCGCCGCGCTGCATCAGGCGACAGGGCGGCCCCTGCTTTTGCTCTCCCCTACGGAGCTGACTGCCAAGCGCCAGGCGCAGGACCTGCGCCAGCTGGGCCTGGAAGCCGCGTTGCTGCCCAGCCGCGACGTGCAGTTCAGCCGCGCCGCCTCCAGCCGCGAAAGCACATGGCAGCGCTTGCAGGTGCTCACCGATGCCGTCAACGGCAAGGTACAGGTGCTGTGCGTATCGGCGGAGGCCATACTTGACCGCTGCCCGAATAAGGACGCGTTCAAAAACGCCAGTCTCCTTTTAAGGGAAGGCGGCCGCATCGCCCCCGGAATGCTGATGGATACGCTGCTGCGGCTGGGGTACGAGCGTGTAGCGATGGCCGAAGGCCGTGGGCAGTGCGCTATGCGCGGCGCGATTATCGATGTGTTTCCGCCAACCGAGCTAGATGCCCTGCGCATCGAGTTTTTCGACGATGAAATCGACTCGATCCGCCGCTTTGATCCCATCAGCCAGCGCTCCATTGAGCGTGTGAAGAGCGTAATGGTCACCTCCGCCTCGGAGTGCATCCTTGTCGATCCTGTGTCCGCCGCCACGCGTTTCCAGGCGGCGATCCGCGAGCATGCAGAAATCGAAGGCAAGCCCAGCCGCAAGGAAGACGATCTGGGTGCGCTGGATGATTTCTTTGATTCCATCGATAACGAGGAAGCCGCTGCCGAGATTGCCGCAGGCGCACTGATTGATGCGGCGGATAAACCCCAGACGCCCTCCCGCGCCAAAAGCCATCTGGACGACGCGGCCATGCTGCAGGCCGGCCAGCCCATCCGCACCGCGCCGATGTGGCTGAACGTGCTGTGTCCAAACACCGATACCGCCGACGCATATCTGGATCAACCCATCGTGCTGGTGGATCAGCCCGACCAGATCCAGTCCCGCGCCAAGGCCAAGCACGACGCCTTTCAAACCGCATGGCAGGAGGCCGCCCTGCGCGGCGACAGCTTCCCCGCACAAAAAGACCTGCTGTTGCCCTATCCCGATTTGCTTTCCTCGCTCAAGCGCCATGCGGTGCTGTTGGTAAGCGATCTTTCTCGCGGGCTTGGGCAGTTTGCCCCAACGGACGCGCTTTCCTTTCCATCCGAGCCTGTGATGCCCTATCATGGACGGCTGGAACCATTATCCAAGGACATCCGCGCCTGGCAAGCGGAGGGCTGCTCCGTATTGCTGCTCACAGGCGGCGAGGCACGCGGGCAGCGCCTGTTGCGCGCACTGGAACGGCAGGATGTTTCGGCATCCTATGCCCAGACCGCCGATGCCCCCCTGGAGCCGGGCAAGGTGCTGCTGCTTCCTGTTTCCCTACACAAGGGCTTCCGCAACCATGCCGCCAGGCTCTGCGTGGTGTCCGACAGCGACCTGTACGGCTCGGCCTACCAGCGCACGCACAAGCACCATGCCGCAGGCGAGCATATCGCTTCGTTTACCGATCTGAAAACCGGCGATTTTGTGGTGCACGAGATGCATGGCATCGGCATTTACGACGGCGTTGTGCAGCTGCAAACCGAGGGCGTCACGCGGGATTATCTGCTGATCCGGTACATGGGCAACGACAAGCTCTACGTACCCACCGACCAGTTTGACCGTGTGCAGAAGTTCATCGGCGCGGAAAACGCGCCGCCCAAGCTGAACAAGCTGGGCAGCGGCGCGTGGGAGAAGCAGAAAAGCAAGGTGAAGGCGGGGCTCAAGGAGCTTGCGTTCGACCTGGCGGAGCTCTATGCCGAGCGCCAGAAACCGAACGGGTTTTCCTTCAGCCGCGATATGCCCTGGCAGCGTGAGTTTGAGGACATGTTCCCCTACGAGCTGACCGACGACCAGCAAAAAAGCGTGGAGCAGATCTTTGCGGATATGGAATCCAGCCGCAGTATGGACCGCCTGCTCTGCGGCGACGTGGGCTACGGCAAAACCGAGGTCGCGCTGCGCGCGGCGTTCAAGGCGGTGCTGGATAATAAGCAGGTCGCCATCCTCGCCCCCACCACCATACTGGTGCAGCAGCACTATAACACCATGAAAAAGCGCTTCGCGGGCTTCCCCGTCACCTGCGATATGCTCAGCCGCTTCCGCACGCCCAAGGAGCAGCGGGATACCATTGAAAAGCTGAAACAAGGCAAGATCGACATCATCGTTGGCACGCACCGCCTGCTGGGCAAGGAGATCAAGTTCAAAGACCTCGGACTTCTGATCATCGACGAAGAGCACCGTTTCGGCGTCAACCACAAGGAAAGCATCAAGCACATGAAAACCAAGGTGGATGTGCTGACCCTGAGCGCAACGCCCATCCCCCGGACGCTGCACATGAGCCTGGCAGGCATCCGCGACATGAGCCTGCTGGAAACCCCGCCCGAAGAGCGCATGCCCGTAAAAACCTATGTCACGCCGTATGACGATTCCATCGTCGCCAACGCCATCCGCCACGAAATGGCACGCGGCGGGCAGGTGTATTTCCTGTATAACCGGGTTCGCACCATTGAAAAGATGTACGCGCGCCTGCAAGCGCTGGTGCCGGAGGCGCGGATCGCCGTGGCACACGGGCAGATGCGTGAAAACGCGCTGGAAGACGTGATGCTGGATTTCTATGCCGGTTCGTACGACGTGCTTCTGTGCTCCACCATCATCGAAAGCGGGCTGGACGTGCCCGAGGCCAATACCCTGATTGTGTTCGACGCCGATCGTTTCGGCCTTTCGCAGCTCTACCAACTGCGCGGGCGGGTTGGGCGTTCCAGCCGCCAGGCATACGCCTACCTGACCGTGCGCCGGGATAAGCTGTTATCGGAAACCGCCGAGAAGCGGCTGACCGCCATCCGCGAGTTTACGGAATTCGGCGCGGGCTACCGCATTGCCATGCGTGATCTGGAAATTCGCGGCGCGGGCGACGTGCTGGGTCCCCAGCAAAGCGGCCAGCTATCCGCCGTGGGCTATGATATGTACGTCAAGCTCATTGAGCAGGCCGTGCACGAGGTGCAGGGCATCAAGGATACGCCGGAGCTTGACACCCGTATCGAGCTTTCGCTGGACGCGTTCCTGCCCGAAACCCTGGTGCAGGACGAGCGCCTGCGCGTGGAAGTGTACAAGCGCATCGCCATGATTGAGGACGAGTATACGAAAATGGATGTCGAAGCCGAGCTCATCGACCGCTTCGGCGATATTCCAGAGCCTGTGGAGGCGCTCATTCTGGTTGCGCACCTGCGCGCCATTACGCGGCGGCTGGGTATCACACACCTGTTCCTGCGCCCCGACGGCACCCATATGCGGCTGGACGCCAAGTTTATTCCCGATTCCATGGCGCTGTTCACCGCGGCGACCGAGGTGGATAAGCGCATCGCCTTCAGCCACCGCATGCCGCCTGAAATGCTGATCCACGTACGCGACCTGGAGCCGGACGCCGCCCTGAAGCTTGCCATCAAGCTGCTCGCCCAGGTGGATCAGCGCATGCAAGCGAAAGGCGAACCGGAAGCCAAAGAGCCTGCCAAAGCCTGACAAACAGGCAGGAACCCGCCATGCCGTTAAATGCCTATCGCGAGGAGGCAGCCCGGTTTCTGGAAGGTGTTCATGCGTCGAATCTGCCATTGGAGGAAGTTCTCCGCATGCTACAGGAAGAGCTGGATATCCTCAAGGCCGCTGATCCTGCGGATTCCAAAACGGTCTCCCATCCAACATACGACCTGCTGTTTCTCGTGATGGAAATCGCCGCGCAGTATACTGTTGATCTGGACGCGGAATGGACCGCAGGACGTGTACGCAAGGCAAGGAAATACCTTTAAGGCTCAAACCAAAAAGGAACACTCCATCGAAAAGTGTTCCTTTTTTTCTATGATAAGTTTGCTCAGTGGTCGTCAGCCGTACGTTCATCCAACACCCTGATCTTGAACACGCAGCGGCGGTCGCCACGGATGACAGCTTCTTCCACCGTGACATGCACGTGTTTACCCAGGATCGTTTCATAGGTATATTGCTGCCAGCCGATGGAGCAATTACAGTAGACAGGTGCGATGTTTCCGCTGTTCACCAGCAGACAATCGCAGTCGCGCTCCCGCGTTGTGACGGTAATCACATGCGTTTCACGGTCGTAGGTAATCACTTCGCCGCAGCGCTCCAGCATCATCGCAAAGAAGCCCTCGGGATTGTCGATATAGTTTTTCGCCCATCCGATGCTCTGCGCACAGCTGCGGCCCAGGCGGTTGAGTATCTCGGACTGCGCTTTCTCATCCAGATATTCGGGCAGCAGTTCCCACAAAAGCGCCGTCTGCCTGCGCGAATGTTCCAGCCACCACTGCAAACGGTTGACGTCGTCGGGCAGGGGCTGTGGTTCCACACATTCTGTGTGCGCAGGGCAGGCATGCCCGCAGCCTTGACAACCGTTATTCTGTTTGGAATCGTCCATCATTGCCTCCTGATTGGAAATGGTATGGAATGCGAATCCATGCGCAACACCGGGAGCCCTCGGAAAGCATGATGGCCGATTGAGCCGCAGATGCCGAGCTTCTCTACCCCGTTTTGCGTGTTCTGGATACGCTTCATCGTGTCTTCAATCTGCCGGGGCTTTAACAGGTTCTATATCCAAGGTCAGCTCTCCGTTTTCGCCACGCTGCCAATATCATCCCGCAAGAGGATATAGCACATATCGTCGAAGGTTTTATTCAGTTGCTCGGAAACATATTTCCCCTGTGCATACAAGCGGAATCCGCTTTTTTCAATCACACGGCGCGATTGGCTGTTATGCGCAAAGTGGCAGCAGACCAGCGCGTCGAGCTTCAGCGTTTGAAAGCTGTATTGGATCAGCGCGCGCACGGCCTCCGGCATCAGACCCTGGCCCCAGTAGGCTTTGGAGAGCACATAGCCGACCACCCGTATCCGCAGCTGCGGGTAGCGTTCCAACGTCTCTTCTCTTGCGGGGTGCAGGCCAATCGTGCCGATCATCCGGCCGTCGGCCTGATGGACAATCGCAAGCACCTCTCCCTTTTGGACCAGCATATCGAGGATGGTTTGGGACTCCTGAATCGATTCATGGTGTTTCCAGCCGGCCATTTCACCCACGCCGGGCACTTTGGCGTAGGCATAGAAATCGTCCAGATCCGTCGGCTGAATCGGCCGCAGAAGAAGCCTGTCTGTCTCAATATGAATCCCTGAGATATCGATGGGTACGTTCATGCTGTTCACTCCTCTTGTGATCACAATCGGCAGATATGGTTTCCCGATATTATGCACGGTTTGCTGTGTTTGTCAAGCGGCGGAAACTAGGGAATGCGTTTTTCCCTGTAAGCACACCCATATCTAGCGCTTGCGAAACAGAACATATGTTTGTATACTATAAGGGAACGTTTGTTCCCTTATATCGTTTTTGCGCAACTGCCGCAGAGAGGGTTATTCCATGAGCCGTGTGGTACTGCATGCCGACCTGAACAACTTCTACGCCTCGGTGGCGTGCCTGGAGCGCCCGGAGCTGCGGGAGGTTCCCGTGGCCGTTTGCGGCGATCCGGAGCTGCGGCACGGCATTGTGCTGGCCAAGAACATGGTCGCCAAGCGGCAGGGGGTCATCACCGGGCAGGCTGTGTGGCAGGCCAGGCAAAGCTGCCCCGGGCTTCAGGCCATCAGCCCGGACTTTGAAACGGTGCTCAAATACAGCCAGACGGTGCGGGGTATTTTTTCCCGCTACACCAACCGCGTGCAGCCCTTCGGCGTGGACGAGGCTTGGCTGGACGTAAGCGGCCCGCGTGTGGAGATTCCCGACGGCCTTCGCATTGCCAACCACCTGCGCCATGCCGTGCGGGAGGAAACGGGCCTGACGGTAAGCGTGGGTGTGGGCGACAACCGCATCTTTGCCAAGCTCGGCAGCGACCTGAAAAAGCCGGACGGCGTCACCGTGGTGTGTGAGGAAAACCGCGCCACGGTGCTCGACCCCCTGCCGGTGGATGAGCTTTTATTCATCGGGCGCGCCACCTCCCGCAAGCTCAATAATATCGGCATCTACACCATCGGGCAGCTGGCCGCGGTGGACCCCGCCGCCCTGAAGGCCATGTTCGGCAAGCCGGGGCTGATGCTATCCGGCTTTGCCCGCGGGGATGACGCCGCCGCGGTAATCGCCGAAGATACGCCCGTGAAGATGAAAAGCGTGGGTAACTCCATCACCACCGCGCACGACGTGGTGACCGCCTATGATGTGCGCATCACCCTCTACGGCCTGTGCGAAAGCGTAGCCTCGCGCATGCGCAAGCACGAGGTTACCGGTCGCGTGGTGCAGGTTTCCGTGCGCAGCGCCAAAACGCTGGAATGGTTCCAGCGCCAGCAGACACTTAGCTTTGAAACCGATTGCAGCTTTGATATTTTCGAGGCCGCCTATGCGCTGGTGCTGGAAAACTGGCGGGAGGGCACGGCGCTGCGCTCGCTTGGCGTCAGCGTCAGCCGCCTGTCCCCCGCCGGAAAGCTTTTGCAGCTTTCCTTTCTGCCCGAGGACGCCGCGCGCCAGAAACGCCAGATCCTCGAATACACCATCGACGGCATCCGCAAAAAATACGGTTATTTCGCCATCCAGCGCGCCATCATGCACTACGACCGGGCGCTTGGCCGCATCAACCCCGAGGATGAACACCTGATTCATCCCGAACCGTATTTCAAATAGCGCGCGGGGTTGTGTAACCCGGCCCCGCCCTGTATAATAATTCCAACAATAGCTTCGGAGGCCGTTCATGAAACGATTGCTGATCATGCTTGTCGCTTTGGCGCTTATTTTGGGCCTCACCCCCGCGTCCGCACAGGTGCAGTGGCGGCTGGAGCTGAACGCCGCGTTTTCCATGCTGGAGGATGGCAATCCGTTTCTTTTACGCTATAACGAAATCACAGGCGCGGGCATTCAACCGCGTTTCCCGCTTGGCCTGCCCTATATGTTCGGCGGCAGGGATGAAACAAAGCTTCTGACGGTCGCCTATGCGCTGGAAACCACAAAGAATTTTTCCAAGGGGCAAAAATACCTCTACGGGTTTGACTGCAACGGCTTCACCAACTGGATTAACTTCCAAACGGGCAAGCCCCAGCATGACACGCTTGATCAGATGATTGAAAACAGGGGCCTGTACAAGCGCAATCAGCTGAAGCTCAACAATATCCCATACGGCGAGCTCTATAAATCGCTGGAGATCGGGGACTATCTAGTGACCAGCTCCGGAGGCCGCCATATCATGATGTATATCGGCACCCTGCTGGATTACGGCTTTACAGCGGAGACTGCGCCGCAGCTTGCCGCGTACCTGACCTATCCTCTGGTGGTACACTGCGGCCTGTGCCCGCCCTACGCGGAGCGCTACCAGGCCTATATCGACCAAAACGGCTTGAACTGCAACACGACCGACGGGGGCGTAGCCGTCGCCATCGTGGGCGTCCCTGTGGATCAGGCGCCAGAGTATTTGTATACGCAGAACTACGACCATTATTATTTCGAGCTGGACGGATATTTCCTCCGGATTCACGATATGGACGCGGTTACAGCGTATGTCTGGTTTCGGATGGACTAGCTACGGCGGCTCTTGTTCCTATCCCCCCGGCTCAGGGCTTCGCCAAAAACAATCCCGTCAAAAAAACCGCCAATGCGCGGTCCTTTTGACACCTTGATAAGGATGCGCATCCTGCCTGCCCTGAATGCCTGAGATATGTGAAAGGTAAAGCGGCAAAGGGACTGAGCTGAGTCGCTCGTAAGTGACGCCCTTCCCGCATACGACTAATAAATAAGGGAGAGCGAATGCCCGGCTAACGTCCGAAATTTGCGAAACAAATGAAGCAAGCAGCCCCGCCGGGCAAATGCTGTCCGGCGGGGCCGTAATTGTTGATCAGGTATTATCAAGCCGACTGCTTATTCAACGTCCTGCAGGGCCGCGTATCCTTCTTCACCGGTACGGACCTTGATCACATTCTCCACGTCATACACGAAGATCTTGCCATCGCCGATGTGGCCGGTGTACAGGGCGGTTTTTGCCGCTTCGATCACGGTGCGCACGGGGATTTTGCAAACCACGAGCTCAACCTGAATCTTGGGCAGGAGGTTGGTTTCCATCTCAACGCCACGGTAGTACTCAGGACGTCCCTTCTGCATGCCGCAGCCAAGCACCTGGGTAACCGTCATGCCGGTGACGCCGATGCCGTCCATCGCCGCTTTGAGGGCTTCAAACTTGGACTGCTTGGTGATGATGACAACGTTGGTCATCTTCGTGCCGTCCGCAACTGCATCGTTGGTAACTTTCTTTTCCTTGGAAACCATGACGGGGATGGCTTTCTCCACGGGAGCGGCCTCCTGGGGAAGATCCACTTCGTCGCCCAGGGGGATTTCGCCGCGGCTCATGGGAAGCATGAAGTCCGCATATGCGCTGGCCAGACCATGCTCTTCGATATCCAGACCGCGAATTTCCTCTGCGGCGGAAACGCGAAGGCCGATGGTGTATTTGATGATCAGGAACGCGATAGTCATGGTCACGACGACCCAAGCCGCGATGGCACCAACGCCAAGGGCCTGCACGCCGAACAAATGCCAGCCGCCGCCGTAGAACACGCCGCCGTCAACCGCGAAGAAGCCGACCAACAGGGTACCCAGCGCGCCGTTAATGGCGTGAACGGCAACCGCACCGACAGGATCGTCGATCTTGAGGACTTTGTCCAGCAATTCCACGCCCAGTACTACGGCGATACCTGCGATGATGCCGATGATGAACGCGCCGAAGGGATTGACCGCCGCACAGCCCGCGGTGATAGCCACAAGGCCGGCCAGCGCGCCGTTGAGGGTCATGGATACGTCGGGCTTCTTATAGCGGAACCAGGTGAACAGCATGGTGGTACAAGCAGCCGCCGCACCTGCAATGTTGGTGGTCATAAAGATGTTGCCGATGGCAACCGTGTTGGCACCTGTGGCCGACAGGGTGGAGCCGGGGTTGAACCCGAACCAGCCGAACCAGAGCAGGAACACGCCCAGAGCGCCCAGCGTAACGCTGTGGCCGAGGATCGCGCGGGGCTTGCCATCTTTGCTGTACTTGCCGATGCGGGGCCCAAGGATGATCGCGCCGACCAGACCGGCAATACCGCCGACCATGTGCACGACGGAAGAACCTGCGAAGTCGATGTAGCCCTTCTGGAAGAGCCAGCCATCGGCGTTCCATACCCAGCCGCCGGAGATCGGGTAGATCACTGCGCTGATGACCAGCGAGTAAATGCAGTAGCTGACGAACTTGGTACGTTCCGCCATGGCGCCGCTGACAATGGTCGCTGCCGTTGCCGCGAACACGGTCTGGAACATCAGGAAAGTAAACATGCTGGGGTCGGCAGAGGATGCGCCTGCCACAAACAGGTCAACCGCACCGATGAACCCGTTGCTTTGGCCAAACATCAACGAGTAACCGATGATCCAGTAAACGACTGCGCCGATGGAGAAGTCCATAAGATTTTTCATGATGATATTGCCGGCGTTCTTGGCGCGGGTAAAGCCTGCCTCTACCATGGCAAAGCCTGCCTGCATTAAGAATACCAACGCGGTGGCGAACAACACCCATACGGTATCGACCGCTGAAACCAGAGATGCGATATTCGTTGCCTGGGTCGCGACTTCGGCTGCTACATCTGTAGCCATTGTTACGAGCAAATGCATTGTCTCTCCTCCTTGATTTTGAATATAAAAAACCAAGCCTACCATGCGCTCGTCTTTGAGCGATGACCGGTTTTGAGGGGGTCTTCCCCCACAGCCGAACGCATGATGGCTTGTTTCTTATCGGGTAGGATTGAGCATCCACTTCCTTGTGGGCTCAATGCGGGCAAGCCCGCCGGGTACGGTTCTTAGTAGAACAGCATATCCTGGTAGGTGGGCACCGGCCAGTACTTCTTGGCTACGATGGCCTCCAGGGCATCGCCGTGAGCGCGAACTTCGTTCATGGCGGCGATCATGGTATCATGCGAGTAGGTTGCCTGGCCAAGCACATCAAGCTTCTCATTCTGGCCTGCAATCGCCTTGTCCAGCACGTCCAGCGCATCGGACAGCGCATTGGTCTGCGCGGAAAGCTTTTCAAGCAGTGCGGTCTCGGCTTTCAGTGCCATGCCGGGCGCAACGCTATTCTTGGCTTCCAGGCCCAGGGCAACTTCCTTGCCGAATTCCAGCGCCGCCGGAAGGATGAGCGTATGGGCCATATTGGACATACACAAGGCTTCGATGTTGATGACCTTGATGTACTTCTCAAGCTTCACTTCGTAACGGCTGTGTACCTCGGTCGCGGAGAAAATACCGTGCTTGACATACAGCGCAACGTTTTTCTCGGCAATATAGTACGGAGCGGCGTCTACGGTGGATTTGAGGTTCATCAGCCCGCGCTTTTCCGCCTCCACAACCCAGGAGGGGTCGTAGTTGTTGCCGTTGAAGATGATGTGCTTGTGCTCTTTGAGCACGCGGCGGATGAGCGTATTGAGCGCCATGGTGAAGTCGTCCGCCTTTTCCAGCTCGTCGGCGAACTGGCTGAGGCTTTCGGCAATCGCCGTGGTCAGGTTGATGTTGGGGCTGGAGATCGACTGCGACGAGCCGAGGCTGCGGAACTCGAACTTGTTGCCGGTGAAGGCAAACGGCGAGGTGCGGTTGCGGTCGGTGTTATCTGTGGGGAAGGCCGGGAGCACGTCCACGCCCAGCAGCATGCTTTCACGCTTGTGGCTGTTGTACGCGCTTTCGCTCACGATGGAGTCAATCACGGCAGCCAGTTCTTCGCCCAGGAACATGGAAATGATGGCCGGCGGGGCTTCGTTAGCGCCCAGGCGATGATCATTGCCAGCAGATGCGATGGATACGCGGAGCAGATCCTGATAATCGTCCACCGCCTGGATAACCGCGGCGAGGAACAGGAGGAACTGCGCGTTTTCGTTGGGGGTGTCGCCCGGATCCAGCAGGTTCATGCCGGTATCGGTGGACAGGGAATAGTTGTTATGCTTGCCCGAGCCGTTCACGCCCGCAAAGGGTTTTTCGTGCAGAAGGCAGATCAGGCCGTGCTTGTCGGCAACGCGCTTCATGACTTCCATCGCAAGCTGGTTGTGGTCGGCCGCAACGTTGACAATGGTGAACACCGGGGCCATTTCGTGCTGGGCGGGGGCCACTTCATTATGCTCGGTTTTGCTGTAGACGCCGAGCTTCCAAAGCTCTTCGTTCATTTCCTTCATGAACGCGGAAACGCGGGAGCGGATCGCGCCGAAGTAATGGTCTTCCAGCTCCTGGCCTTTGGACGGCGCCGCGCCAAACAGCGTGCGGCCGGTGGTAATCAGGTCAGGGCGCTTTTTATAGTCTTCCTTGTCGATCAGGAAGTATTCCTGCTCGGGGCCCGCAGTGGGATAGACGCGCTTGACATCGTCGTTGCCAAAGAACTTCAGCACACGCAGAGCCTGCTTGTTAAGGGCCTGCATGGCGCGCAGGAGCGGGGTCTTCTTATCCAGCGCTTCGCCGCCGTAGCTGCAGAAGGCGGTGGGAATGCAAAGGCTGCCGTCCTTGATGAAGGCATAGCTTGTCGGATCCCACGCGGTGTAGCCGCGGGCTTCAAACGTGGCGCGGATACCGCCGCTGGGGAAGGAGCTTGCGTCCGGCTCGCCCTGAACGAGCTCCTTGCCGGAGAACTCCAGAATGACGCTGCCATCGCCTTT
>Ga0116164_10000743_pt1 | contig 26681 bp, 27 predicted proteins | sample AD_UKC109_MetaG_FD_89888 | JGI IMG/M metagenome (GOLD analysis project Ga0116164, IMG submission 89888) | Active sludge microbial communities of municipal wastewater-treating anaerobic digesters from Hong Kong - AD_UKC109_MetaG | ecosystem: Engineered > Bioreactor > Anaerobic > Digestate... | reverse complement strand
GAGCGCGATGATCGCGGATGGCCTGCAACCGGGCGACCGCATCGCGATCATGTGCAGCAACCGCTGGGAATGGGTGGTCTGCGACCAGGCGGCGCAGGGGCTCGGGCTGGTCACGGTGCCCGTATACACCAACGACCGCGCGGAGAATATCGACTGGATCCTCGAAGACTCCGGGGCCAGCATGCTGCTGCTCGAGAGCGTTGCCCAGTGGGACGCATTGTCCGCCCTGCACGGGCGCCTCGCCGGCTTTCGGCGCATCCTGTGTCTGGAATCGGGCGCCGGCGGTCCGGACAACCTGGCCACGCCCTCGACCTGGCTGAAAGACGAAACAGCGCTCTATTGCGCCCAGCCCGGCGACCCGGACAGCCTGGCAACGATCGTGTACACGTCCGGCACCACCGGCCGGCCCAAGGGTGTGATGCTCAGCCATCGCAACATCCTGTTCAACATCCAGGCGGCGCTGCAGCTGTTCGACGTGTTCGAGCACGACCTGATGCTGTCGTTTCTGCCGTTGTCGCACGCGTTCGAACGTACCGTCGGTTACTACCTGCCGATCGCCACCGGCACCGCAGTGGCCTACAGCCGTTCGATTCCGCAGCTGGCCGAGGACCTGGTCGAGGTGCAGCCGACCATAATGATCTCGGTGCCACGCATCTTCGAACGGGTCTACGGCAGAATCATGGACAAGCTGGCTGGTGAATCAGCGGCCAGGCGTTTCCTGTTCCGCGCCGCGGTCGATATCGGCTGGGCCCGTTTCCTTTACCGCCAGGGTCGCGGTCGCTGGCGGCCGTCGTTCCTGGTCCACCCGCTGCTCGACGCCCTGGTCGGTCGCAAAGTACGCGCCAGGATGGGCGGGCGCCTGCGCTTCACCGTATGCGGCGGCGCCGCGCTCTCCCCGGAGGTGGCGCGCCTGTTCATCGGGCTCGGTATTCCGGTTGTCCAGGGTTATGGCCTGACCGAGACGGCGCCGGTGATTGCGGCCAACCCGCTCGACAACAACGACCCGGAATCCGTCGGCATCGCCCTCCCCGGCATCGAGGTACGGGTGGGTGACAACGACGAACTGCTCACCCGCAGCCCCAGCGTCATGCTCGGCTACTGGAACAACCCGGAGGCCACACGCAGCGTGCGCGACAGGGATGGCTGGCTGCACACCGGCGACAAGGTGTCGATAAAACCCAGCGGCCACATCCGCATCACCAGACGCATCAAGGACATCATCGTGCTCTCCAATGGCGAAAAGGTGCCGCCGGCCGACATGGAAAATGCCATCGCCCTCGACGAACTGGTCGACCAGGTACTGGTGATCGGCGAAGGTCGGCCTTACCTCAGCGCACTGCTGGTACCCAACCCCGAGGCCTTCGAGCGTGTCGCACGTGAACTCCACCTCGATCCGGCCAACGAGGATACCTGCTGCGACGAGAACGTGCGTTCGCTGTTCATTCGCCATGTCCAGCAGCGTACCGCCGCGTTTCCCGGCTATGCACAGGTCCGCGAAGTGGCCGTGGTCAAGGACCCCTGGACGCCGGATAATGGCCTGGCAACCCCGACGCTGAAACTGCGCCGCCACGAAATCCTTGAGCGATACCACGACATTGCAGAAAAGCTATATGCCGGACACTGACCACGCCTCACAGCGTGAGCTGACCTATCGGGTCGTCGCCATGCCGGCGGACACCAATGCCTATGGCGACATCTTCGGCGGCTGGCTGATGTCGCAGGTGGACATAGCCGGCAGCATCCTGGCGATCCGCGAGGCCGAGGGCCGCGTTGCCACCGTGGCGGTGAAGGAGTTCCGTTTCCTCGCACCGGTCTCGGTCGGCGACCTGGTCAGCTGCTATGCCGAGATCCGGCGCCGCGGCCAGACCTCGATTACCGTGCACGTGGTGGCGGAGGCCTGTCGCCAGCTCGAGGCCAACCTCGTCAATGTGGTCGCCGATGCGACACTGGTCTATGTCGCGCTCGGCGACGACGGCCGGCCGCGCCATCTGCGTGAGATGCCCTAGGAGCCTGCGCCTCCACGGGCACATTGACAGCAGTCATTGCCGCGCGGCCCGGAGTTGAATAGGCTTTGCGACCTGTTCAGAGCCTGGAGCTGTTGATGAAATCCGCCAAATCCGCTGTTTGTTCCGTTATCGCCGGTCTCGCGCTCGGCCTGTCCGCCGTCGGCCCTGCCGCCGCAGACGGGGTTGCCGACAAGGTCACTGTCACGGATCCCTATGTGCGCGCAATCCCACCGGTGATCAAGACCACCGCGGCCTTCATGCAGCTGCAGAGCAGTGATGACGTGGAGCGCTTTGTGGTCGATGCCAGCAGCCCGGCGGCCGGTGCCGTCGAACTGCACATGCACACCATGGACGACGGCGTGATGCGCATGCGCCGCATCGTGCATATCCACCTGCCGCCAAATAAACCGGTGTCGCTGGAACCGGGCGGCCTGCACATCATGTTGTTCGACCTGACAGCACCGATTGCACCGGGTGACCAGATCCCGATCACCCTGACCTTCGACGACGGCTCGACCCGGGAGATCTCGGCCGAGGTACGTACGGTCGAGTCGATGATGAAACACTGAGTCGATATCCTGACCACTGAAGACCATCGCTGAAACGGGGAGACCTCCGTGTACCGCAAGTTAACGGGTTTCGTGCTGGCAACGATGCTGGCTGCACTGCTGGCCGCCTGTGACAAGCCACAACAACCGGCCCTGCAGGCGGCGCCGGCCGCGCAGACCTTCACGCTGAAACTGGCCGAGACCTGGGGACCCAATTACCCCATCTTCGGCGATACCACCAAGCAGCTGGCGGCGATGGTGGACCGGATGTCGGGCGGACGACTGAAGATCACGATCGATTCGTCAAACAAGCACAAGGCGCCGTTCGGCGTGTTCGACATGGTCAAGGCCGGGCAGTACGACATCGGCCATTCCGCGTCCTATTACTGGAAAGGCAAAGACCCGGACACGCTGTACTTCACCAATATGCCATTCAGCATGACCGCGCCCGAGCAGTTGGCCTGGTTCTACCACGGTGGCGGCATGCAGCTGATGGAGAAGGTCTACGCCAGACACGGCCTGTTGTCATTCCCCGGTGGCAACACCGGCGGCCAGATGGGCGGCTGGTTCCGCAAGGAGATCAACTCGACCGACGATTTGCAGGGGCTGAAGATGCGAATCCCGGGGTTTGCCGGCGAGGTACTGGCGCGGCTGGGGGCCAAGCCGACCAACATCCCGCCGGGCGAGTTGTACACCGCGCTCGAGCGCAACACCATCGACGCGTTGGAATGGGTCGGCCCCGCACTCGACCTGCGCATGGGGTTCCACAAGATCGCGCCTTACTACTACACCGGTTGGCATGAGCCCAGCGCCGAGCTGCAGTTCCTGGTCAACAAGAAATCATGGGATAGCCTGCCACCCGATCTGCAGGAGATCCTGCGGGTGGCAATGCGTGCCGCGGCTTCCGATATGTATGCACTGGCGTACCACGAGAACGCGGTGAACTGGGTGAAGATGCAGCAGGAATTCCCGGCGATCCAGGTCAGGACCTTCCCGAAGGAGGTGCTCACCGCCCTGAAGAATGCCAATGACGAGCTGCTGGCCGAGTTCGCCGCCGCCGACCCGCTGGCCAGGGAGATTATCGACTCGCAGGCCGAATACCTGGCCCAGGCGCGCGCCTGGACGTCGATCTCGGACCAGGCGTACCTGAACAGCATGCGCGATCTGCAGGATTGACCTGCCCCCAGGCAACTGCGGATCATGGGTGTAATGCGCTACCATAACGGCCCCATGGTTTGCGGGTGAAGCTCAGGTGGCGCCGTCGACACTGCTACGCGCGGAGCGCGTGATCAACCGTTTTTCCGACGGCGTCGGTGCGTTCTCTGCCGTTGCCCTGCTGCTGCTCGTAGTCAACGTCTTCTACGACGTACTGATGCGATACCTGTTCAATGATGTCTCGATCGGCATGCAGGAGCTGGAGTGGCACCTGTATTCGGCGGTGTTTCTGTTCGGCGTCGCCTATGCGCTCAAGGTCGACGGCCATGTGCGGGTCGACGTGATCTACGAACGCCTCGCGCCACGTCGGCGTGCGATGATTGATATCCTGGGGACGGTACTTCTGCTGTGGCCATTCTGTCTCCTGGTCGCCGACTACGGCATCTCGTTTGCCCACGAGGCCTATGCGATCGGCGAGACCAGCGGTGATCCCGGTGGCCTGCCCGCACGCTGGATCGTCAAGGCGCTGATCCCGACTGCATTCGCCTGTGTGTTGATCAGCAGCATCGGCTTCATCCTGCGCGCAATCAACGAGTACCTGGGGCTGGAAAAGGCCCACGCGTACCAGCCCTTCCGTCCCTGATATACACGCCAGGCAGCATTCGTGATTGGGATCGCCATGTTCGTCGTCGCCCTGCTGCTGTTGCTGCTCGGCTTCCCGGTGGCATTCACGTTTGGTGGCGTCGCCGTGATCTTCGGTGTGCTGGCACAGGGCTGGGACCTGTTCGCGTTCATGCCGTTCCGCATCTACAACATCATGCAGAACACGGTGCTGATGGCAGTCCCGCTGTTCATCCTGATGGGCATCGTGTTGCAGAAGACACAGCTGGCCGAGCAGCTTCTTGAATCCATGGCACGGCTGTTCGGAACCCTGCGCGGCGGACTGGCGGTCTCGACAATCCTGGTCGGCGGGCTGCTGGCCGCATCGACCGGCGTCGTCGGCGCCAGCGTCGTGGCGATGGGCGTGATCTCGCTACCGGTGATGCTCAAGTACGGCTACAGCCGACAGCTGTCCTGCGGTGTCATCTGTGGTGCCGGCACCCTGGGACAGATCATTCCGCCCTCGATCATCCTGATCATCCTCGGTGATGTGATGGGGCTGGCGGTCGGCGAACTGTTCCAGGCGGCGTTGATCCCCGGTCTGGCCCTCGTCGGCCTGTACATCGGTTATGTCCTGGCGCTCGCCCACCTGCAGCCCGATACCGCACCGTCCGTACCTTTCGAGGCGGGTGCCCGCAGTTCTGCGCGCCAGTATCTCGATGCCCTGCGCGCACTGGTACCACCGCTGCTCCTGATCATCGTGGTGCTGGGGTCGATCTTTGCGGGGATCGCGACACCGACCGAGTCATCTGCGCTGGGCGTCGCAGGTGCGATCGCGCTATCGGTGTTATACCGCAAGTTTTCGTGGCGCCTGCTGTATGAAAGTGCACTCGAGACCGTGAAGATCACCGCGATGGTGTTCGCAATCCTGCTCGGCGCCACGGCATTTTCCATGGTCTTCAGCTACACCGGTGGCGATGCGGTCGTCGAGGCATTTCTGACCCAACTGCCAGGGGAGAAATGGGGCTTCCTGATCTTCTCCATGGTGATCATCCTGGTGCTGGGATTCTTCATCGATTTCGTGGAAATTTCGTTCATCGTGGTGCCTATACTGGCACCGGTCGCCGAGACACTGGGTATCAGCATGCTGTGGTTTGCGATCCTGATTGCGATGAACCTGCAGACGTCGTTTCTGACCCCGCCGTTCGGTTTCAGCCTGTTTTATCTCAAGGGTGTGGCGCCGCCGGCCGTTCGCACGATGGATATCTATCGAGGTGTTGTGCCGTTCATCGTGATGCAGATCGCGATCGTCATCTCGATACTGGCATTTCCAGGCCTCTACGGCCTACATTGAACATTGTGTTCGGGGAGTCATAGCGATGATCGAAACGAAAGAACAACTGCTCGCGAGTTTCAGTGAAAAGGCGCAGTCCTTCCTTGACAACCCGGGGCTTGTCAGCGGGATCGATTTCGATGATGCGGCAGTGACGCTGAAACGTTACGTGCTGAGTCAGCTTCATGATCAGGCGCTGGGCAGCAAGCTCGCGCAGTTTCCAAAACTGATCCGCCAACTGGATGTCGCGACGCTGACAGGGCTGGTTGCGGAAATCGAGGCCCGGCTGGCAACGTCCGGCAATTGAGCCATCGCCGCTCAGATGCCGCGGATTCGAGAGATCAATGGCCGGAAGGCCGCATCGGGATGCGTGATCCCGTTAAGTATCCAGGCCTGCAATTCGGGATCCTGGGCGGTCAGGAGGTCGCGGAACAACGCCTGCTCTGCGCCATCGGCCGCCGCGTAGTGATCATCGAGATAGCGCTCGAGCACGAAGTCCAGTTCGAGCATTCCGCGCCGGCATTGCCAGCGAAGTTGCTCGGCCGTGATCGGGTGACGCCCCTCTCCGCCCTGTCTCAAACCGAGTTCTTCAGCATCAGGGCCTTGATGTGCCCGATTGCCTTGGTGGGATTGAGCCCCTTCGGGCACACCTCAACACAGTTCATGATGGTGTGACAGCGGAACAGCTTGTACGGTCCTTCCAGGGCATCAAGACGCTCGTCGGTCGCCTGGTCACGGGTGTCGGCGAGAAAACGCCAGGCGGTCAGCAACGCCTGCGGCCCGTGGAACTTCTCAGGATTCCACCAGAACGAAGGACAGGAGGTCGAACAGCAGCCGCACAGGATGCACTCATACAGCCCGTCGAGTTTGTCGCGTTCCTGCGGCGACTGCAGGATCTCCTGCTCGGGCATCGGATCGTTGCGTACCACCCAGGGTTTCACTGCCTTGTACTGCTGGTAGAACTGGGTCATGTCGACCACCAGGTCGCGGATGATCGGCCGTCCGGGGAACGGCCGCACCTCGATGGGCTCTTTCAACTCGGAGACCGGCGTGATGCAGGCCAGCTTGTTCGTACCGTTGACGTTGACCCCGTCGGAACCGCATACACCCTCGCCACAGGAGTGACGAAACGAGAAAGACTCATCCTGGCGTTTGATGTCCAGCAGGGCGTCACGCAACATCATGCCGCGCGGCACCTCTACCTCGAATTCCTGCATGTATGGGGCAGCATCACTGTCAGGGTTGTATCGGGAAACCAGAAACTTCATCGAGGGCTGCTCCTCAGTACACGCGTTCTTTGGGCGGGAAGGTTTCGACGGTCAGCGGCTTGGTGCGTACCGGCTTGTAGTCCATGCGATCGTCTTGCTTGAAGTACAGGCTGTGTTTCATCCAGTTGGCGTCGTCACGCGCGGGGAAATCCGGCCGTGAATGTGCCCCGCGGCTCTCCTGGCGTTTCAACGCCGAGTAGGCGATCGCAATGCCGGTGTCGACCAGGTTTTCAAGTTCAAGCGCTTCGACGCGCGCGGTGTTGAACACCTTGGAATGATCACTCAGGCGCACGTCGGGCAACTTGTCGCGCAGCGCCTTCAGCTTCTCCACGCCCTCGGCCATGATCTCCTCGGTGCGGAACACGCCGGCGTGGTCTTCCATGGTCTTGCGGAATTCATCGCGCAGTGCGCGCACTGAAATACCCTCGCCCTTCTGGTCCCAGCGGGTCAGACGCGCCATGGCGGTCTCGACGCTGGATTCGTTGAGCGGACGATGGTTTCGGTTCTCTTTGAGGTTTTCGATCACGTCGAGCCCGGCCGCCCGGCCGAATACCAGGATATCGAGCAACGAGTTGCCGCCCAGGCGGTTTGCACCATGCACCGACACGCAGGCACATTCGCCAGCTGCATACAGACCAGGGACCACCTCCTCGCCGTTGCCCTGCGGCACGATCACGCGACCATAGGGATCGGTCGGAATGCCACCCATCACGTAGTGCGCGGTCGGGAACACCGGCAGCGGTTCATGCACCGCGTCCACACCGGCGAAGATCCTGCCGCTTTCACGGATACCCGGCAGGCGCTTGCTGACGATCTCTTCACCCAGGTGATCGACCTTGAGCAGGACGTGATCGGCATTTGGCCCGACGCCCCTGCCCTCCTTGACCTCGGTGACAATCGCACGCGACACGACGTCGCGGCTGGCCAGGTCCTTGGCGTTTGGTGCATAACGCTCCATGAAGCGTTCACCATCCTTGTTGACCAGGTAACCGCCCTCGCCGCGTACACCTTCGGTGATCAGCATGCCTTTGCCGGCGATGCCGGTCGGATGGAACTGGAAGAACTCCATGTCCATCAGCGGTATGCCGGCGCGCAGCGCCATCGCGGTGCCATCTCCGGTGTTGATGTGGGCGTTGGACGTCGTGCGATAGACCTGTCCGCAACCGCCGGTTGCCAACACCGTGGCCTTGGCCTCGATCAGTAGCGGTTCGCCGGTCTCGATCTCCATGATCAGTGCGCCGAGGATCGCACCCTCGTCGTCGCGAATCAGGTCGATCGCAAAATATTCGTCGAAGAAATGGGTGCGTGCACGCACGTTCTGCTGGTACAGCGCATGCAGGATCGCGTGCCCGGTGCGGTCCGCTGCAGCACAGGTGCGCGCGGCCTGTGCGCCACCGAAGTTCTGGCTCTGTCCGCCGAATGCACGCTGGTAGATCTTGCCGTCGTCGAGACGCGAGAAAGGCACGCCGTTGTGTTCCAGCTCGTAGACGGTCGGGATGGCCTCGCGGCACATGAACTCGATCGCATCCTGGTCACCCAGGTAGTCGGAACCCTTGACCGTATCGAACATGTGCCAGTGCCAGTTGTCCGGCAACACGTTGGCCAGCGCGGCATTCACCCCACCCTGAGCGGCCACCGTGTGCGACCGGGTCGGAAACACCTTGGAAACCACAGCCACGCGGGCGTCGGTATTCGCCAATTGGATTGCGGCATTCAGCCCGGCACCACCGGCACCGATGATCAGCGCGTCAAAACGTCGTTTTTTCAAAGCCATTGTTGTGTTTTCTCAGACCAGCGTCTTGTCAGGTGAGGCGGACCAGTATCAGCGCCTGTGCGGCCCACAGGCCCATGGCGACCAGCGCCAGTGCGATCACACCGAGCAGGGCCGCGCGAATCGCAATCGGATGGACATAGTCGATCAGCACGTCACGCACACCGATCCACGCATGCATCAGCACGCTGACCACGAACAGCAGCATGGCGACACTGACTACCGGCCCACCGACCCAGGCCTTCCAGTCCGCATAGTCTGCCGGCGCGGCAAACAGCAGCACCAGCAACAGGTAGAGCGAGAACAGGCCGACATATATCGCAGTCAGTCGTTGTATGGCCCATGCCTTGAGCCCGGATGCCTTGCGGCTCATAGGACACCTCCAGTCAGCAGCAGACCGAGTACCGGACCGGCCACCACGACTGCGAGCGCGGTCTGGCGCGCCATCTCCTTCTCCACGCCGAGGTCGATATCGATCAACAGGTAGCGGATCCCGGCCAGCAGGTGATGCGAAAGCGACCACATGATCAGGAACACGAACACCGTGCCGACGAAACCGTGCACCGAATCCACGGCCTCGGCAAAACCGGTCGGTCCGGACAGCGACAGGTCGAGCAGGTAGATCAGGTACGGCAAGGCGATGAACATGAACATGCCCGTCGCACGGTGGATGATCGACATGATCCCTGCGATCGGGAGCTTGATTTTGAACAGATTGAGGTGAACAGGACGGCGCGTGCTTGTGGTCATCAGTCGTGTTTTCGTTTTCTGGTCTGACTAAGTAATAGCCTATTTAGGGGAACTGACGACAGAAATCAATTGCTCGTACGGACGGCCGTCCAAGTGTGGCTGCTGCACTGCAACAAAAGTGTCGCAAAACCGCGGGGTTACGATTGGACCCCCAGTCGACCAACAGCTAAGTATTTAATTTTTTTGGTGTGCGCCGGGTAGCGAGTCACGCAGGAAACGGAACAGCTTACGCCCCGCACCGACCGGTTTGCCGGCATCCTTTTCACGCAAGGCATCACGATAGAGCTGTCGCGTATGCTGCCGGTCAAGATCCTGGTGGGCGTCGAACAACGCCTCCAGTGCCGGGTCACCCTCATCCAGCAGCCGGTCACGCCAGCGCTCGATCTCGTGAAACGCCCGGTTGGCCGCGACCTGCTGCGAATTGCGATCATCCAGATAGGCGACCACCTCGCCGAGCTCCTCGGCATCCATGAATTTCACGCAGTGCTTCAGTTGCCGGTTGCGTGCCCCCGACGGCCGCATCGGGCGCACCAGGGCGATGGCATCGCGCAGCTGATCAGGCACACGCAGGCGCTTGAGTTCCTTGTCGCTCAGCTGGCTCATCCGGTCAGCCAGGACCTGCAGGCCCTCGACTTCCCGCTTGCGCGCCGACTTGCTTGGGGGTTCGAAGGTATCGTCGTCGCTCATTGCGCGGCTTCCTCAAGATGTTCGAATCGCAATTGCAGGCTCAAGCGGCCCTGCCACTCATTCTGATCCAGCCGATAGGCGGCGTGGATCCTGTCCGGCACGGTCGGAAGGAACTCGACCGCATTGAACGCGATGGCGTCGATAGTCTGCGTCCCGGCGACTGGACGCACCACCAGCTTCCAGTGCTTCCTGCCCACCACGCGACTGCTCACGACCTCGAAGTGGTCATCAAAGATGGGTTCGCTGAACCCCTGCCCCCAGGGGCCGCCGTCGTGGATCGCGCGTGCCGTGTCCAGATTCAACGCCACCTCCGGCACCGGGCCGTCCGAACGGATGACTGCACGCAGGTCATCGTCGCACAGGTGCAAACGCACCACCTCGTCGAACAGGCGCGCAAAGCTGTCGAAACCGCTCTGCGCGATGCTCATTCCGGCAGCCATCGCGTGCCCGCCGAATTTCTGCAGCAGTGCGGGATCACGCGCGGCGACCTCGTCCAGGACATCACGGATGTGCAGACCCGGGATCGAGCGTGCAGAACCCTTCAGTACACCGTCACCCGCCGCGGCGAACGCGATCACCGGTCGGTGGTAGCGTTCCTTGATACGTGACGCGAGGATGCCGATGACCCCCTGGTGCCAGTCGTGACGATAAAGGCACAGGCCCCACGGCAGTTCGCCGCCGTCGTCGGGTGCCCAGTCGGTCAGCATCGCCTCCGCCTGGGCCTTCATGTCCTCTTCGATAGATCGACGCTCGCGATTGAGGCGGTCGAGCTCGCTGGCCAGGCGATGGGCCTCATCGGCATCGTCGGTCAACAGGCAGTCGATGCCCAGGGTCATATCATCGATGCGGCCGGCGGCATTGAGTCGCGGCCCGACCGCAAACCCCATATCGGCAGACCCTGCGCGTGCCGGATTGCGCCCGGCAATCTGCAGCAAGGCGGTGATGCCGGGACGGCAGCGCCCACTGCGGATGCGCAACAGGCCCTGGTGCACCAGGATCCTGTTGTTGTGATCGAGCGGCACCACGTCGGCCACGGTACCCAGTGCCACGAGGTCCAGCAGATCCGCCATGTTCGGCATCGCGATCGCCTTGCGCTCGAACCAGCGGGTGGCGCGCAGGTGGCCTCTCAGTCCGACCAGCACGTAAAAGATCACGCCGACGCCGGCCAGCGCCTTTGATGGAAACGGGTTGCCCTCGAGGTTGGGATTGACCAGCGCATCGGCGTCCGGCAGTACGGCGCCCGCCAGGTGGTGGTCGGTGACCACGACCCGCCAACCCAGGGCCTTGGCGGCGGCCACACCATCCACACTCGAGACGCCGTTGTCCACCGTGACGATGACGTCCGGCGCACGCGCACTTGCGACCTCGACGATCTCCGGTGTCAGACCGTAGCCGAACTCGAACCGGTTGGGCACCAGGAAGTCGACGTCTTGATGACCAAACGCACGCAGCGCCAGCACCGCCAGTGCGCAACTGGTCGCGCCGTCGGCATCGAAATCACCGATGACCAGGATGCGCCGCCCGCCTTCGACCGCGGCAGCCAGCTCGGCCACCGCGGCATCGAGGCCGGCCATCTGGTCGGGCGGGATCAGCGCCCCGAGCTCGCGCTCGAGTTCCTGCGCATCACCAATGCCGCGCGAGCGGTAGATCCGCCACAACAGGGGGTGCACATTCGCGGGACAACCGTCTGCCTCGGGTTCAGACGGCATGGCTTGTCGGACGATCTGGGGCAGCATGGATCCTCTTGGCCGGTCGGCAGGACGCCCCAGCATAGCAGCATCGGCTTGTTATGATGGCGCCCTCGCCCAGCCGTGAAAACTGATGCACCGAGACGTCTTTGCCCAATGGTCGCCAGGCCCCAGCAACCCTCGCGCCGCCGAATCACAGGTGGATGTATGGCGTATCGATCTGGCGCCACCCGCGCGCCGGTATCCCGATCCGATTGCACATCGGGCTGTTGCGCGTGCGGCGATGCGTGACGTGCTGGGACGCTATCTCGAGCGACCGGCCGAAACGCTGGCGTTGTCGCTGCAACCCGGTGGCAAGCCTTTTCTCGACCTGCCAATAAAATTCAACCTGTCACATTGCGCCGACACGGCGCTGCTGGCGGTGACACCCACGGCCGAGGTGGGTGTCGACGTCGAGCGGCTGCGTGAGGTCGGTGACCCGCTGCGCCTGGCGGGCCGTGCGTTGACGGCCGATGAGCTCGCACAGCTCAGCGATGCGCCGTCGGATCGGCAGCTGGAGTTGTTCCTCGACCTGTGGACCCGGATGGAGGCCCGGCAAAAGGCATTCGGCCGGGGTATCTTCGCCGGCCGGGTCGATCCGGGCGAGGTCAGCAGTTTCGGTTTTCGACCCAGCCCGCTGCACTTCGCCAGCCTCGCCGTATGCCTGCCGCATACCTCGCTGTCGTTGCGCTTCTTCGACTATGCCGGACCGTGAATCGCCGACGGCCAGGGGTTATCATCGCCGCCTGGTCAATCGAACAACATCAACAACAAAGGAACCTGCATGACGTCGAAATCCGTATTGGTCACCGGTGGTGCCGGCTATATCGGCAGTCACACGGTCCGCCAGCTCGGCGAAGCCGGTGAGCGTGTCGTGACACTGGACAATCTGTCGAAGGGGTTCCGCGAGTCCGTGCTGTTCGGTGATTTCGTCGAAGGCGACACCGCCGACAAGGCGCTGGTCAGCCAGCTGCTGCGCGACCACGCGGTCGATACGGTGATCCATTTCGCCGCGCACACCATAGTCCCGGAATCGGTCAGCGACCCGCTGATGTATTACCGCAACAACACCTGCGCGACGCGCAATCTGCTGGAATGCTGTGTCGAGGCAGGCGTAAAACACTTCGTGTTTTCCTCGACCGCGGCGGTTTATGGCACCCCGGCATCGCAGCAGTGCTGGGAAGACACGCCGACACAGCCGATCAATCCCTACGGCATGTCAAAGCTGATGACCGAGTACATGCTGCGTGACCTCGGTGCCGCCAGTGACCTGCGCTACGTGATCCTGCGTTATTTCAACGTCGCCGGATCGGACCCGGAAGGTCGTATCGGCCAATCGACCCCGGGGGCCACGCTGTTGATGAAAGTCGCCGCCGAACAGGCACTGGGCAAGCGCGAGGCACTGTACATCTTCGGTACCGACTACTCGACCCCCGACGGTACCGGCGTGCGTGACTATATCCATGTCGAGGACCTTGCCGATGCGCACCTCAAGGCCATCGACTATCTGCGCGGCGGCGGCGAGTCACAGATCCTCAACTGCGGCTATGGCCACGGCTACAGCGTGCGCGAGGTGATCGACACGGTGCAGCGGGTGCACGGTGCACCGCTGAACGTGATCGAGCAGGCACGCCGTGCCGGTGATCCACCGGCGCTGATTGCCGGGGCGCAGAAGGTGCGCGAGGTGCTCGGCTGGGAACCACGCTTCGATGACCTGGATGAGATCGCGCGCAGTTCGCTCAACTGGGAACGCAAGCTGGCCGAGCGCGGTCGGTGAGTGACGTGCAGATCCTGGTCCTGGCATTGGTTCAGGGCCTGACCGAGTTCCTGCCGATATCGAGCAGCGCCCACCTGATCCTTGCGCCCTATCTGTTCGGATTTGCCGATCAGGGCCTCGCGTTCGACGTTGCCGTACACCTCGGTTCGCTGTTTGCCGTCATCGCGTATTTTCGCCGTGACATCTGGCAGATCGCACTGGGGTGGCTCAACTCGCTGCTGCCCGGTCAACAGGCCACGCAGCTCAGCCGGTTGGGATGGGCGGTGATCATCGGGACCCTGCCAGTGGTCGTCGCCGGACTGTTGCTCAAGTCGCTGGTTGAGGGCGAACTGCGAGCCCCGTGGGTGATTGCGGTCGCCACAGTGGTGTTCGGTCTGCTGCTGGGCTGGGTCGACCTGCGTGCCAGACGTGTGCGCGACCTCGGACAGCTGACGCTGCGCGATGCGCTCCTGATTGGCGCAAGCCAGATGCTGGCGCTGGTGCCCGGCACGTCCCGCTCCGGCATCACGATGACGGTCGGGCTGTGGCTGGGGCTGACCCGCGAGGCCGCGGCACGTTTCTCATTTTTACTGGCGATCCCGACGATCCTGGCATCGGCGACACTGGTCACGCGCGACTTGCTCGCTTCCAACGCCCCCGTCGACTGGTCTTCGTTGGGGCTGGGCGTCCTGCTGTCGGGTATCGCCGCCTACCTGGCGATCTTTTACTTTCTGCGATTCATCGAGCGTATCGGCATGTGGCCATTCGTGATCTACCGTCTGATTCTCGGTGCAGTCATTTATGCACTGGTCTATTGAGGTGCCTGTTTAAGCAGTTCATGGATGAACCGCACCGGGATCGCATAGCTGATGCCCGAGGGCTTCTCGATCACCGCCTCTTTGGTCTCCTTGATCAGCACGCTGTTGATCACGCCGAGCACCCGACCGCTGGCCTGGTCGTAGACCGGGCTGCCGCTGTTGCCGGGATAAGCGGTTGCGTCGAGCTGCAGCACATCGTAAGGGTCGCGCATCGCGCGGATCATCTTCGCGGTCAGGACCCGCGAGCCGAGCTGTGGTGGCGCCATCGGACTGATAGCCGACACGATGCCGCGGTGGGTCACCGGGTACAGGCCGAGTGCCATGCCGATCGGGAAGCCGGTGAACGCGATCTCGGTGCCCTCGCGCACACCGTCACCGTCGGCCAGCGATAACGCGGGCAGCGGCACGCTGATATACAGCAGTGTCAGATCATGGACCGGATCGTCAGCAATTACCTTGGCCGGATGCACGCGGGCCTGGCGCCCACGGCCGGAAAACACCGCCAGCTGTTCTTTCTTCGCCTCGTCGATTTCGCTCGGAACCACGTGATGGTTGGTCACCACCAGGTGCCCGTTGCCAACCACAAAGCCGGTGCCCTTAAACTGTTGTCGCGGACTGCCGCTAGGCTGAAAGGTGCCGACCGCCACGACCGACGGCCGCACGTGATCGATGATGTCCGGCAGTCCGGCACCGAGCACGCCGCCCGACAACATCGTACCGAGGCACAGGCTCAGCAGCCCCAACACCCATGGTGTCCAGCAGTTTGCCAGGCCCATGACTGTATAATCCGGCTTTCGAGAATACGGCAGCATTTCCATGGCCTTTTTGCTCCAGCAACTGATTCTGCAATCCGCACAGCGTACACCGGATGCCCCTGCCCTGTTGTTCAAGCAGGACACCTGGAGCTATCAGCAGCTGCGCGAGGAAGTGGGCCGGGTCGCGTCCGGCCTGCGCCGCATCGGCATCGCGCGCGACCAACGTGTCGCTGTCTACCTGCCCAAGCAGTTCGAAACCGTCACGTCGATGTTTGGCACGATGGCCGCCGGCGGCGTGTTCGTGCCGGTCAACCCGATCCTCAAGCCGGAACAGGTCGGGCACATTCTGCGCGACTGCACCACCAGCGTGCTGATCACCAGTGCCGACCGTGCGCGTCTGCTGAGCGACACCCTGGCGGATTGCCCCGATCTAAAGCAGTTGGTTGTTACTGACGGAGAAGCGCCCGAACTGGCGGGTGACAGCGATCTTTCGGTCTGCAGCTGGCAACAGATGCTCGGCGAGGCGCAACTGCCGGTGCTGCGACGGATCGACGCCGATATGGCGGCAATCCTGTACACCTCGGGCAGTACCGGACGGCCGAAGGGCGTTGTGTTGTCACATCGCAATATGATGGCCGGCGCACAAAGCGTCGCGACCTATCTCAACAACACCGCAGCCGATCGCCTGCTGGCGGTGCTGCCGTTCAGTTTCGACTACGGACTGAGCCAGTTGACCACGGCGTTTTCCGTTGGCGCATCGGTGGTGTTGATGGACTACCTGCTGCCGCGCGACGTGATCCGCGCCGTTGCCCGGTATACCGTCACCGGCCTCGCGGCGGTGCCACCATTGTGGAACCAGCTTGCCGGGCTGCCGTGGCCGGACGAGGCGGTCGCTTCGCTTCGCTATATCACCAACTCCGGCGGCGCCATGCCGGTGGCCACCACGGCACAGTTGCAGGCGGCCCTGCCAAACACCTCGGTATTTCTGATGTACGGCCTGACCGAGGCCTTCCGTTCGACCTTTCTTGCACCGGACCAGGTCAAGGTGCGACCTGAATCGATGGGCAAGGCGATCCCTAACGCCGACATCATGGTGGTGCGCCCGGACGGTAGTGAGTGTGACGTCGACGAACCCGGTGAACTCGTCCACCGTGGCGCCCTGGTGTCACTGGGTTACTGGGGCGACCGCGAAAAAACCGATATCCGCTTCAAACCGGCACCGGGACAACCGGAGGGCATCCCCAACCCGGAACTCGCGGTCTGGTCCGGCGACCAGGTACGCCGCGATGCCGAGGGTTTCCTGTATTTCATCGGCCGCAACGACGAGATGATCAAGACGTCGGGTTACCGGGTGAGTCCTGGCGAGATCGAGGAGGTCGTGTTCCAGGTGCCCGGCGTCGAACAGGCGGTCGCGTTCGGTGCACCGCACCCACAGCTTGGCTATGGGATCGTGCTGGTCGTCCAGGCCGCGGCCGGCAGTGTCGACGCCGATGCGATCCTCGCACACTGCAAGATACATCTGCCGATGTTCATGCTGCCGGGATACCTCGATCTTGCCAGCGAACTGCCACGCAATCCTAACGGCAAGATCGATCGCAAGGCGCTGTCGATGAGGTTTGCCGAGGTCTTTCTTCCGCCACAGGGTTCCTCATGAGTGAAAAACCGGTCCACGCGCCGTTGATTCAGTTTCCGGTCGTCGATGACGAGCTGGTCGTCGGCGGCATTCCGCTACGGCAGCTCGCCGCCCAGATCGGGCAGACACCTTTCTATGCCTACGATCGCGAAGCCATTACGCGACGCGTGCGTGAACTGCGCGAGACACTGCCCGACGGCATCTCGCTGCACTATGCGATCAAGGCAAATCCGATGCCGGCCGTGGTCGGTCATCTCACGACGCTGGTCGACGGCCTGGATGTGGCATCGCTCGGGGAGATGCGCGTGGCCCTGGACAGCGGCATGCCTGCCGGCGAGATCAGTTTTGCCGGTCCGGGCAAAGGCGATCCCGAACTGCGCGGCGCGATTGCGGCCGGCATCACGCTGAACCTGGAATCGTCCGGCGAGCTGGAGCGCGCCATTCGCATCGGTGAAACCATCGGTGTCCGGCCAAAGGTCGCAGTGCGGGTCAACCCGGATTTCGAACTGAAGTCATCCGGCATGAAGATGAGTGGCGGACCCAAACCGTTTGGGATTGACGCGGAGCTTGTCCCGGCAGTGCTGCGGCGTATCGGAGAATCGGGCGTGCATTTCCGCGGCTTTCACATCTTCAGTGGATCGCAAAACCTGCGGCCGGAAAGCCTGATCGAGGCACAGAACGCGACCTTCCAACTCGCCTATCGACTGGCGGAAGATGCCCCGGCGGCACTCGAGATGCTCAACATCGGTGGCGGATTCGGCATCCCGTATTTCCCCGGCGAGCAGCGACTCGACCTTTCGTCGGTCAGTGAAAACCTGCAGCGCTGCCTGGGCGAATGCCGTGCGCACCTCGGTGATGTCGAGGTCATGACCGAACTGGGCCGCTACCTGGTCGCTGAGGCCGGCGTCTATGTCTGCGAGGTGGTGGATAAGAAGGTCTCGCGTGGCCAGACCTACCTGGTGACCAACGGCGGCCTGCACCATCATCTTGCCGCTTCCGGCAACTTCGGCCAGATCATCCGCAAGAACTACCCGGTGGTAACCGCGCACCGCGTAAACGATGCCCCGCGCGAACTGGTGAACGTGGTCGGGCCCCTGTGCACGCCGTTGGATCTGCTGGCCGACCGGATGGAGCTGGGTCAGGCCGATGTCGGTGATCTTATCGTGGTGCTGCAGTCCGGGGCCTATGGTTACACCGCCAGTCCCCACCAGTTTCTCGGTCATCCGCAACCCTTACAGGTGCTGGTCTGATCAGTCCTGTTGCCTGGCCTCGGTGAGAATCCAGTCCCTCGACCACTCGGCGACCTGATCACGCCACGCGGCACGGGAAAACGTATGGTCGGCCTCGTCGAGCCGCCGCACGTCGACCGATGGTGATTCGACCCAGCCTTGCCAATCCGCGGATTCCTTTACCCTGTCCAGGTACTCCTGCGCAGTAAGGTCGCGGCCACTGAAGATCAGAAGGGTTCTGCCGCGAAAATGGCGTTGAGCATCACGCAAGCGCTGCGGAAGGGGACGCCCGTCGGCGACTGCTGAAGGCGATTCCACCCCATGACTCTGCCGCCATTTGCCCATGAAATCCTTTAACGCCTCTATCGGGGCGAATTGCAGGGTCAAGACCTTGCGCCAGAACGCAGGACTCAGAAGCCGATTCAGGTAGTAGTGCCTGATATAGGCCTCGGCCTCGCCCGCCTGGGTCCGCACCCAGGGGTTGAGCGCTATCTGCCCGACCACACGCGGATCGGTCGGTGCGTAAAAAGCGTTCGCCGTGGCAGCATCGCACAACCCCCACGAGACCACGCCGCGCAGCGACGGGACTTCGCGGTGAAAACAGTCGAGTGCGGCACGGATGTCAGGGGCGATGTCCTCGAAGTCGCGAGGCGATCCCGTGCTGTCGCCCATTCCGCGATAGTCGAATCTCATGGTGGCAATGCCGGCAGCCGCGAGCGCCCGGGCAAGCAGTACGAACTGCCGGTGGCTTCCAACCCGGTACTGTGGGCCGCCGACCACCAGCAGGACGCCGATGTCCGCCGAATCGCCGATTGCGGGGTGCAGTATGCCCAGAAGTTGCTCATCGGCACATTCGAACACCACCGGGATTTCGCTGGACATCTCTCCGGCCTCTCCCATTCAGTCCGCCAGCAAGCCGGCGACACGCGCATCGAGTGCCGGGCACCGCGCGATCTCCTGGGTGGCCCAGAACGTGTCGCAGGTGACCGTGGATGCCACCGCGGCAACACCGGCGTTCGACCACGCATCCAGCACACGCAGGCTGGCCGGCATCAGCGCGCGACCGTCTTCGATGACACACTCGATCCAGTTGAGCGCATCCACACCGACCGGAGGACTGTCTGCCAGCGAGAGCGATTCGAGCCCGGTCGCCAGTATCGGGGAGAGACTGTAACCGGCGATCTCGAGACACTCGCCAGCAGCCAATCGCTGTCTCAACTCGGCCGCCGTTTCCTTTGCCCCGTCGCCCATCAGACCCGCGGCAAGCCGCAGACGCAGCATCTGCGTGAGCTGCTGCCGCCCGTCCAGCACCGGATGGATCAGCGTGAGCGAACGCAGCTTGTGCCGTGATGCTGCATCGGCAGCCAACAGCGCGCCCAGGCGCAGGCCGATGAGATCCACGTCAGCCGTCCCCGGCAGGCGTTCGATCGCCACGTCGATGTCGTGACGCCAGAGGTCAATCGCAGCGTCGCCGAAGTCACCTTCGCTGTCCCCGGTGCCATACAAATCCGGCATCAGTACCGCATGCCCGGCCTCTGCCAGTCGTTTCGCGATAGCAGCAAGCACGTGGCGCGACTTGTTCATCTCCTCCGCGAACGGCGGCAGGATCAAGATTCGACGCCCCTGGCCGCCACCTGTCTCAGGCAGGAAGCCGTTACAGAAGATGCGGCCGGCTGCGCTGTCCAGGAACGATGCGAAACGCATGGCGCGTTGGCCCGATCAAAGTTTACTTTGAACGAACTGCGTCAGATTACCGAGTGTCTCGAAGGTCTCGCCGGATATATCGTCGTCCTCGACGATGATACCGAGTTGGTCTTCCAGCGCAGTGATGACACTGACAACGGCCATGGAATCGAATTCCGGAATACTCCCCAGCAGGGCGGTATCTGGCTCGAGCTTCGCCGTGCGGTCTCCAAGCTGCAGGACGTCACCGACGATTTGTCGAACTTGTTCGAATGTCACCATTTGGGATAAAGACCTTTATGCATCTGTGCGTGTTTTTTTGCCGGCGGCAGTATAGCAAAGGACGCCACCGGGGCATTGTTGGAGACACGCGCGGCCCGAGGCATAATCCGAACGCATTTCCCCATTCCGAAGATGCCGCAGTTTGTCTGACACTGCGGCGTGGTGTCGATCGATGACCTTACCGCCCCAGTCACACAGAGGATCCCGTCGTTGAATATTCCTGGAGTCGCCGGACGACTCGCCCCCGATCTGACATCCGACCACCGAACACGCTTTGCCGAGGCGATGGAGTCGCTGGCGCCGGGCGGCGATTTCCAGACCGTTGATACGTCATCCGCCCTGGCCGGCATCGTCGATGGCTGGATGCTGAACGATGGCGATATCAGCTGTGCCATTGCCGGTAACGTCGACTGGATGAACTACGAGCTCGCAGACGTTCAGCTCAAGCGCGATCCGGCATATGCGTTGCTGCGCGCGTACAGGCAGTACGGCACGGATCTTCTGCGTGTGATCGGCGGCCGGTTCTCTCTGGCCTTGTGGGACGGCAGCAAACGTGTGGGCCTGGTTGCAACAGACCGGTTTGGACAGATGCCGGTCTACTGGTCCAGCATCAACGACGGTGATCTCCTGTTCGGGCCGACCGCGACCGCCGTGGCCCGACTGACGGGTGGCCGGGCGACGCTGTCGGATCAGGGGATATTCAACTATCTCTATTTCCACATGGTCCCCGCCCCCGAGACGGCGTTCAAGGGCATCCACAAGCTGATGGCGGCTCATGCCCTGGTGACGCGCGATGGGAAATGGACGCCACAGCGCTATTGGGAACCCGATTTCCGCGAAGATGCCGACACCTCGTTTGCCGACGCGGCAGAGGAGATGATCGGATTGCTGTCGACATCCGTCGGCCGCCTCGACGATGGCGACACGACCGGCGCCTTTTTGAGCGGCGGACTCGACAGTTCGACTGTCGCGGGGTTGCTTGCACGGCATCGCTCCCGGCCCAAGACCTATTCCATCGGCTTCGATGCCGAGGGATTCGACGAAACCGGCTATGCACGGATCGCCAGTCAGCGTTTCGACACCGATTTCCAAACCTACTATGTCACCCCGGCAGACGTGCTCAGCGAATTGCCGCGTATCGCAGCATCGTATGATGAGCCCTTCGGCAACTCATCCGCGTTACCGGCGTATTTTTGTGCCCGCCTGGCCGCAGATGACGGACAAACACGACTCCTTGCCGGTGACGGTGGTGACGAACTGTTCGCCGGCAACGAACGCTATGCCAAGCAGGCGGTATTCGAGCGCTATGCCTTGTTGCCTTCATGGAGCCGACGCCTGCTGCTCGAACCGGCGCTGCACCTGCTGCCCGACAACTCCCGTATCGTGGGCAAGGCCAGGAGCTACACCGAGCAGGCGAACACGCCGCTGCCAGATCGACTGCATACCTACAATTTCCTCAGACGCCTGCAGGCGGAAAGGATCATCAACCATGACTTCCTGGCATCGATCGACACCGAACTGCCATTACAACTGGACCGGGAGCTGTACCACCACCCGAAGGCCGCCAGCCGCCTCAACCGTATGTTGTATCTCGATTGGCATCACACCCTCGCCGACAATGATCTGCGCAAGGTGAACCGGATGTGCCAGCTGGCAGGCATTGAAGTCGAGTACCCGATGCTCGATGACCGCCTGGTCGAACTGTCCACACGCATCTCGTCAACGCGAAAAATGCACAGGAACAGGCTGCGCGATTTCTACAAGCGCGCCGTCAAAGGCTTCCTGCCCGACGAGATCATCAACAAACAGAAGCATGGCTTTGGCCTGCCCTTCGGCATCTGGATGGCGGAAGATCGCGGTCTACAGGAACTGGCCATGGACAACCTGTCGCGCATGAAGCGCCGGCACTACGTAAGAGCCGGGTTTATCGACGAGATTGTCGATCTGCATCGTGAGCAACACGCCGGCTACTACGGTGAGTTCATCTGGGTGTTGATGATGCTCGAGTTATGGTTGACGGCCCAGGGATACGAGCCCTGAACTGGCTAGATCAAGCCAAAATGACAACGCGCCATATCGACGGCAAAGCGCGGAAGATTCGTATGCCAGGGTGTGAAGCGCGGAATGGCGAAAAGATCGGTCGCTGCATCCATCGTCCCCCAATCCGTGGCCACCGCCGCGCGGAAGCCGGCTTCTTTGACGAACTCCGCATGCCCGCGCAGGTAATCCCTCCCCAACTTGCCATTCGGGTACGCAAACAGGGTTATTTCCCGCTGTAACCATTCTTCGAGGTCGCGCTTCCCGGATTCGATCTCGTCGCGTGCTGCGTTATCCGGCAGGGCCGCCAGGATTGGATGTGTACGGGTATGGCCACCGACCGTCGACAGGCGTGACTCAGCCAACAGCCGGAGCTGTGCCTTGCTCATCATCAGATCGATCGGCAAATCGTCGACCAGAGCGGAGAACCCATCGACCTTGCCTTGCCGTTCCTGTGGTGGCAGGTGTTTCCACGCGGTTATCGCCGTGTTGGCCAGGTGCCTTCTCGAGGCCCAGTCCGATATCTCAAAGCTGGTCGGGGACAGGTCCTCCAACGAATAGTTACCCGGCTGCAGTCTGCGGACGGTTTCTATAATGGAGTCGTTCCACATCCGGCCACCATCGATGAATCCGCTCGCAACGAAAAACGTGGCCGGCAGCGCAAATTCTTCGAGTATCGGCAGCGCCACCAGGAAGTTGTCTGCGTACCCGTCGTCGAACGTTATGCTCACCGTTGGTCCGCGCAGACCATGGTTCCCCGCCCGCCTTACCGCCTCTGCAAGGCTGATCACCTCGAAACGCCTCGCCAGCCATCCCGCGAGAGTACGGAACCACTCGGCTGTCGGCTCGTCCGGACTCATCGGGTCCTGTTCGTTCAGCACCCGATGAAATATCAGCGTGTGATGACGCGCCAGTCTCATGCTCGATACTGCAAGTTTTTCGATCATACGTATGGGAAGGCTCCTGGGTGCTTGTCAGGGTCGCGCGCTAGGCCCCGAATTCCTTCTTGATCTGATCGAGACTGGTGTGCCGCACATCTTTTCCCTTGACGAAATAGATGACGTATTCAGAGATATTGCAGCAACGGTCACCGATCCGCTCGAGTGCCCGCGCCGCCCATATCAGGTCCAGCACGCTGGGGATTGAACGCGGGTCTTCCATCATGTAGGTCATGCTCTGCCGCATGATGCTTTCGTATTCGCGGTCGATGTTGACGTCTTCATGTGCGACCTGGATCGCAGCATCCACGTCCATTCTCGCGAAGGTGTCCAATGCGCCATGCAACATCTGCTGAACCTGTGATCCCAGATGCGCTATCTGTCCGAACAGATTGCGTCCATGATCGCCGCCGGCGGCGCGGATCGCCATACGTGCCACGCGCTTTGCCTCATCACCGATACGTTCGAGATCCGCTGTCGTTTTGATCACTGCGAGCACCAATCGCAAGTCGCTGGCAGTTGGCTGGCGCAATGCCAGGATCTTCGTACAGCGCTCATCGATGTCAACGTCACAGGCATTGACCTTGTAGTCATTCGAGACCACCGATTCGGCCGCCGCGGATTCGCCGCTGTTGAGCGCCACGATCGCCGACTCGAGCTGTCGCTCGACCAGCCCCCCCATCTCCAACACACGTGAACGGATCTCTTCGAGTTCGGTATTGAACTTGTGGGAATAATGGTGTTTGAGGTCTGAGGTATCCATGACATCCTCGCAGATCGTTGCCTGGGGGTTTAACGGCAGATGTCGCGGTTTTCACAGCGATCACTGGGCTGATGATTCTATCAGGCGATGAGCCTGGACGACGGAAAGCGGCAGATGAAGCGACTGCCGTGACTGAGGTGACTTTTTATTTCGAGTTGCGCGTCGTGCCGGTTCAGTACATGTTTCACGATCGCCAGCCCGAGCCCCGTACCACCGCGTTCCCTGGAGCGGCCCGCATCCACGCGGTAGAAACGCTCCGTCAGCCTGGGGATATGTTCCGCCGCGATGCCCTCTCCGGTATCGGCCACTTCGAGCACAGCGTCATTCCCCCTGTCATCCCAGACCAGGGTAACGCTGCCGTCGGGCGGGGTATGGTTCACGGCATTGACGACCAGGTTGGTAACGGCACTGCGCAGCTGTTTCTGATCGCCCAGCAGACCACGTTGCGAATTGATTTCGCAATGGACCTGCGGGCCACCGCTGGACAGGGATTGGCAATCGTCTGCCACACTGCGCAACAGTGCGCCCATATCGACGTTTTCCTGTTGACTGGGCGCAGAATCCCCTTCCAGGCGTGCCAGCAACAACAGGTCTTCAACGATCTGGCGCATCCTCGCTGCCTGTTGAGCCATTACGTCGAGTGGACGGACCAGACGCGGATCGCTCAGCGATTCGTCATTCTGCAGGTTCTCCACAAAGCCGCTCAGCACGGTCAAGGGAGTACGCAGTTCATGTGAGACGTTGGCGACGAAATCCTTGCGTACTCGTTCCTGATGCAGGCGATCGGTGATGTCCTGTGCCAACAGCAGGATCTGTTCTTCGCCGTAGGGCGCTATCCTGACCTCCAGCTTTCGATCCCGCTGGCCGGGCGCAGACACCTTGATCGAGCGCGCATAATCCTTGCTGCTCAGCAGCGCGGACAGCTCGGGGCTGCGGAAAAGATTCAACAGCGGCTGCCCTATATCCTTGGCGGGCTGCAATGCCAACAGCCGGCTTGCGGCGTCATTGAACCAGCGTATTCGACCACTCACGTCCAACGCCACGGCCGCATCCGGCAAAGCCGACGTCGAAGACGCATATTCGTTCAACAATGTTTTCAGGCGCTTTTCACGCTGTGCCTGGCGCGCGGATACCCGGGCGATTCGGGAGTAGATATCCCCCCAAAGCCCGAAATGGATCGGAATATCGGCGGCCTGCGGGTCACCGAGCCAATTGGCCAGGCGTTGCAGATTGAACAGATTGCGGAAGGTGTAGCCGAACAGCGCCAGCAGAAGCAGGAGTCCAACCTGATCGAATATCGATCCGATCACCCAGGCCAGGAATACAACGACCGCGATACGCCAAAACTCCTGTACCCAGCCTGCCCTCGCGTTCAAACCGGCCTCACGGAAAAGCGATAGCCAACTCCCCTCACGGTCTGCACCATCTCCTCCAGTCCGTGTGGTTCGAGCGCCTTGCGCAGGCGGCGGATGTGTACGTCCACGGTGCGTTCCTCAATGTAGACGTTTCTGCCCCAGACCAGGTCGAGCAGCTGGGCCCGTGAATAGACCCGTTCCTGGTGGGTCAAAAAGAAATGCAGCAACTTGAACTCGGTTGGGCCGACAGCGACCGGCTGGTCATCTGCCAGCACCCGGTGCTGAACCATATCCATTTCCAGACGACCATCGACACGAATCAGCTCACTGCTGTCGGCACCTGCACGGCGCAACACCGCCTTGATCCGGGCCAGCAGCTCGCGGGTCGAAAACGGCTTGGTCACGTAGTCGTCGACGCCGGCCTCCAGGCCCTGCACCTTATAGTTCTCCTCGTCACGCGCAGTCAGCATTATCAGAGGAATCTCACACAGGCGGTCGTCGCGCTTCAACCATTTCGCAAACTCCAGACCGCTCATGCCCGGCAGCATCCAGTCCAACAGAATCAGGGAAGGGTTTTCATCACCAACCAGTTGCTGCGCCTCACTTCCCGTGGCCGCCTCGAGGACCTCGTATCCGGCCCCGCTCAATGTGGCCGCGAGGAGTTCGCGCACTGCAGATTCGTCTTCGACGACCAGTATTTGTATAACCGCCAACGGATTTCACCCAAGCCTGAAAAAACAGCGAGACATTACAGGGTGCCAATGTGACAGGGATATGACCAAATCAGGTCAACGCAGTGGAATCCCACCGGAGACGCCGAACAAGCGACCGAACGTGGTCGCTGCCGAAGCGCCCAGGCGGTCGGCCAGGCGCTCAAGCGGATCTTCCTTGGCGGTGAAATCGACCAGGTCCTCGGCGCCCACCACCTCGCGCGCGACATAACCGGCGCTACCGATGGCATCGGCCAAGCCCAGCTGGATGCCGTCGTTACCGTCCCAGAACAGCCCGCTGAACAGCGTCGCATCATCGCCTTTCAGGCGGTCGCCGCGCCCGGTCTTCACCGCGTCGATGAAATTCGCATGCAGGTCTTCGAGCAGACCGGCCACGTGTGCCTTGTCGAATTCGCTGAGCGGGGTGAAGGGGTCAAGGATGCCCTTGTGCTCACCGGCGGTCATCAAACGCCTTTCGATACCCAGCTCATGGATGGTGTCGACGAACCCGAAGCCGTTGATAAGCACACCGATCGAACCGATGACGCTCGACTCGTTGACATAGATCTTGTCCGCCGCCGAAGCCACGAAGTAGCCACCCGAAGCGCAGATATCGCTTACCACCGCGTACAAAGGGATATCCGGGTATTTCTCCCTCAGGCGCAGGATTTCCTTGTGGATATCGCTGGACTGCACCGGGGAGCCGCCGGGGGAATTGATGCGCAGCACCACGGCCTTGGTATGTTTGTCCTCGAAGGCGTCACGTAACCCGGTCACGACGTTGTCGGCCGAGGCCTTCTCGCCCGCGGCAATCACGCCCTCGAGTTCAACCAGGGCCGTATGTGACTTGGTGCCCATTGCGGCTTCCGACCAGTCT
>Ga0116164_10000741_pt1 | contig 26731 bp, 22 predicted proteins | sample AD_UKC109_MetaG_FD_89888 | JGI IMG/M metagenome (GOLD analysis project Ga0116164, IMG submission 89888) | Active sludge microbial communities of municipal wastewater-treating anaerobic digesters from Hong Kong - AD_UKC109_MetaG | ecosystem: Engineered > Bioreactor > Anaerobic > Digestate... | reverse complement strand
ATCAGGATGCCCGGGAAGCAGTTATATTTACCCGTGCGTTCGCTTACTGGCTTTTATGGAATATTACTTTCAATTGCAGTTTGTCCGGTTCAAACGTCTGCTGGTCGCTTCAGGGGTACATCCTGCTATCGGCATATTGTTGATCCTGGCGGGATTTCTTGCCGGTTCTTATTATCTGTTCTACCGGGTCGATTGGGCTGCCTGGATATTCATGGCTATTGGATTGCTTGTCATCTCACAGCTTGGCAATAAGCACCGGGTGGAACAATTGAGGTGGATATTTCCAGCGGCTACCTTGCAGAGGATAAGGCTCCTGGAAAATGGACTTGCTGCACTTCCATTCGCATTGTTCCTACTTGGTCAGCGCCATATCTATTTTGCAGCATTTTTTATCATAAGTGCACCGGTACTGGTATTTATGCGATCACCTGACCGGATAGGATTTATCATCCCCACCCCGTTCAAACGGTTTCCATTTGAGTTACCGGCAGGAATCCGGAAAGCCTGGTGGATGCCTGTTATCATCATTTTTTTATTGGTTAAAGGGATACAAGTCCATAATTACGGATTGTCCCTCTCCGCCATGATCCTGATTGCCCTTACCGTAATGTCTTTTTATGCCTACCCTGAGAAGGTCTATTATGCCTGGATCCATGCCTTGACGCCAAAAGCCTTTTTAAAGCATAAGATCCGTACTGCCTGGATTGGACTGAGCATCCTATGCCTGCCGGTTTGGATGGCGATTTGCATCGCGTTTACGGATTCAATCTGGGTCAGCTCCGGAATACTAGCCCTGGGATTCGTCTTCCTGGCATTCTTGATCCTGGCGAAATATTCTGCATATCCACACGAGATGAGCATACCACAGGGACTATTGGTTGGCCTGAGCTTATGGTTTCCGCCCATGTTGCTGTTTATGGTTCCGGTATTTTATCGTCAGGCAATTCGACAAATAACTCCCTATTTATCATGATCAGCGTTCTGGAACTCAGTAAATCCTTTGGAAATCATCAGGTATTGAAGCGGATCAATCTCACCTTTGAACCAGGCAGCATTTATGGCATCGTAGGCGAAAACGGATCTGGCAAAACTACTTTGTTCCGCTGCATTGCCGGCTTGGAGTCGTATGCCGGAACCATTCAAAGCCCTTATCCGGTGCTAAAAGATCATACTGGATTTTTACCGACCAATCCCGAATACCTTTCCCGGATCACCGGGTGGGAATTTCTGAAATTAGTATGCATCGCCCGTGGCATCCGTGAGGAAGCTTTTGAAGAACAGAATATCTTTGACCTGCCACTTGATCAATACGCAGACACCTATTCTACCGGAATGAAGAAAAAGCTGGCCCTGATGGGCATTCTCCTACAGCAAAATGATCTGTTTATCCTGGATGAACCATTCAACGGGGTCGATATCCACAGCAATATGATCATCCTTGAGTTAATCCGGAAATTGCAGTCGTTGAAAAAAACGGTACTGATCTCTTCCCACATTTTTGCTACCCTTCAGGAAAGTTGTGACTTCATTTACCTGCTTCAGGACGGTCAAATTGCAAAATCGGTTGCCCCGGATCAATTCGGGGAATTGGAAGCGCAAATGAAGTCTTTTGTTGTTGGGGACCGGATCAACCGAATACGGATAGGATGAGGTTGCGGCAAGATCTACCTATAATCGCATTCCGGGATGGTCTTCGCCATCAACTGCTCGCCGAATGGGAGCGGTCGGTCCTGGCAACCCATAACTTAAATTAAATCCATATGTCTGTACTTTTTAGAGCGGATGACCGGGGCGAATTTTTCACCCGCGAACAATGCCACATCCTTGAAATTATGAATACGCCTGAACGGGATAACCTTTCCATTGCCCAAGCTCGCGTTGAACCCGGCGTGACTACCGAGTTGCATGGTCTTGATGTAGTCGAAGCTTACTACATTCTGGAAGGTCTGGGCCGGGTTAACATCAATGGAATGGAACACCTGGTGGCGGCCGGTGATGTCGTCCTGATTCCAGCCGGCCAGGCGCAGCAGATCACGAATACCGGCATTTCCGATCTGCGTTTTCTTTGCATTTGCACGCCACGATTCCACCCGGAGTCTTATACCGCAATGGCACCGGAATGATCAACTGATTTCCCTCCCCGACTCAGATCGGGGTGACCATTGCTTTTTTGACAGGCTAAACGTGGTCGATGCCTCTCCGCGCTCGTGCTGACCGTCGCCCTTGATTTCCCCAACCCCTATTCACCATTCACCATTGAGTGCACTCCGGAAAAGCGAAAAACCTGATGTCATCCCCGCCTGAACGGACGGGCAGGTCGACCGAGACGCCTTAAAACGTCGAGCGGAGAGATCTATTTGAAAATATGAAATATATAAATATCTAAAAATCAAAATTATTTAGATTTCTCCGTTTCGTCTCATTCTTCGCCTACAGTCGAAATGACATTAGGTTTATTGAAATTGACTTTCCGGAGTGGGCTCAACATTCAACATTCAACATTTCCCCACCCTCCCCTTACATATATGCATCTTCTTTATCTTTGCACCCATGACCGAAAGCAGAAGATTGGACTACCTGAATGAATTGAATGAGGTACAACGTCAGGCCGTCACCCACATCGATGGCCCGGTGATGGTGATTGCCGGCCCCGGAAGTGGAAAAACCCGTGTACTCACCTACCGCATTGCCTACCTGATCGATAGCGGCATCCCTCCCTGGCAGATTCTTTCGTTGACTTTCACCAATAAGGCAGCTAAGGAGATGAAAGAAAGGATCGAGGGGGTTGTAGGTCGCAAGGCTCAATACATCTGGGCGGGGACTTTTCACTCCATTTTTGCCCGCATCTTGCGTGTGGAAGCAGAGAAAATAGGGTACTCTTCCAATTTTACCATCTACGACACCGACGATACCAAGAGCCTGATCGCATCGATCATCAAAGAAATGGAACTGGATCGCAATGCTTATAATGTCGGCGCTGTGCGGACACGGATCTCCAGCGCAAAATCCAACGTCATTTCGCCCATCGTTTATGCCAAGTCCCCCGAATTGATGGAGCAGGACCGGCAGAACCGCATGCCCATGCTGCATAAAATTTATGAGAAATACGTCGCCCGATGCCACCGGGCCGGCGCCATGGATTTTGATGACCTGCTCTACCAGCTGTTTAAATTGCTTTACCTGAACAAGGATAATGTCCGCCAAAAATACCAGCAGCAATTTCAGTATATTCTGGTGGATGAGTTCCAGGACACGAACTATCTGCAATACTCCATCCTGAAATTACTGACCGATTACGAAGGCAGTTCACGCAATATCTGCGTTGTAGGCGATGATGCGCAAAGCATCTACGCTTTTCGTGGCGCAACCCTTCAGAACATCTTCGATTACCAGGAAGACTACCCGGAACTGTCGGTGTACAAACTGGAACAGAATTACCGCTCCACACAATTCATTGTCAAAGCCGCCAATAAGATCATCACCCACAATAAAAAACAGATTACCAAGGATTTGTGGACCGAGCACGATGGCGGCCAGAAAATCCAGGTGATCAAGGCGATGTCCGACACGGAAGAAGGCAGGCGGGTTGCCGACACCATTGTCGAATACAAAAACCGGCACAACCTGCCCAGTCACGAGATTGCGATCCTGTACCGGACAAATGCGCAAAGCCGTGTATTTGAAGAGTATCTGCGGCGTTATAACATTCCTTACCGGATCTTCGGCGGATTGAGTTTTTACCAGCGAAAAGAGGTCAAGGACATGATCGCCTACCTGCGACTGGCCATCAATCCCAATGATGACGAAGCCTTCCGGCGGGTCATCAATTATCCCAAGCGCGGTATAGGCCAGTCTTCTTTTGATGCCATCGCCAATCTGGCTAATACGCAGGAAATATCTTATTGGGAGGCCATGCAGCGCATCGAGCTGGGTGCCCGGACCGCAACTGCACTAAAGGATTTTGCGCGGATCGTCCTGGAAGCTAACCGGATGACCGCCTCTCATAATGCTTATGAAGTAACGGCGCATTTGTCCAAGACGTCAGGAATAATGGGCCATCTGAAAGCCGAAAACTCCATCGAAGGCCTGGCACGGCTGGAAAACGTGAATGCCCTGCTGGACGGCGTGCAGGAATTTGTGGAAAACGACGAGGTCATCGAAGGTCAGGATGTACAGGATAAGTCGCTGGCCGCATACCTCCAGCAGATTTCCCTGCTGACCGATATGGATGAGGATACCAAGCAGACCGAATACGTATCGCTGATGTCGGTCCATGCCGCCAAAGGACTTGAATTTCGCGCTGTTTTTGTGGTAGGCCTGGAAGAGAATTTATTCCCCTCGTTTATGTCACTTTCTTCACCCGAGCAAATTGAAGAAGAGCGGCGCCTTTTTTATGTGGCCGTGACCCGTGCCAAAGAGATGCTCACCCTGTCATTCGCCAATAGCCGCTACCAGTTTGGACAAATGCGTTTTAATGATCCCAGCCGCTTCCTGGACGAGCTGGATGAAGAAGTCCTGGACGCCGGGACCACCGGGCGCGGGCAGCAACAGGGATTTCCGGAACCCAAAGTGCTCGGTGGACTCCTTCCGAAACCACCCAAGCCGGCATTTACACCAAAAATAGACCCGGCATCGTTTAAAGCAGCCGATCCGAATGAGATTCAAGCGGGTATGAAGGTTCTCCATTTAAAGTTTGGTGAAGGAGAAGTCCAGCGGGTCGATGGCGAACGGGATAAACGCGTAGCAACCATCGTTTTCCCTCAGGTTGATAACCCGGAACGCAGGATCATGCTGAAGTTTGCGAAACTGCAGATTTTGTGAGTTATGAGTGAGAGAAAGGGTGCAATAATTTTTTAAAGTTTTGAATTTGTAGTTAACATTATCAACCTGTGGAATCAATGGCAAAAGGAATACTGAAAATGATACGTTCTGCAATCATTACCACGAAAAAGCATAACTCATAATTCAAAATTTATAACTAACAATTCCAACATCGTCAAATCACTCGCCCAGGAAGCCGGATTCCTATTGGTTGGTATTGCCCGCGCAGAAAGGCTGGACCGGGAAGCGGAGCGTTTGCAACAATGGCTGAACCTGGGTTACCAAGGCACGATGCAGTGGATGGCAAATCACTTTGAAAAGCGCGTCGATCCCACCGTATTGGTACCCGGCGCCAAATCGGTCGTATGTCTGGCCTACAACTATTACCCGGGTGAAGTCCAACAAAACCGCGAAGCACCTCAGGTGGCTAAATATGCTTATGGGGAAGATTATCATGGCCTGCTGAAAAAGAAACTAAAAGAGCTGCTCGACTCCATCCGCCATCAATATGGTCCTGTCACCGGTCGTTGCTTTGTAGATTCTGCTCCTGTCCTGGAACGCGACTGGGCGCAGCGCGCCGGATTAGGGTGGATCGGAAAAAACACCCTGCTCATCCATCCACGCATCGGATCTTATTTTTTCCTGGCCGAATTGATTATTGATCTGGAACTGGAACCTGACGAACCGGTCCGGGATCATTGCGGCACCTGCCGGAAGTGCATCGATGCCTGCCCCACCGGTGCCATTGCTGAGGAAGGCTACCTCATGGATGGCAGTAAATGCATCTCCTACCTCACCATTGAATTGAAAGAAGAACAGCTCCCGGAACCATATCACGGTAAAATGGAAAACTGGGTTTTTGGCTGCGACATCTGCCAGCAAGTATGTCCTTGGAACCGGTTTGCCACGCCACATCATGAACCGGCATTTACACCGCATGGGCATTGGTTCGACTGGAATAAAAATGAATGGCTGGAAATGACCGAGGAGATATTCGTCAAGGAATTCGACAAATCGCCGCTCAAAAGACCCGGCTATGCCGGAATACGCAGAAATCTGGATGCCCTGAACAAATAATCGGCGGTAGGCCTTAAACCGGATTTAGCCCGACATTTTTACCGTACAATTACACATCCCGTCGATATCCTCCTTGGTTCCATCGAATGGAATTGGCACCGCATGCTCCTTCCGGATAATTTTCAATAAAAAAACATGATCACCGAATTGACCAGAGAGGAACGCGACTGGGGAATTGCATTACATCTGTCCGCCCTTGCCATGCATATCATTCCATTTGGAAACATATTGGGGCCACTGATTATCTGGAGTAGTAAGCGGGACCGCTCAGCTTATCTGGACCAACAAGGCCGTGAAGTTTTGAATTTTCACATCAGCTGGACGGTAGGATTGGTTCTGGCGGTACTGTTACAGGTGATAGCCATTGCCTCCGGTATTAAAATTGTTATCCCGCTGTTGATCCTTACGGGTATTGGCTATTATTTTGGAATGCTTTATTTCATCGTGGTTGCAGCACTGCGGGCCTCAGATGGTCTGTATTTTGATTATCCGGTACTTTGGGAAACCTTCAAATAAAGATAGAACAACAAGCCAGGCATCCATTCCGGAATGACTGTTTCACCATCAGCCATCCTATCGATAATGCGCTGACAATGATTGGTCAAAGGACTGGACCAGGCAAAAAAATGCCCTGGATGGTATCCAGGGCATTCTGCTTTTAGCTTTTAAACGGTCGAATCTGGATTCCCGCAAATTATTGATCCGATTCTTTGACCTTGATTTTACCTTTTACCGCTTCCCGGGTTAGTTTCTGCATATCGTAACCTTTCAGGTCACTCATTTTTACGGACAATTCGACTTTTTCGGGCAAACCACATCCTTCACATTCTGTCATGCGTATCCGGATAACCACCGCATCATCTTCTTCGAGTGAATTGATGATCCTCCCATAGTCAACCAGGGCGTCCTTCATCGCATCAATGAACTCAGGATACAAACTTTTAACCTTGGCATTGCGCTCTTCCTTGGTCATATCATCGGTACCCTGGGTAGGCATGGAATACGAATCCTTTCCATTGATGTTTGAGGAATACACCTTTACGTTAAAAATAGCACCCAGATTGCTCAATCGCTCGTAGCTCACGGAAGGACTGGAAATGAAGTACGTTTTGGACATCCGTTGATCAAATAACTTATCCAGGGCAGAAGCAAAAATCTCCATATTGGCATCACGAGCCGTATTACGGGTGACCCGCTCTACATGAATCTCCTCTTCAAATGCGTCCAGGGAAATTTTCTCCTGATGGTACTTATTGATCTCGGCCATCGGTACGGATACATTGATCTGATCCATGCTTTCATCCGAGCCATCCTGAGGGGCATATGCCACTGCTGCCGGACAATCCTCACAGCCCGTGGTGGACACGAGAAATCCTCCCATGCGATTTAATTTGATTTGAACGATCACCTCTTCGTTGTCCTTAAGCTGGGATAGCAGATGCGCATAATCAGCCAGAAAATTGGTAGCAACCTGCTGGTATCGATCCAGTATGCCTTCCATTTTCTCCTGCTGCTCTTCATTCATTTTATCCCTTCTGGCTTCTGCCTTCTCGCGGATCTGTTCGTCATCGACCGCATCGCCGATAGCCCGCTGAATCGTGATGGTAGCATCTTTGAGGTTGCTGCTGACGCCGTAGATACCCCGGCCATCCCACAGCATATTATCCGGTCTGACCCGGAAGATGACTCCTTCATTTTCAATATATTCGGCTTCTGTTCCGGTGTAACCGCCGAATCGGTAACCTTGCTGAAATTCCTGGCGCATGAGACTCCGCAAGATATCTTCACAGACATTGATGTCGCGATCCATGCGGCTTTCGTCCGATTGACCGTAGGTCGCCAGGAACCCGGTCAGCATAAAGAGCAGTGTTATGCTTACTTTTTTCATCATTCGTAATTTTGATTAACCTGTTGAGTTTGATTAGAATAGCGGGGATCCAGCAGGTTTTGCTCCTGCATGGTTTGGGCCAGTTCCCGCAATCCGGCGCGTAACAGCTGTTGATTTTGTTGTTGGGTAGCTTGGAGATATTGGAAGAAGTTCTCGGCAAAAAAGTCGAGTTTGGCTTCAATTTCTTTATTCTGTTTCTGCATCAGTGAATGCAAGCCTTCCATCGTGACAAAGGTGCCGGAAGTCATTGGCCTGGACTGAACCAGGTATTTATCGGATACCACCTGTTCAAAAGAATTTTGTTGCTGGCTGAGCCAGTCCTGCATCTTTGATTCGGCGGAGTTAACCAGCGATTTAACCTGGACCGTATTGGCCTGTAAATACTGATCCAGGTATTTCTGGATTTCCGGCGTAATGGATGCTTCATTTGGAATAGCCTGGGTATGTACTGACTTACCAAAAGCCAGTACCAGTTCCCCTTTGCCTGCTTCTACATGCAATCCCGTCCAGGCACCGAGCAGCAACAATGCCGCAATGGACGCAGCAACACCGTAAAACGGCTTAAGCCAGCGAAGCCGGTGCGTGGCAGCAGGCGGCGTAGTGGCCGGTATGACCAATGGCTCCCGCAAATCAACATCCGGTATGGATTGCAAATGGCTGCGAACTTGCTTCATTTGTTGCAGCTCCTTTTGCAGGGAAGCATCTGCCTGCAATTCCATTTCAAAGGCCGCCCGATCTTCCTTGTTCATTTCATCATACAGGTAGTCGATTAATTTCTCCTGGCGGTTATTGATATTCATAATAATATGCTTTGGTATGTGGATTCTCACTTAATAATTTCTTCATAGAGCGTAAACCATAATAAAGGCGGGATTTTGCCGTATTGATTGAGATATCCAGAATGTCGGCTATCTCCTGAAATTTAAATCCCTCATATTCCTTCATGATGATTACAGCCTTCTGTTCTTCTGGGATTTGCCCCAACGTCTGCCAGATCAAATCCTTCAATTCATTTTGTTCGACGCGATGTTCGCTGGTTATGGATGAACTCACCATGCCGGCATGAACTTCCGTCAGCGACTCTGTCCGTTTTGTCTTACGTAACTCACTGTTACAAAAGTTTACAGCAATCTTATACACCCAGGGGCGAAACTTGTCAGCCTCCTCCAGCTTGTGCAGGTGTTGGTATACTTTGATAAAGGTCTTCTGAAGAATATCTTTTGCGACAGCTTCATCACCAATCATTTTGTACGCCAGATTGTAAATCCGCTGTTGCCAATGATCCATCAGTAAACCCAGAGCTTTTTCATCTCCTGCTTGATACCGTAAAACCCAATTTTCAGTTTGTAAATCTTGTCTGATTCTCACCTCGTGGTTTTCAATTCATCAGTCAGCAATAAGACGCATCGGTTGTGGTAAAAGTTTTAGAATGTTAAAAAAACATGCAATGGTCCGGTTTTCAGGACGATACAACGATCACTAACCCCGGGCTGTTAAAATGGAGTTCCCGGATCGGTGTGCCAGGATCAGTGGCATAATCCTTGTTGGAAGAACCTCAGACGAATACGACCAGGATGATAACACGTTACCTACTCTTGCTCACCCTTTTAAGTGGTTGGAATACGATCATTGCACAATGTCTGCGCGATGCGACCCTAATCGATTACCAGGATAATTTCATCGGGTCGCAAGTAAACCTGACGGAATTGAACTGGACCGGATCCGTAATGGATACAATATGCCAACCTGGGACCATATCTTCCATGGCCTACGAAAGAACCCTGCAGCGCATCAATTATTACCGGAGGCTGGTTGGTCTTCCTGATAGCATTCGCTGGGATGAGGTGATGAGTGACAAAGCACAGCAGGCTGCTGTTATGATGCTGGCCAATCATGACTTAAGCCATGACCCGCCCAAAACGTGGAAATGCTGGACGCAGGACGGATACGATGCAGCACGAAAATCCAATCTCGCGTTCGGAACGCAAAGCTCGGAGTCCATTCGGGCTTACATCCAGGACAATGGATCCAATAATGAAGCGGTAGGCCACCGCCGCTGGATTCTATACAGCCGTGCCAAATCATTTGGTATGGGTTCCACCAAAAGTACCCAGGCCTTGTGGGTGATCGGGCCAAAAAACCCGGACCCGGAAGTCGAATTCATCGCTTATCCCTCCCAGGGTTTTTTTCCCAAACCGCTGGTTTATAATCGCTGGAGCTTCAGTAAACCGAATGCCAACTTCTCACAGGCCACCATTAAGATGACCGATGCTTTTCATCAGGACATACCTTTAAAAATATTACCCGTAACCAATGGCTATGGGGATAATACCATCGTGTGGGAACCGGAAATACCTTTGGACTGGCTGACCGGGCCCTATGATGAGCCCATTACCGTAACTGTCTCCGAAGTCAAGATCGGGGGAGTGCTGCGCGAATTTACCTACACGGTGCAACTGATTCCGGTACTGGGTTCCCAACGCTGTCGACCTGGTTTGAAATTGGATCCTGACCTTTGCCAGTGCACCACCGAACAGGTCACAGCCCGTCCTGCATGGGAACAAAGCATCCGGGTCTATCCCAATCCATTCGGCGAATCAATCACCGTCTCTGGCATTCCGGAAGGGACCTTTGTGGATGTTATATCTCAGGAGGGGCGCTTGCTGTTGAGGCGGCAACTGGATGGCTCCCGGTTGGATATGCGTCTGCTCACTAATGGAATTTATTTTTTGAGGATCTATGGCGAGCAAGCTACCCAGGTCGTAAAAATGCTCAAGACCTCCGGGGGCAGATAATGAATGGTATCACATGGTACTATGGTCTGACAGAAAGGATGCGAATTCCGTTATTTCACCCGATAGCGTGCTGCTTTACACCCATTACCTTTTCGCTCCGGGACTATTAATTCCCTGGAAATCGAATAACTTGCAGCAAAAATAAATATGTACCGGATCTTAATTGTTACCGGATTGCTCCTGTTTTTCGCCTGTTCACAGGAACAAAATACCACCCAGGATCAAGCCACACCCCAGGTTCTCACGCATTGGTTATCAGGCGACTGGAATACAGAGAGCGGCGAAGCCATTATCCAGGCGCATTGGGATCACCCCCGGCGAAACTATTGGGAATGTCACGCCAAACGTCAGGACTTTCACGGTAACGCTTTACCGGACCAGGACATCTGGATCAAAGAGCGCAAGGATGATTTGTATTGGATTTCCTTAACCCCGGAGGGTGATAGTATTTTTCTGAAAGCCAAGACCATTGATACCCGCCAAATGGTTTTTGAAAACAAGGAAAATAAAGATCCATTGCCCGAACAGATCAAAATGGAACTGCAGGACTCCGTTACATTCAGGGTGGTCGAATACATGCGCGATGCAAAAGATGCCGTCCGCATCAGTGCGATGAATTTTCAATTGCACTAACAATTCATTCCTGCCGCAATCGCATTTTCGGGAATTAGCCTTTAATCCTAAAATTTTATCGGCCAAAGATTAAGTATTCATTTGATGCACAGGCCGAAATTCCTATCTTTTCCAAATAATGACACTTCATGCTTCGCGCTGCCATTATGGCTTCCGTATTCCTTTGGATTGCAATGCTCACCGCCGGTTGCACAAGCGAATCCATGTCTTATGAAGCTACGATCGTCCAGTGGCAAGGTGAACGCCTGACCGCGCTAACCAAACCTGATGGATGGGTCACCCTGGTGGGCCTCTACCCCCTTGAAGAAGGAACGCAATGTTTTGGTTCCGACTCCCTTTGTCCTGTCCGGTTTCCGGCAGGTACTCCTCCCGAGATGGGTACGATAACCGTGAATCGTGAACAGGTAGATATGCACATCAACCCTGGTATTGATGTAATGGTGAACGGATCCGGTGTCCAGGATATCCGCCTTGAGCCTGCCGATACGTCTTATGTTTGTGCCTACGATTCCTATCAGTGGTTTTTAATCAACCGCGGAGGGCACTACCTCGTACGGATCCGGGATACCGAACACCCTGCGCGTAAAACGCTTAAGAAAATTCCCTATTTCCCGATTGATTCGCACTGGCGGTTGCAAGCGACTTTTCACCCCTACGACACCGCACGGACGATACCGCTACCCAATGCCCTGGATATGATCGTGGAGAATTCCAGCCCCGGTTACCTTAGTTTTAACTATCAGGGGAATGTTTACGAATTGATCGTACTGGACGGAGGCCCTGACGAATTATTCCTGCTCTTTTACGATGAGACCAGTGGTATGGATACGTATGGTGGCGGTCGCTATTTATATACCAAAAGACCCAAGGATGACAACCAAGTCGTTCTGGATTTCAACCGGGCTTACAATCCGCCTTGTGCTTTCACCGCTTTTGCCACTTGCCTGCTACCCCCGTTAGAAAACCGTTTGCCTTTCCCGGTTGCTGCGGGTGAAAAAGATCCGCATTTCCTGACGCACTAAACTTAACGGTTGGTTTTTTACCTAAGGTTGCTTTTGGATATCGATTACCCTATTTTTAAGCCGTCATCCACTCGATATAAATCGTGAATTAAATACGCTATCATGAAAGAACTCAGTGCACTATATCAGCGTGATTTGGAAAAATTAGCTCAGGAAATAGCGCTCTACCCCTCGGACGAGCTGCTTTGGCAGATCATTCCCGGCATTATCAATCCGGGTGGCAATTTGGCCATCCACTTATGTGGGAATTTGCGCGAATTTATAGGCAGACAGCTGGGTGAAATACCTTACACCCGTAACCGCGCCTATGAGTTCAGCGCTACCGGACGCTCCAAATCCGAGTTGCTCGATGAAATCAATACCACCAAAAAGGCGGTCCATGACACCCTGACAGGTTTGGACCCTTCCAGGCTTGAGGAAACCTATCCACAGGAAGTCTTCGGCTATCCGATGAACATTCATTATTTTCTCCTCCATTTGCTGGCGCACCTCAGCTATCACCTCGGACAGGTCAATTACCACCGCCGCATTATTACTGCCGAGGAAGCTCATTAAAGCTCTTTATCCGATGCATATCGATAAATTGGCACCGTCCGTACCTTAGTGCATGGAAAAAGTAATCGCTGACCGAACAAATTCTATTAGTTTATATATTACAAGCCTAAAGTACATCGTTGTTCATTTGTAACCCCATTTCCATACTGCTTTCGGCATTCTCTGGCAATCCTTAAATATTCAATTTATGCGTTGGTTATTACTCTGTAGCCTAAGTCTACTTATTGCTTCGGCTTTTGCTCAAACCGTTACTCTGGGAGGCGGAAACTGCAACGGGATAACGGTTTTAACCAGTTCGTCCTATACACCGCCGAACTGGACCCAGACGGCTGATGGTTATAAGACCATCTGTGGAGACGGTCTGGATGGCCCAAGAATGGATGCGTCCCGGTTTCTGGCACAGGCAACCCTGGGAGCAAACCTGGAACTAATCCAGAAAGTCGCTGATGAAGGGTCAGCGCAATGGTTGGACGAGCAACTGGCCTCCCAACCATCTTATGTCTTACCGGTAACCATGTCCATTTACCAGGAAATCGTTACAAATTTCCTAGCAAATGGGGGTGACTCCAGCGACGTGGGGTACCGGCCATACTGGTCTGCTTTTCAGTATGGTTACTGGCATCATCTTATGACCGGTGGTGAAAGTCAGAAGGTCCGTGAACGGGTTGCTTTGGCATTAAGCGAAATCTTTGTTATCTCAATGAACTCGGATCTCTCCGGATTTGGCGATGTATTGGCCAGCTATTACGATCTCTTCAATAAAAATGCTTTTGGCAACTATGAAGACCTCCTGATGGATGTCGCCCTCCATCCGGCGATGGGCTTTTACCTGAGTCATCTCAACAATCCCAAGACCATCGAAGAAGAAAATATTCACCCCGATGAAAATTTCGCTCGGGAGATCATGCAGCTTTTCAGCATCGGATTGTATGAACTCAATGAAGATGGTTCCAGAAAAACCGACGGATCAGGAAATTGGATGCCCACGTACGGTCAGCAGGACATCAAAAACCTGGCTAAAGTCTTTACCGGCCTGGGCCTGTCCGGCGTAGTCCCTAATGAATATGTAGATGGTGCGGAATTTGGGCTGGGCATCTGGGTTGGCGATATGACACATCCCATGCGGATGTACGAAGATTGGCATGAGCCTGGTGAAAAAATCATTGTCGGCAATTACACCATCGCATCTGGACAATCCGGCATGGCAGACATCGCTGAAGCCATCCATACCCTGTTTATGCATCCCAATGTTGGACCATTTATAGGCAAGCAGTTGATTCAGCGAATGGTTACCTCCAATCCTTCTCCGGCTTACGTGGCGCGGGTCACCCAAGCATTTAACGATAATGGTCAGGGCGAGCGCGGAGACATGAAGGCGGTGATCCGGGCCATACTCCTGGATCCCGAAGCCCGCACCTGTGCTGCGCTGGAATCACCTACGCACGGCAAACTGGTTGAACCATTGATCCGTTACACCCAATTCAGTCAGGCTTTACCGCTTGAACAATACGATAATAAATTCTGGAACATCGGCTATGACTTTTGGGAAGCAACCGGCCAGGCGCCATTGGGCGCACCCAGCGTTTTTAACTTTTTTCTTCCCGATTATCAACCCATTGGACCGATTGCCCAACAGAGCTTGATTGCACCGGAGTTCCAGATTCACAATACCAAAACCAGTGTAGGATACATCAACCAGGTGAACAACTGGACCGCGTCCAATTATGTAATGGCCAATTGGGAAGACCAGCCCTGGGTGGTCCTGAACACCGATGAGCTAACCCCTTTGGCTCGTGATCCGGAAGTACTGCTCAACCGGCTCGACGTCCTTTTCACCCATGGACAACTGACCGACCGGACCCGCAGTATCATCAAATCGGCCTTGGAGCCCATCCAGCGCGGCGACTACCGCGATGACCGGGTTCGACTGGCATTATACCTTCTGCTTATCTCACCGGACTATGCCATTTTCAAATAATCGAAACACCAACGACACTATGAAAAATATTTCCAGAAGAAAATTCATCGGGCAATTGGGCTGTGGCGCTATGGGTTATGCCACACTCTACAATTCCCTCATCAATATGAAGGCCATTAATGCTGCGGCAATGGCCAATTCGGCCGTAGCGGCTGCCGGCGATTATAAAGCGCTGGTCTGTTTGATGCAGTCCGGAGGAAATGATTCCTTCAATATGCTGGTACCCAGGGATAATGCATCCTACCAGGTTTACGCCAATACCCGGTCGAACCTCGCTTTGCCTCAGGAGGATTTGCTTGCATTAAAAGGCACCAATAACAGCATGCAGCTAGGCGTGCACCCATCGATGACCGCAGTGCATCAATTATTTGAAGACAATCATCTGGCATTCATTTCGAATGTGGGAACGCTGATTCAGCCAACGACCAAGGAAGATTTTAATTCGTATCAGCAAAAACTACTCCCATTGGGGTTATTCAGTCACTCGGATCAGAGCCAGCAATGGCAGACCGGTTTTCCACACGAACGTTCTTCCGTAGGCTGGGGAGGAAAGATCGCGGACATGATTCACGATATGAACACCAATCAGCGTATTTCCATGAATATCTCTTTGTCCGGCACCAATATTTTTCAGTCCGGTCAAAACACCATAGAATATGCCATCGACCCGTACAATGGAAGTGTTGGTATCTATGGGTATGGTGTTACAGACGAATGGAATGTATTCGACCGGATGCGGACGCAGGCCATCGACAGCTTATTGGAATACAATTACCAGGACATCTTCAAAAAGACCTATGCTGATGTCATTCGTGATTCACGGGATGCGCACATCGAGTTTGAAAGCGCGCTGTCGCAATCTGTCATAGGAACCTCTTTTTCCGATAACTACCTGAGCAAGAGCTTTGAAATGATCGCCCGAACCATTGCCGTCCAGCAGACGCTCAATGTCCAGCGACAAATCTTTTTTGTCGATTATGGTGGCTGGGATCACCATGACGAGGTATTGCAAAGCCAACAGGATATGTTACCGGTTTTGAGTACAGCGCTGGGTGAGTTTTATGCTGCTTTGCAGGAATTGAACATGACCGATCAGGTGACCACTTTCTCCATATCCGAATTTGGCAGAACATTGACTTCAAATGGAAATGGAACCGACCATGCCTGGGGAGGCAATGTTCTGGTGATGGGCGGTGGTGTTAAAGGGGGCAAGGTTTACGGCACCTATCCCTCGCTGGAATTGGAAAGCGATCTGGAAATCGGCGGTGGCGTGCTGATCCCATCCACTTCCGTGGACCAGTATTTTGCGGAAATGGCCTTGTGGTTTGGGGTGTCCTCCAGCGAACTCGGCACGTTGTTTCCCAATCTTTCAAATTTTTATTCCGGAACCGGCGCTCCGCTGGGATTCTTAACCATTTAAAACCTACGGAAGAATGAAAACGATCGTATACACGCTAGAATTGATTGCAATTTTTGCTTTGTCTTCGGTACGGGGATATGGACAATGTTACCCGGACCGGCATTCCACCACCTGGTTTGACGGATGGATTTCTTGCGATAGGTCTGCCAGCCCGAACAGCATACGTGGTGAATCACACTGGATACTCTATGATTTCGGCGCTCCCCATATGTTATTCAATACCCATTTCTGGAATCTGAATGACCCTGCTCATCTGGACTGGGGCCTTGCGGAAATTGCAATCGATTATTCAGACACGGGCGCTGAGTGGAAAACATTTGGCAATACCACCCTGGCTAAGGCAACGGGAAAATCCATTTACGAAGGACAGGCTGGCCCGGATCTACAGGGAATCGTCGCCCGGTATTTGCTGATTACCGTGATCGCCAATCAGGGAGGCAGTTGTGCCGGTTTCTCCGAGATCCGCATTGAAGCAGAAGCCTCGGCATCCACCAGCCAACTAACTACATTGGCTAACTGGAATGATCCTTCCTCTCCCCTGCAAGCGCAGGTATTCCCAAATCCTTTTACAACAGCATCAACATTGACCATTCAGTCGGCGGATGACCGTCCCATCCACTACCAAATCGTGGATGTACTGGGGCGCGCGGTGGACCAGGGACAGCTAGCAGGTGGCGCAGAACAGACCGTAAATCTGGGTGGATCGAATTGGAAAACCGGACTTTATCAGATTCTGATCAGCCAGGGCGATTATCGAACCCGGTTGCCGTTGCTAAAAATAGAGTAAGCCGGGACCTTTGAAGCTGCGATCAATTCAGTATTTGCAATTTCCTAACCAGTGACTTTGTGTCGGTTATCAATTGAACTAAATAGATACCGGCCGGTAACGGTGGTAGCGCAATTTCAATTTGCCGGTCCTGGCCGGACGAATAATCTTGAACAAATACCTCTGTGCCCGTTCCAGATAGTACCCTGATTTGTTTAACCTGGTGCACAGCCGGACCCAGGCGGGCAATGAACCGACCGGAAATAACCGGGTTGGGAAATAAGGCCAGCTGATCGTAATCAGATAATTGTACAGAAGTTGTTTCCAGGATCTTCCATTGATCTTGGATATCGTATAAACCCAGTTGGTAGGAATAAAAACCTCCCTTCGCAACCTGGTCGTCTAAAAATCGGAATGACCTTCCTTTTACGTCCAGTGTAAGACCCGGAAAACGGGCAATTTCACGATACTTCGTCAGGGGCTCTCTTTTTTCCAGCACAAATATTTTGTTGTCAAACTCCTGGATGGTATTCCAGGTAACCACGACAACACCCAGACTGTCAACTGCTTTAAGAAACTCAATTTTAGTTTCGCTGTTCGACGGAGTCTCATGACTGGCTTCATAAAAACTGGAATAATCTCGCAAGGCAATAGCTCCAACGCCCAATCCTCTGCGGGCAAAAGCCCACCAGATGGCCTGGTGATGGCGGGAACCATAGAGATAAACATCAGCATCCAAAATGGCATCCCTGGCTTCGGTAAAAGTAGCCCCGCAGGGTTGGATCTTCAATCCTTCCATAACCAGCCGCAAGGCAATGTTATTGCCGCCCGTGCCCAGGTAGATATCCTGGCTGATGCCCTCCTGCCAGATGATACTCCAGGTCATATCCCACAGCATGGAGCACCATAATGCACCGACTCCATGCGGTATTTCCATCAAATACAGGTCGTCGTATAATAGAAGATTGACCCCTTTCGAATACGAATAGGGGTACTTTCTTAATCCGGTTGAGTCTTGAGCAAGCAGCCAGGCTCCAATAGTCCTGGGGTCTTCCGCACGGGCACTTTTCCAGTCCGTAGTGAGCATCAACGCAAAGTAATCGCTCCAGCCTTCACTCAACTGCAATTCGTTGTCCAAGCAGTCGGTGTTGGCAGGCCCGCCAGTCAATCGGGAAGAAATACCATGGCCAAACTCATGCGTCAGGATGGCGTTATCAAATCCGGGATCACGAAATTGGTCCTGCGGCCCATTCGAAAGCCTTGCTGTATATTCTATGCCATTCTTCAGATCATTAATAAGCGATTTGCCATCCTCCTTCGAAATCATGACGGCAGGAATGACCACGGTGGTACCTGAGCCATTCATTAGAATGGGGTCTCCGGGAATATCATTGACCACAATTACTCCTGTTGCCCCCTGTTCCTGCAAATTCAATATTTTATCCAGGTTCGGACACATACCTTTTTGAACAACGGCAATTTTGCCGGAAATTTGCGATCCTGTGGTTAATCCCACATCAGGGCATCCCCAATGTGTACCTGCGTCACCATCTATCACCAATGACAAAGGGCCGGTTATTCCACCCAACCGTTGCAGTTTATTTTGCGCCCCAAAATTGGACTCAATGCTGGTTACTTGCTTTTGGGATTGTCCCCTGCGGTTTAGAATAAGATTTGCCCGATTGGCGCCCCATAAAAATAGTTCGAGGCGTCCGGGTGCCCCATCAGCCGGTGCATAGAAACGGGCGTTATTCAGATTGCCTCCGTCCAGTGCATCCACCTGAACCGGGTCATTTGCCAAACCTGCTTGACCATAATTATTCCTTTGAAAATTGCCGTCCCTTTCCTGAAATCCATAATGATAAAACACATCGTGATTGATATTCATCCAATAGAAGGTATTGGTCAGGGAGGCATTCAGGTTGGCCATAGGAGTGGCGTCGGTTGCCATGGGAAAATCAAATTCCAGAGACGCACCTCCATCGGCCATCTGGCCAGGGAGGTTGTCCCCATCCTCGTCTTCCGCGACCTCCGCATTATTTCCTTTTGTGGTCAGAAATTCCGCACCCGGCGTTCCATCCGTATCGTGCCATCCGTAAGGAGATGCAACCGGATCTGACGGATTAGATAAAAGTACCCGGTCTCCCCGGGACGGATTTTCACTGCCCAATGGAAACACCCGGTAGCTGTTAACCGGATCGCCGAATTCCGAAGATGCACTGCTATTTTCACTGGGGCCAGGCAGCGACGCACTAGCAGGAATTTCAAACCGGCAAGCCTGATACAGGGATTTATCTTCCAGTATTTCGCCGGTACTGGCATCATAAATGATTTTCCGCACATCCTTCGGGATATGTATAATTATTTCGTAGACCAGAATGTATTCATCTTGGGAAATATTCCACCATACTTTCCGGGGATCAGCAGTCCGGTCATATTCTGCTTTGCTTGACACCTTTTGATTTATTGCGATTCCCGGTTGATAGGTGCTTTGATACCTGGAAAGGATGTCACCTGGAGACAGATAATACCCCTTGTCTTTTAGCTTCTCGTTCAGATGGGCAACGAAGGTGCCATGGACTGAAAGAACTTGTTGACCAGGACCAAAACACACCGTAACAGAAGCCTGGTGAATATCAACACCGTCTTTCTGCTGCTGAACGTAAATGTATTGATGTCCAGCTAGACCACTGGCTTTTCCACCAATCCGTAACTCTTTCAGGTCCCCGAGATCTGCCTGAACGATCTCAGGATGACTTCGAATATAGCCGATCGCTTTGGATGAGAGGTCATCACTGGCATTGGCATGGATTGCAGTAGCAAGCAGAATCCAAAGTGTGATATGAATAATTCGAATCATATTGGAAGATCCGACTTGTATTAAAGATAGTTAATCTAAACCATAACATTCTTTTTCCGGAGAGCTGGTAATGTATACTACCTCATCAATCTCCGCTTGATGGATTCCCGGCCACTTTCCAAATCTATTGTATCACCTGAATTTTCCGGGACACCACCTCGTCCGCATAAATCAACTGGATGAAATAAGTACCTGAACTTATTCCCCTGACTTCCACCGGATAAGATGTGTACAAAACTTCAGGATCAGCAAACTCCTGATGGAAATAGCGCTTCCCATCCACTCCGTAGAGATTTATTTCCACCGGGCTCTGGATATCCGATGCAATTTTGATGTTGATCCGGCCATTATTTACGGGATTCGGATAGGCTACCAGACCATCTACCGGAATTATGTAGACGTCGGTATAATCCAAAACAGAGGACAAACCTCTGGTGTCAACACTACTTAGGCGATACCGGTACCGGTTGCCTGTCTGGATATTGGGGTCCGCCACCCGCAAGTCACGTCCCTGAACATCAAATAATAGCCCGGGTATTTGGGCGATTTCCGAATAATTACCAGCTCCGGTTTTGCGCTCCAGGATGAAATGATCGTTGTCAAATTCAGCGATGGTCCTCCAGGTAACATTGACCTGCCGGATGCTGTCCTGGGCGTTTAATAATTCAATTTTCGTTTTGAAATTTTCCGGCATATCGTAGTTGGCCACACCATCCAATACCGTAAATGGTGAGTTTTCCAGAGCGTTTGCTCCCAAGCCTCGTCTGGAAAATGCTTTCCAGATCGCGTAAAGATGCTTTCCTCCGTACAATTGTTCATCCGCCTGAATGATGGCATCCCTGCCATCGACAAAGCCGGGCAGACAAGGTTGGAGTTTCAACGCTTCGATGACCAGCTGCAGCGCTATATTGTTACCACCTTCGCCGTGGTACCAGTCGTTAATTACCCCTTCGGTACCGATAATTTCCCAGGTCATATCCCACAACATCGAACACCATACTGTCCCTACACCATGAGGCACTGCAAGGTTATTAATATTGCTGTAATTAAGTGGGTTAATCGATAAATCGTAGGAATAGGGATAAGGTCTGATCCCCCTCCCATCGGTATTTTCCCTGGAAAGCCACGTTCCCACACCTCTTTTGTCCTGCGGTTGGGCAACATTCCAGTCGGTGGTAAATAGCAACCCAAAATAATCGCTCCAGCCTTCGCCCATTTGCTCCTCATTTTCGAGGCAAGAGGTTGCTGCCGCTCCACCGGTAAGCCGTATGGATACGCCGTGACCGTATTCATGGGTGATGATCAGATTATCCAGACTGGAATCCAGGTATTTGTTTTCTGCACCTTTGGATATATTCGCCTGGATGGTATCCCCTGCTAAAAGAGCATTTACGAGATTGAGGCCGTCGTAGCGGGAAATCATTACAGCAGGGATGGTAATCCGGCTATCGCTGCCGCCCATCACAATGGGCTCATTGGATTCATTATTGAATACAATTACGGCAATGGCTCCCAGCTCCTGGGCCCGCAAGACTTTTTCAACAAAAAAACAAGTACCTCTTTCGATGAGTACAATCTTGCCGGCAAAGTCAGCTCCATTGCTTAGATCAGTACCCAGGCACCCAAGATAGGTTCCGCCCTGTGCATCTTTAAGCAGGACTAACTGACCGCCCACCTGGCCAATATCTTCCAGCTTGTTGTTTGCACTGAAGTCGGACTCCACACTGGTCAGGGAACCGGCAAGCTGGTCCGGGCCGCTGATCTCCAGGTTGGCTTCATTGGTGCCCCAGAGAAACATCTCCATTCTGCCCGCGGAGCCATCTTCCGGGGAGTAAAATCGCGCATTGTTTAGTCCGGATCCATCCATAGCGTCTGCAAATACCGGGTCATTTCCCTTCCCGGAGCGGCCATAGTTGTTTTGTTGAAAGTTTCCGTCTGTTTCTTTAAATCCGTACTGGTAAAACAAATCGTGATTGAGATTTACCCAAAAAAACAAATTTGTCAGTACGGCATCGAGGTTATCAATAGGTGCGCGTTGTTCATTCAGCAGGAAATCAAATACGAGATTCTCCCCGCCATCCGCTGTCTTCCCCAGCAAATCATCGCCATCCGTGTCTTCCTGCACCCGCGCATTATTGCCTTCCGTATCATCAAATTCAGCGCCTGCTTTACCATCGGTATCATGCCATCCATAAGGTGAAGCAATGGGGTCGGCCGGATTGGATACTACCGCCCGGGTACCGTGCGCCGGACTTTCAACAGGCAGGGGATAAACATTATAAACGTTCATGGCATTCTCCGGGCCAAACCACGCTTGCGTTTTATACGGTAAAGCCGGAGCTTCCTCGTGTGAATCCCCTTCGAACCCACACGTTACAAATAACGATCTGTCCTGCAGTATGGCCCCATCAGCAGCGCGCACCAAATATTGCCTCACATCCGATGCTTTCGGCACTACAATTTCAAATGCCAATTCAAAATTTGGCCCCAGGCTTGCTGACCACCACACCAGGCGAATACTAAGAGAATCGGTCAAGTCCTGGCCCAGGGACAGTTTCATTTTGTTGGAGCCGGTGAGTACGATTTCCGGTATATCCTTCAAGCTACCCAGTACCTTCGTTATGGCCAGACCAGGTGTTATTCGTTCGGTAGGTAGAACCAGGCGCTCCTCCAGAGAGTCTACCAAACGGCCGGTAGCGTAGACCACCTTGCGATCCGCAGAGAATGCAATGGTAGCCAGTGCATTGTAGATATCAAGATCCTGGTACTGCTGTTGCACATAGAGGTAAAAATTACCCCGGACTCCTTGGGATGCGCTGGAAATTCTTAATTGTTTGACGTCATCAGGCCGGGAATGGAACACATCTGCATGTTGCTGGATGTATTGTATGGCAGCGGCAGGCACATCAACACTAGCCCTGGCAGAAAGGACAAGCAAGCTAAAGACAATGGTACACCATGGTTTCATAGAAGCAGATTAACTCCGAAATGATGCGGCTTCGGTAAATACCGGGCAATATTCAGCCAGCCGTTTCTTTCTAAAATTAAAGCTATTACCAATAAATAAACGATTCCGTTCCTGGAGTGTACTCAATTTAGCCTTATTTTAACAAATAGGCTATCTACCCGTAAGTCCCGCTCGACTCACTGGTCCGAAAATGCTTCCTATTTTCCCCCAATTATTTTTGAGCACCTCTTGATTTATATTCTAATTTATGCTATATTGCTAATACCAAGAATGCTTAATTGCATTATTTACAAAATAATATTCTGTGAAAACCAGCCATAGAGAAATATTGCTTTACTACAATCCGGATTCTTCCGGTGACCGCAAGACGGTAGCTCATGCCCAATCCTTATCGCCGCACATCAAGGCCTTTGCCTTTGGAAGTGCTCCCTCCACCGGTATGAGCTGGCAGTTTATTCTGACATCTTTGGGTATTGACCCCAAGGATTTGCTTAATAAAGCTCATCCGTACTACCGGACACACATCAAAGGCAGGGAATTTGATGACGAAAGCTGGATCAAGGTCATCAAATACAACCCGGATATTTTAAAGGCACCCATCGCCGTGCGTGGTAGCAAAGCCATCGTGTGTCAAAATCCGACGGATATCTTACGGTTGATTTGAGCATTCGTCAGATACAAGAATCTTCATTAATGATTAGGCTGCTTGAACATCCTCTCCCTTGTTGAGAGGATGTTTTTTATGGGCTAATTCCACCACACAACAAATGATTGCTACCTTTGGTACAAAATCAATTCCGGTATGGCCGACACATTTCAGATTAAAGGAAGATTGCATAAGAAATTTGATATCGAATCCAAAACCGCTTCATTCCAGGCGCGGGAATTTGTACTCTTGACAGAAGAACAATACCCCCAATACCTGAAGTTTCAATTGACTCAGGACCGCTGTTCGGTGATCGATCCATTTCAGGAAGGGCAGCAGGTAGAGGTCTTCTTTGATCTACGCGGCCGTGAATGGAATGGAAAATACTTTACCAACCTCAATGCGTGGCGCGTCACCGGAGTAACAAAAGAAGCTGAAAGTTCGTTTGATCTTTCAGATCCCGAGCCACCGATCGGATGGTCAACCGACGATGGATTAAAAGCCGAGGACTTCGGCGATCTGCCTTTCTGAAATGAAAGTAACTTTTGTTGTCTTATTGGTGCTGGTTGGGTCGGCGATAGCCGGATTCGGTCAGCAATTGCAGTCCATTCATACCAGATGGGATGACTCCTACGCCGAATGGGTCGTCTACACCAGTGATGAGTCCGTCGAAGGAACGCTCTCTTTGCGCTGGCCAATGCAGGGAGACTGGACGAAATGGGACTTTCGGATAGGTGAAGAAGCCGGCTCTTTTGAAATGCATTATGTAGAGGACCCGGGATTCTGGGAAGCCCGTTCAGGCAATACGTTGCTGACAGCTCGATGGTTCTGGCCCGGTGACATCACCCGGTGGAAGATCCAGGATGACTACCGCCTCTGGATATTCCAGACCCGGTGGAATCATATGACGGAAGACTGGGTGCTCAATGATCCGCTTGATTTTGGATCATTACAGCTGTATACCGAATACGAAGGAGATCCCCGAGACTGGATCATTGATGATCAGATGGATCCTCAAATCCCCCTGGTAACCAAGTTGTTTATGGTGTTTTTAGGTATTTATCACGCCACACCCCGACTCTAAACCCGATGTTCTAACGTTCCGTAATCACAACTTGCTCCGGGTGCTCTTTTAATAAGTCTGACATGGCACGGATGCGGGGAGAGTCATAACGGGCAAGAGCATGTTCCAGAAAATAAGCTGCTGATTCCCGGTCACGCAGCTGAAAATAATTCAAAGCCCGGTTGTAGTACATCAGTCCCTCCAGTTGTTCCAGTGTGATGGTGTTGTGAATCGGCTTGGATACCATGGCGGCATCAAGGCCATCGAAGATGTATTGCTGGACCTGATGGATGATAGCCTGCTGGTCTTCCACAAACCCTGCACTTGGATCCGTGGATTCCAGAAGCAGGTACTTATTATCCAGCCTGGCCATGACAAATACGTGGTAACCGGTCTCACGGATTTCATATGGCACCTCCAACGCTTGCAGGAATGCAGCAAATAATGCTGAACCGGAAACGCAATCATAAGATCCATTCGCCAGGGTTTGCTGTACCGATGAATAGGGAACATATTGTTTGAGGTATTTCCGGTGGGTCCGGTAGAAAAAGGTACGCAGAAAGGCGACCTGATCGCGATATTTCGTCTTCCGTTGCGCCCAATGCTGTAAATATCCAGCTACATTTTCATCCTGGAGCATTTCACTCAACGAGCTAACCTTGGCGGTTGCCAGAAGATCATCCTGGGGTATCGGACTGGCCAACCCCACCTGCAGCACTCCCAAGAGGAGTAACAGCCACAATCCCATCCGGGTTCGTATCGCAAGCATTGGCCCATGATTTTAGGTGAACAATAAAGGTTTAACTTTCTATCAGGTTGGGTTAGCCAGGTAAAATAATATTTTGCAGCTTCAAATGCAACCTTTTTAACCTGTTTCTTTTTAGTACTTTATTCCGTCAATTACTGTGCCGCCATTAAATTACAGCGAATTAAATAAGTTGCCTGGGTATCGAAATCATTAAAGCAACCATTTCAAATCATCATCGTTGTTCAGAATATTATGTGTAAGCGATAAATTTAAAGGGACCCTCACCTCTACCGAGATTGGTTTCATGGCAAAAGAAGTCTGGGGAGAACGCTGTTCATTCCTTCCATTGGCAGATGGAGGAGAAGGGACCCTGGATGCTTTACGTCACATCCGTCCATGGCGAATAGAATATGTACGGGTGGCGGGACCTACCTACAACGAATTGGATGCGTATTATTTTGTTGACCCATCCACAAATACGGCCTATCTGGAGATGGCCATGGCTTCCGGCCTGCAGCTCGTCCCCGAAACCCTGCGGGATCCGCGATTTACGACCACCCGGGGTACCGGACAGCTGATCCGCCACGCATGGTTGCATGGCGTAACACGCATTGTGGTGTTTGCCGGCGGAAGTGCAACCCATGATGCTGGCATCGGACTGCTTTCCGGCTGTGGGTATCAATGGCTGGATGAGGAAGGCATCCCCCTCCCGCCGCAGGGAGACTCCCTGGCCCGAATCGCTGCGGTCCTTGAACCGCCCGACCTGCCACCACCACCTGAGCTTTTTATTGCCACCGATGTTCGCAACCCTTTACTGGGCCCTCTGGGAGCCGCCAGGCAGTATGCCGCCCAAAAAGGCGCGACCAGCCAGGTGGTGGAAATGCTTGAGACGGGAACCGCTCTTTATGCCACCTGGTTACAAAATCGATTCAGCCTGACCATAGCGTACCCGGGAATTGGTGCCGCCGGAGGACTTGCTTTAAGTCCTCTTGCATTTTGGAATGCTCAAATTGTCTCTGCGACTGAAGTCATCTTTGACCTGCTATCCATCGAGAAACAAATTGCCTCAGCGGACATTGTCCTTACCGGCGAAGGAAAATTGGATGACACATCCAGACAGGGCAAACTCATTCAAGCGGTCTGTCAACTGGCTAAAAAGCACCATAAGAAAGTATGGGGTGTGTTCGGAGAAGTTATGCTTTCCGCCCCTGAAGTCAGGGATCTTGGTTTCGAGCAGTGGTTTAGCCTGGTTGAACTTTCTGGCGACCGCAAATTAGCCATGGAGGATCCCGGCCAATGGGTTAAAAAGGCATTCAGCCTATTCGGTTAACCGCCTGACGAAACACTTCTTAAGCGGTCTGTTGCTGTCTGATCAGATCATCCAGGGAGTCAATAAATTTCCGGATTGCCGTTTCACTTAGTTTTTCCAAAGCTTTCACACCAGCTTTTGCCAAAAGACCATCCGCCAGTCCGCTGACGCGATAGTTCACT
>Ga0116164_10000739_pt1 | contig 26812 bp, 25 predicted proteins | sample AD_UKC109_MetaG_FD_89888 | JGI IMG/M metagenome (GOLD analysis project Ga0116164, IMG submission 89888) | Active sludge microbial communities of municipal wastewater-treating anaerobic digesters from Hong Kong - AD_UKC109_MetaG | ecosystem: Engineered > Bioreactor > Anaerobic > Digestate... | reverse complement strand
TCGCGCCTTCCGCGATACCTCATCCCGGCAATGCGGAAGGGATGGTCCCCCGGGAAATGACCCGGGAGGAGTGCGAAGAGATGCGAGAGGCCTTCGTGCGGGCCGCCCGCCGGGGAATTCAGGCGGGATATGCGGGAGTGGAGGTCCATGCCTGCCACGGTTTTCTTCTGGGGCAGTTTTTGAGTCCCCTCACGAATATCCGGAAGGATGAGTTTGGAGGGGATATTGCGGGACGTTCCCGGCTTCTTCGGGATATCGTGGCGGCCCTTCGGGAAGAGCTGGGTGAGGCGCTGCTTTCGGTGCGTCTTGCCGTGGCGGACGAACTTTCGGAAAAGCCCCGGGGACTTACCTTCGAGGATGTCCTCTGGACGGGGAAGGAACTTGCCTCTCTCGGAGTGGATCTGATTAGCGTGAGCGGTAACTTCTGCGGTTTCGACGCTCCCCGCAGCGCTCCCTGGGCCCCCTATGCGGCGGCGATTCAGCAGAGAGTGGGAAATGTGCCCGTTCTCTGTACGGGAAATATCCGTTCTTTCGAGGAGGCGGAATCCCTTCTGGAAAGAGGCTGCTGCACTCTTATCGGCGTAGGCCGGCCCTTCGTGAAAAATCCGAATTTCCTCGCTACCTGGGGATATCCCTCCGGGGGAGGATGCGCTTCCTGTGAAACGTGCTAGATCCGGGAAAAAAGTTTTTTTGCTCGGGGCTTAGGCATAACTCCTGAGAGAAAATGCCCGATTTTTTGACGCCTCTCCCTCCACCCTTTGCGGAGGAGCTGGTGTCGTGGTTTCGGAAGCATGGCCGTTCCCTTCCCTGGAGGAAGGAATATCTTCCGTATCATGTGTGGCTTTCGGAGATTATGTTGCAGCAAACCCAGATGGAGCGGGGGGTTTCCTATTTTTTGCGATGGATTCAGCGCTTTCCCTCTCTGCGTGATGTGGCGGAAGCCTCGGAAGAAGAGATTTTGAAGTATTGGGAAGGCCTGGGATACTATCGCCGTGCCCGGAATCTCAAGGCGGCGGCGGAAAAGATCCTGGAGCGGTGGAAGGGAGAGCTTCCTCAAAGCCCGGAAGAGCTTTTGCAGCTTCCCGGAGTGGGAGAGTATACCGCCGGAGCCATTGCCAGCATCGCCTGGAATAGGCGGGTTCCCGCCATAGATGCCAACGTGGAGCGTTTTTTCGCTCGCTATCTCGATTGGGAAGGATCTCCCAAGGAAAAAGGATTTCGCCGAACTCTTGCCTCTCTTATCGAAAAAGCCATGGAAGAGTATGCCCCTCGGGAGATTACCCAGGCTCTCATGGAGTTCGGAGCTCTCTGCTGCACTCCCGTAAAACCCGGGTGTGAAAGGTGCCCTCTGGAAAAGCGCTGTCTCGCCCGATTGCGTCATGTGGTGCCTTTACGCCCTCGGCAGGAGAAAAAAAAGGCTTCCGTGCGGCGAATCGTAATCGTCGGGGTGCTGCAGGATGTTCGTGGAAACTATCTGCTTTGCCGCCGCCCCGAGGGGGAAATTTTGGGAGGTCTCTGGGAGTTCCCGGGGGTGGAGGTTCCCGGGAAAAAGGAGGTGTCCCGAAAGATCTTGGAAAATTTTTTCCGGGAGAAGGGTTTTGCCGTAAGGGTGGAAGAACGGCTTTGCTCGGTGCGTCATTCCTACACGGTAAACCGGGTCCTTCTGGAGGTTTATCGGTGTTCCTGGAGAAAGGAGCCGCCTTTCTTTATGCCGGAGGGTTTTTTTCTAATTTCTCCGTGTGAATTGGAGGTTCTCTCCTTTCATGCGGGGGGACGGAAAATACTGGAAGAAATAAAAAGGAGGGCCTGAAAAGGCCCTCCTTTTTAAGTTTGCCCCTGTGTGCCTGGGGAACTATTCCTTCAGAGAGAGTCGGGAGCCTTCGTTTTCCTCGAGACGGTACGAGGCTGCAAGCTCTTCGAGCTCCCGTACGATAGCGCTCTGTTCTTCCCGAAGTGTGCCGAGTTCCTTCATGCCCTCCGATACTTGAGTGGAAGATTCTTCCACGTGCATGGAAACTTCTTCTCCTTCCCGGAGAAGATCCACGATATTCTCGATGGCGCTGGCGATCTCCTGGCTGCTTGCGGATTGTTCCTCCGCTGCAGCGGCGATAGTTTGAATGGCATCGTTCAGGGCATTTACCTGGGATACCGCTCCGGTGATCTCCTGGGAGGTGGCACGGGTTTCTTCCAGGGTTTCCTTGAGAATGCTTTCGGTTTCTTTGGTGTCCGTCACTGCAGTCTTGGCTTTCGTGTTAATGCCTTCGATAATCTGGGCGATATTTCGGGCAGCTTCGTTGCTTTCTTCCGCAAGCTTGCGCACTTCTTCCGCCACCACTGCGAAACCCCGGCCCGCTTCGCCCGCCCGGGCCGCTTCGATGGCGGCATTGAGGGCTAACAAGTTGGTCTGATCCGCAATGCCCGTGATGGTTTTTACGAAGCCCTTGATGCCTTCCATGGAGGTGGCAAGCTCTTCGATAGCTCCTACCACTCGAGCGTTGGCTTTCCCAAGTTCCTCCATATCATCCGCCATGCGGATAACCGCCTGGCCTCCGTTATTGACATCTTCCGCAATCTTGAGAGTGCGTTCGCTGATATCCGAGGCACTTCTGGCGGAGTCCTGAGCTCCGCTGGAAACCTCTTCCACCCCTGCATTGGTCTGAGCCGTGGCGGAGGAGATGTTTTCCAGCATGGAGTTCATGGATTCTTTGGCGCTTCGAGAGGCTTCCACCGCATTGTCCACCCTCTGGTTGATCTCCAGGAGTTCCCGACTGCTTCTTTCCAGATGCCCGCTCAGGGTGCGCACTTTGGAAACCAGCTCGCGGTAGGAGTTTCCGATAATCTGAAAGGCGCCCATGACCCGGAGGATTTCGTTTCTACTCTCGGTATCTCCGGAAATATGGGTTCCCAGGTTGCCCTTGGCAATAGCTCCCGCCACCTGCTCGATCTTTTTGAGAGGAGCCACCTGGCGGGATATGGCGAAGGCCAGAAGGAGAAGCCCCAGGAGCACTCCGGGGATGGAGACGAAAAGGGTCCGGCGCCGCATGGTTTTGAGGGGGGTCAGGATCATATCCTCGGGAACGCTGACTCCCACATACCACTGCAGTTTTTCCAGCTTTACCACGAAGGCGTATTTTTCCACTCCTTCAAATCTGTAGGAAAGCTGCAGAACTTTGGCGGTATTTCCTTGGGAGGTTTTTTGATAGGCTTCCCAGAATTCCGGGGCTTCCGTGGGAATGGCGGCTCCCGCAGCCAACACGGGGTGAGAGATCATGACTCCCTGGGGATCGAAGACGAAACCGTATCCCCCCTCCCCAAGAGATGCAGATTCCGCCTGTTCCAGAATTTCCCGCAGAGAGATGGCATTTATGAGAACCATGGCTACGCTGTCCGTTTTGGTGTCCATCACGGGAGTGAAGAGGATCTGGCAGGGATTTTCGTAGTTTTTGGAGAATGTGCTGAAAGGTTTTTTTTCGATCATGGTAGCCTGGTAGACGGGGTCTTTTTCGGTGAAAACGCGAATCTCCGAATCGTCGATACCGTTGGATGCCGTGGAGGCTGCCACGGGAAGCAGCATGTTCTCGAAGGGTTGGAGAATGGCGAACTTGCCCCCGTATTGGGAAGCCCAGCCCGAGGGGATTTCGTCGTTTCCCGTAATGGCTTTGAGGCCGTTGCTGGAGAAGAAGAGCAACGGAACTTCTTTCCCCTCGAGTGAGGTCGTTTTTGTGGAGAGCATAAAGTTTCCGTTGGAGAAATCCGAAAGAGCGGATTTGGCGAGAATGTTCGCCTCGTAGAGGATGTGTTGGGTCTCCACTTCCAGGGCTTGGGAGAGAAGTTCGCAGGTTCCCAGAGCGCTCTCCTGGATGGTGGTGACCAAGTTTTCCCGGGCGGTGACATAGCTGATATACTGCACCGAAATGAGCACCAGTATCATGATGGTGCCTGCGGCAAGAACGCTTTTTACCTTGAAAGACATGCCTTTTTTGTGCGCCATAGCAAAAAACCCCCTTGTTATCTGTTTATCTTATTCCCGTTCCTGTTTTTTGGCCCTTGCATGCTTGCGCGATTCTACAACGTTAGCGTTTTTCCCCCATGAAAAACGTTGTCTCCAAAAGTTTTTCGAGAAAGATGTTCTTAGAATTTCCTGGCGATACAAAACCCCGCGAGGGGAAGGAGCATGAGAAGCAGCGCCGGAGCTTCGGTTGCCCCGACGTGGCATCCTCCTCCCAAACTGTTTTCCTCGGAATCATTCACCAGATTCAGAGCTTTTGGAACGATTCCCTTGGTGGAGTTTACGAAAAAAGACTCTCTCAGTTTTTCCGGTGCCATATCTCCTCCGGAAATTACCGCCACGCTTGCAGCGGGGGCCATGCTGTTTCCGGCAGTCCAGAGAGGCGTATCCACGGCGTTCAAGAGGACGTTCCGCACTTGCCAGTTGACGAGATCCCGGTTGCGGGCCCAGAGAGCGGCGGCGGTAGCTGCGGCGATAGGAGAGGCGAAGGAGGTGCCGTTTACGGATTGCAGACTTTCTCCATCTCTCAAGGTGGTGACAATGGCGTTCCCCGGAGTGGCGATATCGATGGTCCTATCGCCGTAGTTCGAGAAGGATGTGGCAAGATGGCCCGTTTCGGTGGTCCCCGCTACGGCGAGAAATATTTGCGATGAAATTCGGGAAGGATAAACGTAGCGCTGATTTACGTTCTGGTTTTCGTTTCCTGCGGCGGCAAAGAAAAGCCCTCCCGCAGCGGAGATTCTGTCGAAGAGGGTTTTGAAGAACATCTCCATCTCCTCATCCCGGTAAAAAGTGTTTCCCGAGGTGGCGAAGCTGAAGTTGCATATGAGGTGGCGATTGGCGAGGGGGCCTGAAAGAAGCCCGAGAAGATAGTCCACGCTTTTCGCAAGATCTTCGGTGCTGCTGTACCCGGAAGAGTCGGCACACTTGATGGGGATGATGCCCACCTGGGGAGTAATGCCGGTCTCCCTGCCCACGATGGTCCCCGTTACGGTGGTGCCGTGCCCTTGATCGTCGTATACCGCTTCTTCGGTTCCCGAAATTCCCGTAAGAGTGTTATAGCCCAGGCTCCAGTAAATGAGGGCTTCCGAAAAATCCCTGTGACGATTCACTCCGGTATCCATCACCGCAATAACCACGCTGTCCCATGCGTAGGAAGAAATGCCCTCGGTAAGCCCCGCATAGCTGGCCCAGAGTACGTGCCAAGGGGTGACGCTTTTCTTTGTGGAGGGTTCCGCCTCCTCCGCGCAATGGCGGAAGGTGCGGGCGCTGGAAATCAGGACGGTGCCGGGGATTTCCCGGAGGAGCGCCTCTTTTTGAGAAGCCTCGAGATCCAGCAGGGCTCCCTGGAGATGAGGAAAGACTTCCCGGGTTTGGGCGGAAAGATTGTGAGCTTCGAGGAGCGTTCCCAATCGGGAGCCGTTATCGGCGCAAGTCTGGCCTTCGGAAGAGGGAAAGAGGGCTACGTAGTTTGCGGCGTGTGCAGCATCCCCGAAAAAAAATGCCCCCGAAGTTCCGAGAATCGTCATAACCATAATGAGGAAAAAAATTCCCCGCCGCGAGAAAAAACCGTGCCACTTTGCAGCTCTTTGGGGCATGTAAATCATCCTTTCTCCTGAAATGGATAAAATAAAAAGGCAGCTCCGGAATTACGGAGTCGCCTGAAGCTGTTTCGCGATCTTTTCGAGAATTTTTCGCACCATCTCCGGAGAAAGTTCCGGCTTTTGCTCCCGAAGGAGAAGCTCTTCCAATACTTCATGAGGAGAAGCTCCTTCGTAGAGAACCCGGTAAACTCCGGTGGATATGGGCAGTTCCACGCCGTATCTGCGGCGATGGCTTTCGAGAGCCTTGGCGGTATAGTATCCCTCTGCCACCTGTCCTAGAGATGCCAGGGCCTCCTCCACTTTCATTCCCTCTCCGATAGCCTTGCCGAGGCGGAAGTTTCGGGAGTGTTCGCTGTAACAGGTTACCATGAGATCTCCCGCTCCCGCCAGACCCGAGAAGGTGAGAGGGTTGCCCCCCAGAACGATGCCGAGCCGCAGGATTTCCGCAAGCCCCCGGGTGATGAGAGTGGCCTTGGCGTTATCTCCCAAACTCATGCCCGAGCTCGCTCCCGCAGCGATGGCGATGACATTTTTCATGGCTCCTCCGATTTCCACTCCCGTAACGTCCTGGGATGTGTAGATCCGGAAAGCTTCTTTGCCGATAAGAACCTGCCATTCGAAGGCTTCTTCCAGGAGCGTGGAGGCCACGCTCACCGCCGTGGGAAGGCCCTGAACCACTTCTTCCGCGTGGCTGGGGCCGGAAAGAACGCTGTAGACTCCTCCGGGAAGAGCTTCGTGGCAAACCTCGTTAAGCAGCTTCCCCGAGGAAATTTCGACTCCCTTGGCGAGATTGCAGAGTTTGACGTTTTGGGGGGCCAGGGGTTTAAGCTCTTCCAGAAGATGACGCACTCCCTGGGAAGGCACTGCGAGAATCCATCGCTGGGAGAAGATGGCGGCCTCCGCGAGGCTGCTGGTGGCCATGATATGGGGAGAGAGGTTGACGGACGAAAGGTAATCCGGATTTTTCCCCGTGGCGGTAATGGCTCTGGCCTGCTGGGAACGCCGGCACCAGAGGCATATATCGTGTCCGTTCGAAGAGAGAACGTGAGCCAAGGCGGTGCCCCAGCTTCCGGCTCCGAAAATGGAAAGTTTGGACATGAGAAACAGCACCTCTTTTCCTCGTTGTTTGAGATGGCGGGGAAAAATTTTCTCCGCCGCCATGCCGTCATTATACCAGCATACGCTTCCGATGTACCGGGATAAGAGTCTCGAAGGAAAAATAACGCAATTCAGCCGGAAGTCTCTTTTGCAGGATCCTCCGGTACTTCATGGTATAATGGTACGTCAGTCGTGTCGCGGGAGAGAAGAATTTCCCCCGGGCAGCGCAGGAATTTGGAATGGGAGGAACGATGTATGTCCGAACAGCTGGGAGGCCCTCTTGATTTTGGGCAGGTAGTCCCCCTTCCCTTGGAGGAAGAAATGCGGCATAGCTATTTGGATTATGCCATGAGCGTTATCGTGGGACGCGCTCTTCCCGATGCTCGAGATGGGTTGAAACCGGTACAGCGTAGAATACTCTATGCCATGCTGGAACTCGGTCTGCGGCATCGGCAAGCCTATAAAAAATCCGCCCGTGTGGTGGGTGAAACCATGGGTAAGTACCACCCTCATGGGGATGCGGCCATTTACGATACCATGGCTCGAATGGCTCAGGATTTCAGTATGCGCTACGTGTTGGTGGATGGTCAGGGGAACTTCGGTTCCATCGATGGAGATTCTCCTGCGGCCATGCGGTATACCGAGGCCAAGCTGCACGCTCTCGGAGAAGATCTTCTCGCGGATATCGACGAAGATACCGTGGACTGGGGCCCCAACTTCGACGATTCTCTTCAGGAGCCCCTGGTGCTTCCTTCCCGGGTGCCCAACCTTCTTGTCAACGGTGCTTCGGGAATCGCGGTGGGTATGGCTACCAATCTGCCTCCTCACAATTTGGGGGAGGTGGTGGATGCTCTCTGCTACATGATCGACAACGGCGACGTGGAGTTGGGAGAATTGATGCAGTTTCTTCCGGGGCCGGACTTCCCCACGGGAGGGGAAATTATGGGGCGGGACGGCATCGTGGATGCCTACCGCACAGGCCGGGGAAAAATTACCCTCCGGGGGAAAGCTTCCATTGAGGATCTCCGGCGGGGAAAGAAAAAGGCCGTGGTGATTACCGAAATTCCCTATATGGTGAACAAGACCTCTCTTATCGAGAATATCGCCAAGGGAGCCCAGAACAAAACCATCGACGGTATCAGCGACATCCGGGACGAATCGGACCGCCAGGGATTGCGGATCGTTATCGAGCTTCAGCGGGATGCAAATCCGGAAGTCACGTTGCGCCAGATCTACCTCAGGACCCAGCTTCAGGGGACTTTCGGGGTTATCAACCTCGCTCTCGTCCGGGGAGAACCTCGGGAACTCTCCCTGGTGGAGATGCTCCGGGAATTTCTCAGTCACCGGCGTATGGTGGTGCGTCGGAGAACCGCTTTCCGTCTCGCCAAGGCGGAAGCCCGGGCGCACATTGTGGAAGGTCTTCTCAAGGCTCTGGATATTATCGAGCAGGTCATTCAGCTCATCCGGGGATCCGAAAACGCCGCCGCCGCCAAGGAAGGGCTTATGGAGAAACTCCTCTTTTCGGAGGTCCAGGCCCAGGCGATTCTCGATATGCGCCTTCAGAGGCTTACCGGTTTGGAGCGCAACAAGCTGGAGGAGGAGATGCAACAGCTTCTTCAGGATATTCAGACCTTCCGGAGCATTCTCGGGGATCCCGCCATTCTGGATGGCGTTATCAAGGACGAGCTTCAGGAGGTCCGGGGACGCTTTGCGGATCCCCGGCGAACGGAAATTCTGGATGCGGTGGAGGATATCGCTACGGAGGATCTTATTCCCGAAAGGGATATCGTGGTGGTGCTGAGCCGGGATAACTACCTCCGCCGGATGCCTCTGGAGGATTATCGTATCCAGAGTCGGGGAGGCAAAGGAGTCAAGAAGGCGGCTCCTGCGGGAGAGGATGAGATCTCCCTTCTGACGGTAACCACCACCCATCACGATCTCTTTCTTTTCACCACCAAGGGGCGGGTTTTCTCCCTCCGGGGATATGCTATTCCCCAGCCCAAATCGGGCAAGGGCAAACTGGTCTCCACTTTCATCGCCCTGGAGGAGGACGAAAAAGTGGTTTCCATGAGAGACAGCAGATTGGAAGGTACCCGGTTCGTCTTTTTCATTACCCGCCAGGGAATAGCCAAGCGCATGCCCGTAACGGAACTTGAAAAGATTACCCGGGCGGGACGTCGGGTTCTCGGTCTCGACGAAGGGGATTCCATCTCTGAGGTGCGCTATACTTCGGGGGATGAAGAACTTCTCTTCGTTACCGCCAATGGAAGAGCTCTCCGGACCGCAGAGGAGGAGTTCCGCCCCATGGGACGTCAGGCCCGGGGAGTTCGGGCTATACGGCTTGCATCGGAGGATCGGGTAGTAGGTTGCGATGTGGTGCGTTCGGGGAAGGATGTTTTTGTGGTAAGCGAAAAGGGGTTGGGCAAACGAAGCCCCTATGACGATTTTTCCGTACACCATCGGGGAGGCGGAGGTGTCAAGGCCCAGAACCTGGGCGACCGGACAGGGCGGCTCGTCTTTGCGGGTGGCGTGGCGCCGGAGGACGAAATTTTCATTATAACCTCCCGGGGACGCCTTATCCGCATGGCGGCCTCGGATATTTCCCGGCTCGGACGTACCGCCACGGGCAATATCGTAGTGCGGCTGGACGAGGGAGATACGGTGGCGGACGTCAGTCTCCTGGCATGCAGGGAGGTGCATGAATGTGACGAAGTTTAGAATACCTTTTGCTCGGGAGGGGATCCCTCTTGTTGGAGGCCTTCTTCTTATGATGTGGCTCGGATGGTATTTTTCCCCTTTCCTTGCAGCGGGACTTCTTCCCTTGCTTCTTTTCGTTCTCTGGTTCTATCGGGACCCGGAACGCGAAGCTTCTCCGAAAGAAGAGGATCGTCTCCTGAGCCCTGCGGACGGCAAGGTGATGGAGATTATGCCTGCGGAGCATCCCTTTATGGGGAAATGCCAGAAGGTGGGAATCTTCATGTCTCCCCTCAACGTTCATATAAACCGGGCCCCCTGTGAAGGAAACGTGGAATTTCTGGATTACCGCCCCGGCAAGAAGCTCGTGGCCTTTTCTCCCAAGGCTTCCGAGGAGAACGAGCGTTTTTACGTAGGTTTGAATACTCCTGCGGGGCCTGTCGTGATGGTGCAGATTGCGGGGGCTCTTGCCCGAAGAATTGTCTGCCGCCTCGTTCGGGGGCAGAGGCTCGAAGAGGGAGAGCGGTATGGCATGATCCAGTTCGGATCCAAGGTGGATCTCTATTTTTCGGAGGAGATGAAGTGCTGTGTCTCCCTGGGAGAAAGAGTTCGGGCAGGAGAAACGGTGATTGGAGTGAAATCCTGATGCGGCGTAGAGTTCGATCCCTATCTTTTCGGCAAATCATTCCCAATATGATAACCAGCGGCAACATTCTTTGCGGTATGCTTTCTCTGGTGGCGTCCTTTCACGAACAATTCGTTCTTGCGGCGTGGCTTATTCTCTGGGCGGTCTTTTTCGATTTCATGGACGGAAAAATGGCCCGGAGTCTCGGAGGCGGAAGCGCTTTTGGCATGGAGCTCGATAGCTTGGCGGATGTGGTAAGTTTTGGAGTCGCTCCCGCCATGGTGATGTACGGTGCTTATCTCCAGGGAGTTTTCGGCGTTTTTGCGCCCCTCTGTGGTGCTTTCTACGCCATCTGTGGCGCCTTGCGGCTTGCCCGTTTCAACGTTACCGTATCGCGAGGGGGCTTCTTCCAGGGGCTTCCCATTCCTGGAGGAGGACTTTTTCTCGTGGCTTTCGTCATGGCCCATATCTCCCTTCCTCCTGCTCTGGCCATGTTCCTTCTTTTTGGAACCGCTCTCCTCCTCATCTCGAACGTTCCCTACGGAAATCTCAAGAAGATGAAGAAGGGCAATGCGGACCGGAGAAAGGTGCTTTTTCTCTCTCTCTTTGGTATCGGCGTTTTCGCCATTCTCCGAGGTGCGGCGCCCCTGGCTCTCATGAGCACCTACGTGGTGGGGGGCTTTTTCCGGTTCGACTGGGGGCAGTGGCTTTCGCTTCCTTCCGAAGAGGGGGAGGAACTGCAGGCGTAGCCTTTTTTGTTTTTCTACCGGTGAAAAAACGCAAGAAATCCCGGGAGCGCGCTCCCGGGATTTCTTGCGTTTTTCAGAGATTTACGGCTCAGGCTTTTTCCTCCGGAGACCGGCTTTTCTGGAGCCGGGGCCAGATGAGATATCCCAGTAGAATAGAAAGAATCAGTGAGGGAAGCATGAAACTCCCGTTGTAAATGGCGGAATAGAGCCATACCGGAGTTCCCTCGGGAGCATAGCTGGCAAAGAAAATAACTCCCGAGAGAAGATGGCAGATAAAGCGTCCTGCGGAAGCCAGGGTCATGCTCAGCCAGAGGGGTTTTGGCATTAAAGCCGCCAATCCCATGCATCCGAAAGCGAAAGGATAGTCCAGAAGGGCCTGGAGAGGGTGCACTACGTAGCCTCCCAGAAGAAGCTGGAGAAGTCCGGAAAGCATACCGGCTCCCAGGCCGAAACGGAAACCGTGGCGCAGGGCGAAAAGCAGCAGGGGAAGATTTTCCAGGGTGATGGACCCTCCCTGGGGCATGCGCCAAAGCTTGAGGTAGGAAAAGGCGACGGAGAGAGCTACGGCGAGGGCCCCTTCCACGAGAATCTGGGTTTTTGAACGGTTCATACGGTACCACCTCCAATAAAAATAGCCCCGTCTTTCCGGAACCATGAACCGGAAAAACGGGGCTTTCAATCTCGTTTGGTAAAAAGGGTTTGAAAGAGTGCCCAGTCCCTCCGCCGGCATGAACCGGATCAGGTTCCAGGGGTCGGGAAAATTCCCCTCTCAGCCGAAAGGCTCCCCCAGGGCTTGTTGCCAATGGTAGCTTATACTCCTGACGAAGGAGCTTGTCAAGTCGCAGTTGCGCGGATTTTTGGAATGTCCTATGCTTGACGGAGCGGCAAGAGAACATGAGAAAGGAGTTTTTTTATGAATTGTTGTGTTTCCGTGGCGGAAGATATTTATTGGGTGGGGGCGAACGATCGGGAAACTCCTCTTTTCGAGGCCCTTTGGCCTCTTCCTCGGGGAGTTGCGTATAATTCCTACCTGATTCAGGATGAAAAAGTGGCCCTTATCGATACTGTAAAGGGAGCCTATTTCTCGGATTTTCTCGAAAAACTCCAGGCCCATTTGGGTCCCGAAGGGACCATCGACTATCTTGTAATAAATCACATGGAACCGGATCATTCCGGATCCGTTCGGGCTTTGCGGGAGGTTTATCCTGAAATGACCGTGGTGGGAAATGCCAAGACGAAGAATCTCCTGGAAAATTTCTATGGCCCCGCCAAAAACTTTTTGGAGATCAAGGAGGGAGAAATTCTCTCTCTCGGGAAGCACGAGCTTTCTTTCGTCATGATCCCCATGGTGCATTGGCCGGAAAGCATGGTGTGCTATGACAACACCAGCAAAACTCTTTTCAGCACCGATGCCTTCGGAGCTTTCGGCTCCCTGGACGGAGGCATTTTCGACGACGAAGTGGATATGTCCTATTACGAAGACGAAATTCTCCGGTATTACTCCAATATTGTGGGACGTTATAGCGCCCAGGTGCAGAAGGCCATTCAGAAAGTTCGGGCATTGGATCTCAAGATCATTTGCCCCGCTCACGGGCCGGTGTTGCGGAGCGATCCCTTGCACGTGGTGGATCTTTACGATCGCTGGAGCCGTCATGAGACCGAGCGGGGCGTGGTGGTGGTGTACGGTTCCATGTACGGAAATACCAAGAAGATGGCCGAGGAGATAGCTCGGGCCATAGCCCTCGAAGGAGTGGAGAAGATTATCCTCCACGATATTTCCAAGAGCCATATCTCCTTCGTGGTTCGGGATATGTGGCGTTATCGCGGCCTCGTTCTGGCAAGCTGCACCTATAATACGGGGCTTTTCCCCTCCATGGAAAGCCTGGTGCACAGCATCCAGAATAAAATGCCCAGGAATCGCGTCCTCGGAGTGTGTGGCTCCTACAGCTGGAGCAAGGGTGCCCTGGCGGCGCTACTGCAGTTCGGGGAAAAAGGGAACTGGGAGATGGTGGAGCCCCACGTGGAAGTCTGTTCCTCTCCTACACCGGAAGATCTCGCCCTTTGCCGGGAACTTGGGAAAAACGTGGTGGCGGCTCTCTGAGGAGCTTTTCGGAGAAAATGCGCAAAGCGGGGATCTTTTGAGATCCCCGCTTTTTTCGTTGCATTTTCGAAGCAGGTCGAAGAGGAGGAGCGGTAACCATTACCGCCCGTGGCGTTCCTTTCCGTAGGAAAGAGTTTTTTTCTGGTTTCCAGAACCGCTGAGCGAACTCTGAAAATCCTTGAGAAGCTGCTCTTTTTTCGCCCGCTCCTCGTCGGCCTCCGCCTGGGCTCCCTCGAGCTCGAGAATGCCTTCTTCTATGAGAAGTTCGATATCTCTCTCGGGGACTTCGGATCGTTTCGCAAGTTCTCTGAGATCCGTACGTCGGAAGCTCATGTCGGGGTTCTCCTTCAGAAAACTTCGAACCCGTTCGTAGGCTATATCGAGATCTTTTCGGCAGTTAGGACATATAGCCCTTGCCTCTCCCGGCAGAATTTTCCCGCAACGCCGGCATTTTCCGATTTTCACAACGTTCCCTCCTCTCCTGAAAGCCTGAGAGCTTTTTTAGTATCTCCAGTCTAGCCTCGGAAGGAGCTCTCGTCAAGAAGCGGAGGAAAATAGCGGAGGAAAGGCATGGCTGTGTTCTCTTGGTAAAATTGCATTTTTTTTGAATCTTCGGAAAATCCGCTTTCCTGGTGTATTGTGTGCGAAAAAAATCGAATATCGGTATGCAAATCGAAGGAATTTCGATACAATACCATACATTTCCTGGTGTTGTTTTTCTCAAACGCCAGGAAGCGAATGCAAAAGGAGGAGCGATATGGGGCAAAACAAAAAGAATCGTATCGATACGGAAAATCCCGTTTCTCCTTCCTTTCGCCCTTTTGAAGGTCTTTTCCCTTCTTCTGGAGTAGCAGCAGAGGAGAACCCTGATATGCCGGGACCCGGAACGGATGAAAATTCCTCTTCCTCCGAAGATACGCTGCAATTGAAGGGAGTGTTCTCTTTGAGAAAGGAGAAAAGGGGACGGGGAGGCAAAACGGTGACCTTCCTTTCGGGGACCTATCTTGTACCGGAAGAGGCAGAAAAACTTGCCAAGCTTATGCGCAAAGCTCTGGGCTGCGGCTCCCGAAGCGAGGAAGGCATGGTGGTTCTTCAAGGGGATTTGCGGGACCGGGCAAAATCGTGGCTTTTGGATCATGGAGCGAAGAAAGTTGTGGTAGGATAGCTTTTTGGAAAGAGATTTTTCCGGAAAGTTTTTTCCGGGAGGCTAAAGAGGCTTTTGAGGCCATGTCTCGGGCATCAGTCGATGGCGGGGCCTTTTGTGATAGAGAAGGGGGAGGTTCGGCACAGGATTGAAACAAAAAGAAAAGGAGTGTTTTCGGGGAGTTATGAGGGAACGATGCTGTTCCAGGCGTACCATGACGATGGAGCGAGCGCATCCCGGAAAGATGTGAAGCGTCCTTTTACGATATATCCTTTCGGGGCAGGAGATTTCGGAGGGTCCGGATAACGGGATTACTTTCTGAAAGTTCATGAACTCAACGTATCGCGTCAAGGAGGAGTGGTTGGATGTCGGAGAAATCCATCGACCAGCTTTGTGAGGAACTTCTCGCAAAGCGCGAGGAAGCCCTTGTGGGCGGAGGAACCGAAGCTGCGGCGAAGCAGCATGAAAAGGGCAAGATGACTGCGCGGGAGCGCATTCTTGCTTTTCTCGACGAAGGAAGCTTTGTGGAGATCGATGAGTTTGTAAAGCATCGGTGTCCCAACTTCAACATGGGAGAAAAGGATTTTCCCGGAGACGGTGTGGTGGCAGGTTACGGCACCGTGGATGGGCGGGTGGTATACATCTACAGTCAGGATTTCACCGTTCTCGGAGGATCCCTGGGAGAGGTGCACGCCCAGAAGATTTGCAAGGTTATGGATCTCAGCGTGAAAAATGGCGCTCCCCTCATCGGTATCAACGATTCCGGCGGAGCCCGTATTCAGGAAGGGGTTAATTCCCTTTCGGGGTACGGCAATATCTTTTTCCGTAATGTCAAGGCCTCCGGCGTGGTCCCTCAGATTACCATTATCGCCGGACCCTGCGCGGGAGGGGCGGTCTACAGCCCTGCCCTTACGGACTTCGTTTTCATGGTAGACAAGATAGGGCTTATGCACATTACGGGACCCGCGGTCATCAAGGCCGTCACGGGAGAGGAAGTCACCAGCGAAGAGCTCGGAGGCGCCAAGGCGCATAACGAGAAATCCGGAGTAGCTCACTTCTTCGCCAAAGATGAGGCGGACTGTTTCGACCAGGTTCGCAAATTGCTTACCTACCTTCCGGGAAACAATATGGAAGATCTCCCCGTTCAGGAATCCGAAGAGGATCCCTACAGCCAGAACCTGGAGCTCCGCAAGGTAGTACCCACGAATCCCAATAAAGGATATGACGTGCGGGAGGTTATCCGCCTGGTGATGGATACGGACAGCTTCTTCGAAGTGCAGTCCGGTTGGGCTAAGAACATGGTGGTGGGTTTTGCCCGTATCGGGGGAATTCCCGTGGGTATCATCGCCAACCAGGCCAACGTCAAAGCGGGATGCCTGGATATCGACGCTTCGGACAAGGCGAGCCGCTTTATCCGTTTCTGCGATGCCTATACCATCCCTATCGTGACCCTGGAAGACGTGCCGGGCTACCTTCCCGGAGTGGAACAGGAGCACGGAGGCATTATCCGTCACGGAGCCAAGCTTATCTACGCCTACAGCGAAGCCACCACTCCCATGGTGACGGTGGTCCTTCGCAAGGCTTACGGAGGCAGCTACATCGGTATGTGCTGCCGGGAGCTCGGAGCCGACTGGGTGCTCGCGTGGCCCCAGGCCCAGGTGGCGGTTATGGGAGCCCAGGGAGCGGCGAACATCGTTTTCCGCAAGGATATCGAGGCTGCCAAGGATCCCGTGGCCATGCGTTCTCAGAAGATCGACGAATACGAGGAAGCCTTTGCGAACCCCTATAAGGCGGCGGAGCGGGGATATGTGGATCGGGTGATTCTTCCCGAAGAGACCCGAAGTGCCATTTACGAAGCCCTCGTTCTGGCGGAGAGCAAGAAGGACCAACGCCCCCGTCGGAAACACGGGGTTATGCCCAATTAAGGAGGCTCGTTCATGGAAAATATGACAACTTTGGCGTCCCATTTCGATGGAGCCGGGGGAGCGATCATTCTCGCCATGATCGCCTTCAGCGTGGTTTTTCTCGTCCTCGCCGCTCTTTCTCTTATTATTGTGGCAAACCGAAGGATAGCGGAAAAGGTGGAGAGCTTCAAAAAGACCGCCGCTCCTGCTCCCAAGAAAGCGTCTTCTCCCAAGGGAGCGGCTTCTCAGAAAGTGGCGGCCTCTCCTTCGGCCCCGGCCCAGAGTGTCGCTTCCGGAGAGGACGAGAGCGAAATTGCTGCGGTTATTACCGCCGCCATTGCAGCGACCCTTGGCAGCGGCGCGGCGATTCTGGACATTCGTCCCAGCATGTCCATGAGAAAGCACCGTCGTGTGGGGCCTCTCTGGAGATCCTACGCGAAGACAAGCACCATGGAGGGACTGGACTAGCTCCTGAATTTCGTGGAATAGTGCGGTCTTAATGATAAGGAACTGATACCCTAGGAAAGTGCAAGGAGGATATCTTTAATGGCTCGTATGTTTCGTGTGACAGTAAATGGAAAATCCTATGATGTAACGGTGGAAGAAATGGGAAGCGCCGCTGCTCCTGTAGCAGCTCCTGCTCCCGCTCCCGTTCCTGCAGCGGCCCCGGCTCCTGCTCCCGCTCCTGCAGCGGCCCCGGCTCCCGCTCCCGCTCCTGCGGCAGCTCCTGCTCCGGAACCTGCTCCGGCTCCTTCGGGAGATGGAGAGCCCGTTACCGCTCCCATGCCCGGCAAGGTTTGGAAGATTCCCGTATCCGTGGGGGACAGCGTGGAGGCCGGTGACGTTCTCGTGGTGCTGGAAGCCATGAAGATGGAAAATGAAATTCAGGCAGGCAGCGCTGGAACGGTACAGGCGATCAAGGTCAAAGAGGGCGATCCCGTCAATACCGGTGACGTTCTCGTGGTCGTCGGCTAGACTGGCTCTTCCGCTTTAGCACGGAGGAGGAAAAGGATATATGCTTTATTTCGAAGCGTTGCGCAACGTGATGGAGTCGTCCGGCTTTGCCGGATTGACGGGAGGCAATATCGTGATGCTCATCGTGGCGGGAGTGTTGCTTTATCTCGCCATCGGCAAGGGATTCGAGCCGCTTCTTCTGGTTCCCATCGCTTTCGGTTGTCTTTTGGTGAACATTCCCCTTTCGGGAATCATGGAAGAACATGGATTTTTGAACTACGTCTTTTTCGGGGCCAAGCACGAGATTTACCCGGTGATCATCTTCATGGGGGTGGGAGCTCTTACGGACTTCGCTCCTCTCATGGCGAACCCCATCACCTTTCTTCTCGGTGCGGCGGCCCAGCTGGGCGTTTTTATCGCTCTCTTCGGAGCCATGGTGCTGGGTTTCAGCGTGAAGGAAGCTGCCAGTATCGCCATTATCGGCGGAGCTGACGGTCCTACCAGTATCTACCTCACCATGAAAATGGCTCCTCAAATTCTTGGAGCCGTGGCGGTGGCGGCCTATAGCTACATGGCCCTGGTTCCCCTCATTCAGCCTCCGGTGATCAAGCTTCTCACCACCAAGGCGGACCGGGGAATCCGGATGGACAACCTGCGTCCCGTAAGCAAGACCGAGCGGGTGCTCTTTCCCATTGTGGTTACCGTGGCTTCCGGGCTCATTCTCCCCGCATCGGTTCCTCTTATCGGGATTTTGATGTTCGGAAATCTCCTGCGGGAGTGCGGTGTTACGGAACGTCTCAACCTTGCTGCCCAGAACGAGATTCTCAATACCGTAACCATCTTTTTGGGCCTGGCTGTGGGATCCACCATGGATGCTCCGAACTTCCTCACCCTGGATACCATCAAGATCATTCTTCTCGGTCTGGTGGCCTTCATCTTCAGTACCGCCGGAGGAACTCTCTTCGGCCAGCTTATGAAGGTGCTCTCGGGAGGCAAGATCAATCCCATGATCGGGGCGGCGGGAGTTTCCGCGGTTCCCATGGCGGCTCGGGTGGTACAGCGTATGTGCCAGAGGGAATATCCCAGCAACTTCCTGCTCATGCATGCCATGGGGCCCAACGTGGCGGGGGTTATCGGCACCGCCGTGGCGGCGGGAACCATGCTCACCCTTCTTACGCACTAGGCAGTTTTTTATAGGAAAACCTGTATAAATCTTGGAAAACGAACTGTTACACATTGGAGGCGGCCTCGAGGCCGCCTCCAATGTGTGTGCGTCCGGGATGCTGGGGAGACTTTTGGCTTTCTGGCGTTCCTCCTGCGGAAGTGCTTCTTTTTTCGGAATATTTATGCATAAAAAGAATAGTGCTTTTTTTTTCTGCAAGAGGCCCAAAAAGAAGATACCCTATGGTATAATAACGCCAAAAGTTCTGACGATCACAAAAGGTGGTATGGTCAGAAAGTATCTTTTTAAGGTTTCCTTGAGGGGAGATCTTGCGTAAAGGAAGCTCTTTCTACGTTGCCGTAGAAAGAGAAAAATCGAGGCTGCAACAATGGGATATGGGCTTTTACGGATGAAGGAGGAGTTGTTTCGTGAGCAAGTACGTGGACAGAATGATCGAGCAGTTGAACAAAACCTACCCCTGGGAAAAAGAGTTCCTTCAGGCAAGCATTGAGGTGTTGGAGTCCCTTCGCCCCGTGATGGAGAAGGATTCTCGCTACGAAGAAGCGGCGATTCTCGAGAGAATTGTTGTGCCTGAAAGAACTATCATGTTCCGGGTGCCCTGGATGGACGACAACGGCAAGTATCATGTGAACCACGGTTTCCGGGTGCAGTTCAACAGCGCTCTTGGCCCCTACAAAGGCGGCCTTCGGTTCCACCCCTCGGTTAACCTCAGCATCCTGAAATTCCTCGGTTTCGAACAGATTTTCAAGAACAGCCTTACGGGCCTTCCCATGGGAGGCGGTAAGGGCGGCAGCGATTTTGATCCCCGGGGCAAATCCAGCGCCGAGGTCATGCGCTTCTGCCAGAGCTTCATGAGCGAGCTGTGGCGTCACATCGGTCAGGATCTCGACGTTCCCGCCGGAGATATCGGTGTGGGCGGCCGGGAGATCGGTTTCCTCATGGGGCAGTATAAGAAGCTTGCCAACATTCATCAGGGCGGCGTGCTCACCGGCAAGGGCCAGGGCTGGGGCGGCAGCAAGATGCGTCCCGAAGCCACGGGCTTTGGCGTGGTTTACTTCGCTCAGGAAATGCTCGCTACCAAGGGAGACAGCTTCGAAGGCAAAAAGGTCGCCATCAGCGGTTTCGGCAACGTAGCCTGGGGAGCGGTTCGGAAAGCCACGGAGCTTGGAGCCAAGGTGGTCACCATTTCCGGCCCCGATGGTTTCGTGTACGATGCCAATGGTATCAGCACCCCCGAGAAAATTGCCTACATGCTGGAGATGCGTGCCAGCGGCCGGGACAAGGCCCAGGATTACGCCGACAAGTTCGGCGCGGAGTTCCATGCGGGGAAACGCCCCTGGTGCACTCCCGTGGATGTGGCCATTCCTTGCGCCACTCAGAACGAACTCGGCCTGGAAGACGTGAAGGAGCTTAAGAAGAATGGGGTTATCGCCATTCCCGAAGCGTCCAATATGTCCACCACTCCCGAGGCTATGGAGTTCCTCTTCGAGACGGACATCCTCTTCTCCCCCGGCAAGGCGTCCAACGCGGGCGGTGTGGCTACTTCGGGGTTAGAAATGTCTCAGAACAGCCTGCGTTTCGGCTGGGAGAGCGACGAGGTGGATCAGAAGCTTCACACCATCATGAAGAATATCCACAAGAGCTGCAAAGAGGCGGCGGAGCAGTTCGGCACTCCCGGCAACTACGTGAACGGTGCCAACATCGCGGGCTTCCTCCGGGTGGCCAATGCCATGATCGACCAGGGAGTCTGCTAGGGTTCCCGCTTCTCCTTTACAAGAGCTGCAAAGATCCCCTTCGGGGGATCTTTTTTTATGCTTTTTATTTCAGCCTCCTTTTTGATGAACGGAAATTAAAATTGTCAGTCTTTTTCCCGACTTTCGAATGGGGTATACTCAAATGAAAAGGTTTTCTTTGCTCTTGAAAGGAGTGTTAAAGCATCATGACCGTACGGAGCCGTTTCACCCTTCTTACATGCGGAGTGCTGCTGGCGGTGGTTGTTATGGGGGGACTCGCCTTCTGGGGAGCCCGGGAAATTATGGTGGAGGAGCTTGTTCGATCGGGGGACGAGGCGGCCCATTTCAGCCAGCTTTCCATCGAAAACTGGTTGAAGAGCAGAAAACAGCTTGTTTTCAATACTGCGGGCAACGTGGCGTATCTCTGGGAAGATTACGGCGCCACGGAGGTCATTCTCATGGGATACATGGAGGAGCTGACCCGAAAAAATGCGGAGGAAGGGTATCTCGATATCTACGTGGGATTTCCTAACGGACGTTTCGCGGACGGAGCGGGATGGATACCTCCCTCGGATTTCGATCCCACCACCCGGCCCTGGTATCAGCAGGCCTTGGAGAAGAACGATGTCATTTTTACGAGCCCCTTCGTGGATGCCAATTCGGGGCAACTCATCGTTTCCGTAGCCTGTCCCGCCTATGATTCCGAGGGTGATTTGGTGGGAGTGGTGGGAGCGGACCTCGATCTGGGGGTTATTCGCGACCAGGTGCTTGGACAGAGAGTCCGGGGAAACGGTCAGGGTTTTCTGGCGGATGTCTCGGGGCTTTGCATGGTGCATCCGGATCCCGAAAAGGTCATGAAAATGAATTTGCGCAAGGGAGAAGGAGAAGAGGGAATTCTCTCCCTGGGGGGATCCATTTTTGCCTCTCCCGAAGGAGGATACGCTTCGTTCTCCGAAAAAGGAGAGACCCACCTCGCCTTTTTCCGCCCTCTTTTTACTGGATGGCGCCTGGTTCTCACGGTTTCGGAATCCCTTCTTCTCAAGCCTTTGCGGACCATGGCCCTCGAACTTTTTCTCGTAGGCTTGGTGCTTCTGATAGCCCTTTTCATCTTCGTCTTTTTCATGAACCGGGGGGTGCTCCGGCCCTTGGAAGCTCTTCGCGGAGTGGCTCTCCGAGCGGAACAGGGTGATCTTACGGTTCGCGCGGAGACTTCCAAAAAGGACGAAATCGCCCAGGTTTCCAATGCCATTGACAGTATGCTGGTAAGCCTTCGCACCTTTTTCCTGCAGCTCTGCAGCTACAGCTCGAAGCTGGATGAGGGATCTTCCGCCCTGGGGGATACCGCGAGAAAAGACAAGGAAATTGCGGAAGTGCTTCGGAATCGCGCTGCGGGGCTTGCGGAAGAATCTCGCTTTAGCGCGGAGGCCATTCAAAATGCCAATGCGGGGATGGAGGAGATTTCCGCAGGGATCCAGGAAAATGCCCGGGCCTCCCAGGAAGCTTCGGGAAGTGCGGAGGATTTGAAGAAAGAGGCTCTTGCTGCGGGAGAAGCCATAACCTCTGCAGCGGAACGGATAGGAGAAATGTCCTCCTCCTTTGACGATGTATCTCTCTCCGTGGCAAATCTTCACGAAACCGCAGGAAAAATTGGAGACATTGTCAAAACTATTACGGGCATTGCGGACCAGACCAATCTTCTTGCACTGAATGCTGCCATCGAGGCTGCCCGGGCGGGGGATGCGGGGCGAGGCTTTGCGGTGGTGGCGGAAGAGGTTCGCAAACTTGCGGAAGAGAGTAACTCCGCCGCCGGTGAGATCGGTACGCTGGCTTCGGAAATTATTGCCAACACACAGAAGGCGGTAAGCGTGGCGGAAGAGGGAAAAACCTTTGCGAGCCGGGGCTCCGAGGAAAGCGAAAAAATGCAGAAAAACATCGCTTCGGTTCTTGAGGCGGTGGAAAACATCGCAAGCCAGGTGGAGAGTATCGCCTCCACTGCGGAAGAACAGTCCGCAGGAGCCCAGGAAATGGCGAGCTCCATCGACAGAATTACTTCGGGGGTGGGAAAAACCCGAAACGAAGCCGAAGCCATCGAGGAGGATATTCGTGTTCTGGGAGAGGGCGTGAAAAAACTCGGGGAGCTGGTGGAAATGCTGGAGGATCTTTCTCAGGCCATGCAGCAGCAACTGGGGAAATACCGCCTGGAAGAACATTGTGCGGCCCTGGCGGAAGGATCTTGAGGATGCTGTAGTTTTTTCTGGGCAGATAGCGAAAGCCGGAAAGGGGTTTTTCCCTTTCCGGCTTTTTCATGGCTTATTCCGAAGGAAGAGGAGGTTCGTAATAGCTTCCCATGAGGTTTTGCCAATCCACTTCTTCCGCGAGAAGATTCGGGCAGGTGGCGTCGGGATAGAACCAGCGTCTTCCGAGGCCTACGAAAACCTGGTACCATTCGTGAATATCCGGATTGCCGATATTGCCGTTAAGGTCGATCCTCCGGAGCTCCCGATAAATGAGGGCGGTCATCTGGTTCTCATCGAGTACCGCCACGCTCTTTTCGAAAAATTCGATAAGGTAGAAGTAGGAAGGGCTCCCGAGCTGAAACATGATCTCCTGCCACTTGGGAGGTACCTTGGAGGTCTTGGCGAGCATCACTTTTTTGTTTTGTTTTCCCGAGCTCTTTTTGTTCATTACGAAGAGAAGACTTTCGGGATCCACGTGGCGGAGTTCGTCGAATTTTTGAATAAGTTGCTTCGCCACGGGCTTGTATTTGGGAGTACAGACTTCAAAAGAAAACAGGTCGTCCACGAAAAAGTGCTCCTTTCCTGGGCCTTTTCTCCTAAGAAAAAGGCTCTCATTTTTGCCTGGCGGAAAAGGCGAAACCCTTTTCGCCTTTTCCGCGAAAAAATCAATGGGATGGAATCAGTATACGATTACCATATGTTCCTTATGTACTTTGCTTGCCAACAGGGCTTTCGAAGCTCTCTGCAGAAGATCTTCCGCAGAATCCCCTTTTTCCGTTACGGTCCCTCCGAAAGAGATGGAAGGAAGAATAACTTTCCCTTCTACCCAGAGAGTGGAACGCTGGGCCACGAGTTTGAAACGGTTTCCCGCTGCGGTAATATCCGCCTTGCTGCGGGCGGAGAGCAGAACGAGAAGAAATTCTCCTCCCCCCCAGCGGGCGATGAAATCCCCGGCGGGCATGATTTTTGCGATACTGGTAGCGGCAATCTTGAGAAGCTGGTCTCCCAGAGTATGCCCGTGCACTGCGTTGATTTCCTGCACGTTATTGATGGCAACCTTGCAGACTCCGAAGGGCCAGTGAGATTCCTGAAAAGCCGCAAGCCGGGAACGGAGGTAAATCTCTCCATATCGACGGTTTCCTATGCCGGTAACCTGGTCTTTTAAAGCCAGATCCCGGTAAAGGTTCAGCTTTTCCGTCACCGAAGACTGAGAGCTGGCGTCGGTGAAGATTTCCGCCGCCCCCACTACGGTTCCTTCGGTGTTTTTCAAGGGGGTTATGCGAACTCGCACGGGAAGGCGGTACCCTTTCCGGTGTTGCAGAAAAAGATTGCTCTCCCGCTCCTTTCCGTCCTGGAGAGTCTGCAAAAGAGGGCATCCGGAGGAGCAAAGCTCCTTTCCCTTGGCATCCACATGGCAGAGGATATTGTCCTTGCAGGAAGAACCGACTACCTCCTCTGCGGTAAAGCCCGTAATGTGTTCGGCTCCCCGGTTCCAGAAGAGAATCTTTCTGGAATTATCGGTTACATAGACTCCTTCTTCGAGAAAATTGAGAAGGGTTTGAAGAAAAGCAGGATTTTGCAGAACCTGGTTTTCCATTTTCCAAAATCCTTTCTGTGAAAGTCTCTGAGGTTTTTCGAAATCCTTGAGCGTTGAAAATAGTATCACATCTTCGGGATTTTCGCAGAATTCCTTCTTGACGAGAAAAAAGTATTTTGGTATAAAAATACCTAAATAGCGAGGAGGGTAAAAACATGCATAGTTTTTTCCATTTTTCCGAAGCTGCTTCTCTCGGTTTGCATGGTATGGCTCTTCTGGCTTGCAGAGAAGAACGGGTTTCCATAAAAGAAATGGCGGAAATTCTGGAGGTTTCGGAGGCTCATCTGGCCAAGGTTTTTCAGCGACTCGTCAAATCGGGATTGGTCATTTCCCATCGCGGCCCCGGAGGAGGTTTTGATCTTGCCTTTTCTCCCGAAGAGATTAGCCTCATGGATATTTACGAAGCCCTGGAAGGTCCTTTGGAAATGGAGACATGTCTTTTGCATCGTTCCGAATGCCCCTTTGGAAAATGCTTTCTCGGCAAGCCTTTAAGAGAAATTGAAGCCCTGTTGATTTCCTTTTTTAGGGAAACCAAGCTCGATACGCTGCGAAAAAAGGAGTAAACATGATGAGTGAAAAGAGTTTGCGTAAAGTTATAACCATCGACGAGGAGCTTTGTGACGGTTGTGGTCTCTGCGTAAGGGCATGTCACGAAGGGGCTATCCAGTTGGTGAATGGAAAAGCCCGTTTGGTGAGCGATATTTATTGTGACGGCCTTGGAGACTGTATCGGAGAATGTCCCCAGGGTGCCATTACCATGGAAACCCGGGAGGCCCTTCCCTTCGATGTCCAGGCGGTGGAGGAGCGAAAAAAGGGAGCTTCCGGAGCTTTCGCCCTCCTCCCCTGCGGCTGTCCCGGCACGGCTTCCCAGGATTTGCGAAAGATCGAAAAGGAAGAGGGAGAGCGAGAATTTCCCCCGGAGAGAGGAGAGGGAGATTTTCGGGAAAGTCGGCTTGGAAACTGGCCCGTGCAGATTTCTCTTGTGCCCGAGGAGGCCCCCTATCTTTCTGGAGCCTCTCTGGTTATCGCCGCGGACTGTGCGGGTTTCGCCCATCCCGATTTCCACCGGGCCTTTTTGAAAGAAGGCGAAAACCTTTGCCTTATCGGATGTCCCAAACTTGACGATGCAGGAAAGTACGAGGCTAAACTCCGCAGGATTTTCGCCCGGCACGAAACTCCAGGAGCCCGGGTGATTTACATGGAGGTTCCCTGTTGCGGCGGACTTGTGCGGCTTGTGCAGAATGCCGCCTCCGAAGCGGAGCACGATATGGATGTGGTGCTTACCAAAATCTCGGTACGAGGAGAAATCCTGGAGGAAAAAACCTTCTGTTATCGCAAAAGAACGTAAAGATACCCCTTTTTTCTCTTCTTGTCGGGGCTTTTGCGGAAAATGCATAAAGAACAATCTCAAAAGCGGGGTATTCATGCCTCGCTTTTGCTATACTCTACATTCGAATCCTTTCAAAGAAAGAACGTGATACCGTGAGTTGTATTTCTGTTTCCCGGATAAGGGATACGGTTCGTTCCCTGGCGTTGCAGGCGGCTTTCGAACTTCCCGGAGATATTTCCTTGGCTTTGGAAGAAGGTTTGGAAAAAGAAGAATCTCCCCTGGGCAGGGCGGTTTTCGAAGATCTTCTGCGCAATCGGGATATCGCACGAAAAGAAGGAATTCCTCTTTGCCAGGATTGCGGCATGGCGGTACTTTTCGTGGATTTGGGAGAGAGCGTGCACCTGGAGGGAGGGAGCTTGGAGGAGGCTCTTCAGGAGGGAATCCGTGCTGCTTATACCGAGGGCTATCTTCGCAAGTCCGTGGTGAGAGATCCTCTCTTCGACCGTAAAAATACCGGAGATAACACCCCTGCCATCGTTCATTACCGGAGAGTTCCGGGGAATCGGATTTCCATTACCGTGGCTCCCAAGGGCATGGGAAGCGAAAACATGAGCCGGATCTACATGCTCCGCCCCGCGGATGGAGAGGAAGGCGTTTTGGAGAAGGTCGTGGAAACCGTGGCTTTGGCAGGGCCTAATCCTTGTCCTCCTTTGGTCCTGGGAATCTGCGTGGGAGGAAATTTCGAAACCGCCCCTCTCGGGGCCAAGCGGGCTCTGTTGCGTCCCCTGGGGCAACCCCATCCGGATCTCCGGTATGCCGCCCTGGAACGGCGTATTCTGGAAGCCTGTAACGATCTTGGCATAGGCCCGGGAGGATATGGAGGAAGCGTTACGGTTCTGGGCGTCGCTATCGAGGATTTGCCTACCCACATCGCGGGAATGCCTCTGGCGATAAACGTCTGCTGCCACGCTTTGCGGCATGCCTCGGCGGATCTGGGAGAGGAGGAGTAGATTTTCATGGAGCGTAAAAAAATAACGTTCCCCTGCCTTCCGGAAGATCTTCGTCATCTCCGGGCGGGAGATGCGGTTTCTCTCTCCGGAGTTATCTACACAGCCCGGGATGCGGCTCATAAAAGAATGGTGGAACTCCTCCGGCGGGGAGAGCCTCTTCCGGTAGATCTCAGGGGGCAGGCCCTCTATTATGCGGGGCCCGCCCCGGCAAAACCCGGCAGGGTGATAGGCCCCATAGGGCCTACTACCAGCGGAAGGATGGATCCTTACACACCTGCTCTTCTGGAGCAGGGAGTTTTGGGGCTCATCGGCAAGGGACTCCGCTCCCGGGAAGTACGGCAAGCCCTGGTGAGGTATGGAGCGGTTTACTTCGGTGCTACCGGAGGGGCTGCGGCGCTTTTGAGCGGCTCCGTTCGCCGGGCTACCGTGGCGGCTTTCGAGGATTTGGCTACCGAAGCTATCCGCCGATTGGAAGTGGAGGATTTCCCCCTGGTGGTGCTTCTGGATTCCCAGGGGAACGATCTTTATGAAGAGGGGCCCAAAAAGTACCGGAAATAGCCTGGAGAAAACCGGAGTTCCCTGCTTGAGGAAATCGGGAAAGAAGAAATCGCTTCTTTTTCGTAAACCTGAAAGAAACGTGTCGAGAGAGGAGTGTCCTTTTTGGAAAATTGGTACGTGGCGTTGGCGGTGCTTCTAGGAGGATATTTGGGGCATATCTCTCCCATTCCTGCGGGAGGGCTCGTGGGAGGAATCGTCGGAGGGTTGCTGCTGAAGGGGGGCCTTGGAATGGGAGAAAGCAAGGTTGCCCTTCTTTCCTTCGTTTCCCAGGTTCTGGTAGCC
>Ga0116164_10000737_pt1 | contig 26868 bp, 17 predicted proteins | sample AD_UKC109_MetaG_FD_89888 | JGI IMG/M metagenome (GOLD analysis project Ga0116164, IMG submission 89888) | Active sludge microbial communities of municipal wastewater-treating anaerobic digesters from Hong Kong - AD_UKC109_MetaG | ecosystem: Engineered > Bioreactor > Anaerobic > Digestate... | reverse complement strand
GCGGCGGGTACGGCTACCTGGTGGACGACGAGGGCAGCGGATACGCCATCGGACGCGATATCCTGACGGCGGTCCTCCGTTCCCACGACGGACGAAACGCGCCCACCGCGCTTTCCGCGCTGGTCTTCGGGACGGACAAATGGCGGGACATTCCCACCATTATGCGCACGCTCTATGTGGGGGAAACGGACAAATCACAGGTTGCGTCTCTTGCGCCGCTGTTAATACAGGCGGGACAGGATCCCGCGGCGCAGGCGATATCCCGCAAGGCCGCCGCGGAGCTAGCCGGGCTTTGCAAAACCGTGGTTAAAAAGCTTCGGATGCCGGATGCGCGCGTGGCGCTGAGCGGAAGCATACTGGCCCATTTCGAGGGCGTGCGCGGCGAAACGACCCGAAGGCTGCTTGCCGGCTTTCCGGACCTTCGCTTTATGGACCCGCTTCACGACGCGGCCTGGGGCGCGGCACTGATGGCGCGCCTTGCGTTCGGGCGGTAAAGCGCCTCTTTGTATGGCATTTCATAACAGCGCAGGATCGTGCAACAGAATATGCTTCCGTTTTTGGCAGAATAGCGGCGAATAAACCATGCGTCGTATGGATTGCGCGTTCTGTGATCAAGGATACTGCAAGCGCAATCCTATGAATTTTCACGCGCGCCCACTCGCTCCGGGGCGCATTTTCTGCGATAGGCCTGCGGCGTCATGCCGTAAAACAGCTTGAAGGTTCTGAAAAAGTAGGAATAATTGTTGAAGCCGCAATCCATCAGGATGGTTTCAATTTTTTTGTCCGTCGTAACCAGCAGCCTTTTGGACTTGTTGATGCGATACTGGGTCAGGTACTGGATCGGCGTCCAGCCGGTGATTTTTTTGAACAGCCGGCAAAAGTGATATACGCTGTAGCCGGATTCTGCCGCCAGGCTTTCCAGCTTGACGGTCTCGCCGTAGTGCGTTTGTATGTAGCTGATGGACTGCTTGATCGAGTCCGAATAGATATCGTTCACACAGTACACGTGGTTGTATCCGTGGGAATAATCATCCATCATTTCGTTAAGCAGCGTAAGAATCTGCGACTTGAAAAGAAGCTTCTGCGAGTATACGGGCATCAGATCGTACTGCAGAAAGCCGTGGAACAGCTTGGATAAATAATCCGGGGAAATGCCTTTGTACACAATCGGGAACTGCTCCAGCTCACTGAGCTTGGCCGCCTCTTCGTTAAGATCGAATTCGATAAAAATACATTCGTAAATCCCGATTCCCTCCACGCACATGCCGGGGTAGCGCAGGTTCAGCGTATGGGGTACTACGGGTACGGGAATGCCGTTTACAAGAATGTACCCTGAGCCTGAAAGAATATATTCCAGCTCGTAATGCTGTACGATTCGCTCCCCGTAGGAGTCGTTCTCCGCACTGTTGGGATTGCTGACCGTACAGGAAACCAGCTTCGGGGAAAGGGTATCCAGCGCTTCGTACAATGTTCTCACCTTTCCCTTTCATGCCTCGATCCGCCGGTATCTGCCTGAAAGTATACGCCGAGACAGCAATATTGTACATAGAATCAGCAAGATAGATATATTTTTCTTTTATGCACAATGATATGATAACCACATTAATAATCGCCGAATGCAAAGATTTTACACATATGGATGAACATGCACAAAAGCAATCAAGGGAGGAGGTCTGAAAGGGTTTCGCCGTTCATTCGTATGTTGAGCACTTCCGCAAGTAAAAATCAGAAAGGATGAAATCTATTTATGAAGAAATCGTTACGCATGTTGTCTCTGGTACTGCTGGTTTGCCTGTGCTTTACCACCCTGGGTCAGGTTGCAGCCGTAGCCGAGAGCGACAGCACAACCACCGTCACCATTTGGGCTTTTTGCGACACTCACGCAAACTGGTATCAATGGGTTACCGACGAATATACCAAGCTGCATCCGGAGGTTGTATTCGATATTCAGGTGTTCGACAACACCTCCATGCAGGATAAGCTGGCTGTGGTTATTGCGGCGGACGGCGAAGGCAGCCCGGATCTTGTAGATGTGGAACAGGGTATGTTCCCCCGTTATATGAGTGAGGAGAAAATGTGCTTTGTACCCCTCACAGAGCGGATTGAGAGCGAGGGCATCGATCAGCTGATTGTCATGTCCAGAGAAAACCTGTACACGTATAATGGTGAGATTTATGGCATTGAGCACGCACTTTGCCCTGTAACCATGGCCTACCGCAGGGATATTTTTGAGGCAAACGGCCTTTCTTATCCGACCACTTGGGAAGAGTATAAGGCCGACGCCGCCTTGCTGCATGAGCAGGGAATCTATATCGCTGCCATTCCCAGCTCTGCCTTGCTGGATCATTTGCCCTACCTGCGGGCTTCTCACAATGATTACGTTGACGAAAACGGCAATCTGAACCTCTCCGAGCAGTTCAAGGAGCTGATGACCGATGCCCGCGATATGATTAACGACGGCTACTTCTACACGTACGAAACGGACGAAGAGCGCTGGGGCGCGATTCGGGAAAACAATGTCGCCAGCTATGTGGCGGCGGACTGGGGCGCCGGCTGGCTGCGCGACAACGTTCCCGAACAGGAAGGCCTGTGGGAGTTCAGCTATCTGCCTAAGATGACCGAGGATGCCAGCCGCGTATCCGTTTGGGGCGGCACCGGCCTGTGTATGATGAAGTATTCCACCGTTGATCAGGATTTGCTGTGGGACTTCATGAAATTCTCTCAGATCGACGAGGACAACTGCATCAAGAAGTACGAAATGATCAGCCTTTACCCCGTGCTGTACAGCGCTATGGACGCCTGCAACACGCCTGTGGAATACTTCGACGGTCAGAATCTGGGCGAGCTGTGGCAGTCCCTTGCCGACGAAACGCCTGTTCAGACGCAGGCCAGCTGGCGTACCGCGTTCAGCGATGCGTTCTCAGTCAACATTTACGATTTCCTGGAAGGCAACATCACCATCGACGAATTCTGCGATCTGATCACGGAGGCCGTGAATAACAGCATCGCCCAATAAGCGGCGAATTCGGACAAACGCCGTTCAGGCTGCCGTTCGATTGTTGAAGGAAACAGAAACGGCGTTGCTTCGGTGTTTACCTTACCCACAACGGCCCCGGCATGCTTTTATCTGCCTGTCGGGGTCGCCTCCGTTGATTTTAGCAGAAAGGAAGCAGTGCCGGATCCGATTCTTTCACTCTCCGGAGCATTCTGCCCCGCAATTTGTGGAATTACGGCAGAATGCCTGTATCGCGCGGTCTTTTCCGTTTGGGCGTACAAAACGCCGGATCGGAACTTTGAGCGGGTTTTGGCATGTGGATTGTTATGGGAACACAAAAAAAACATACGCTCAAGAGCAGAAGAAAGTTACCTTATCTTTTCATTTCGCCTTTCTTCATCCTGTATACGGTGTTCGGGCTGTACCCCTTCGTGTCCGGCCTGATACTGTCTTTGCAGAAGAAAGATCTGTTCGTCGGTTTCAGCAATTACCAGTCCGTCCTTACGGATACGCGGTTCTGGAAGGCCATCAGCAACGCGTCCTTGTATATGCTCGGAAGCATTTTTATCATCCTGCCCATCGCGCTGCTGGCTGCGCTTCTGCTCAACAACACGCTGATCCATCGCATCCGCGGTATTGTTTCCACCGTGTTTTTTGTGCCGAACGTAACCTCCGTAATCGTGATCGGCATCACCTTCAAGGTAATCCTGCGTACCAACAATGGCGTGATCAACCAAATATTGATGAACTTGGGGCTCATCAGCAAATCGATCAGTTTCTTAAGAAATCCATCGTGGGCCGTATGGTCCATGATTTTCATAGGAGCCTGGCGTTATTTTGGCGTGAACAGCCTGTATTTTCTCAGCGGCCTGCAAAACATCCCCGGAGAGTTGAATGAAGCGGCCCGCATTGACGGCGCGAGCAAATGGCAGGAGTTCGCCCATATCACGCTGCCCATGCTCAAACCGATCTCCACCTACATTATTTTCACCGCGATCACCGGTTCCTTCAGCATTTTTGGCGAGGTTCTCACCATGCTGGGAAGCGACTCCACCGGTGCGCGGGATTCCATGCTCTACCCGGTGCTGTATCTTTACAACACCATGTTCAGGGATGGCAATATGTACAAGGCCGCAACCATGGGTTATGTGATAGCGGTCATCCTTCTTCTGATCACCAGCATTCAGCGTGCCCTGATGAGGGACAAAGATGAAGGAGGCGTCCGCGTATGAAAACAGCCCTGAATCCCCGTAAAATCCTCCTGCGGACCGTCTTCTTTCTCATTTTGGCCGTGGTTTGCATATTGACGCTGTACCCTTTTATCATTATGATCTCCGGTTCGTTTAAAACAGATCTGGAGATGAACTCCTATCCGCTGCGGATCATCCCGCAAACAGGCACGCTCGCTCATTACGTGAAGCTGTTTGCCACCATTCCCTTTTTCCGGCAATTCGGCAACAGCATGCTGGTGGCCGTTGTGTCCGCCACCGGGGCCATGATGTTCAACGGAATGGTTGCCTACGGGTTCTCCCGGTTCTCGTTCCGGGGCAAACATACGCTCTTTACCCTGTTGCTGGCGACGATGCTCATTCCGTCGCAGGTTTATCTGGTACCGCAATTCCAGATGTATAAAAGCATGAGCCTGTTCGGCACCTATGTGCCGCTGATCGTCCCGTCGCTGATCAACGCGTTCGGCGTGTTTCTGGTCTGTCAGACCATGAAGCAGATCCCCGTGGATCTGTACGAGAGCGCCACCATTGACGGCTGCGGGGAATTCAAAATCTTTCTGCGTATCGCGGTGCCGCTGAGCGCGGCAGGCATCGGGCTTCAGGGCGTGCTGACTTTTATGAACGCCTGGAACGATTTTCTCACGCCGCTCATCTACCTGAATAACGATATCCGCTTCACCCTCCCCATCGGTTTGATGAAGCTGCAAAGCTTTTACAACGTTTCGTACGGGTCTCCCCTTGCGGGCGCGGCGCTCTCCTGCGTACCCATCGTCATTCTCATCGGGGTGGTGGGTCAAAAGTATTTCGTCCAGGGCATGATGGCCGGCGCGGTAAAGGGATAATCCCCATGAAAAATGAATGGAGCAAGAACGCATGATCACTTCGATCCTCTACAGCATGCATGCGGGATCTGTGGAACGACTGGCTGCAAAGGAACTGCGGCGATACTGGTACGAGTTGAAAAACCAACTGCTGCCGATGGGTAATTCGGTACAGGAAAACTGCCGCCATCTGGTTGTCGCCACGGCGGATCAACCGCTGCTGCGGGAAATAGGCGTGGAGACCGCGTATCCGGAGCATCGGGACGGGTACATCATCAAGCGGTTCTCCCGTCAGGGAACGGCCTGCATTCTTCTGCTCGCGAAAACGGAAACCGGTCTTTTGTACGCCGTCTATCATTTTTCGGAAATACTGGGCGCTCGCTTCTACCTGCACGGCGACGTACTGCCGGATGAATCCGACCCTTTCGACCCCTTTGAATTTGCGTTCGATATTTCAGCCGAGCCCTGCTTTTCCACCCGCGGCATCCTGCCGTTTCACGATTTCCCGGAAGGCCCCGATTGGTGGAACCTGAACGATTATCGCGGCGTCATCATGCAGCTGGTGAAAATGCGCGCCAACTTCATAGGCTTGCATACCTATCCTGAATCGACGGACGGGGACGCCTCCTTTACCGCGGAACCAACCGTATGGATCGGGAAGCATAGCGAGTACGACGAGAATGGCAACGTGTTTGCCAGCTATCCCGCGCAGCACTTCAAGACGAACGGAAAAAGCTGGGGCTACGGCGAGTGCCGAACGAACGAATACCCGCTGGAGATCGGCAAGGTGTTTGGTAAAAGCGTTTTTGCGGCCGATTATATGAACGGCTACGAGCTGGCGGACTACCGCAGGGATGTAGAGGATGAAAACCTTCCGCCGCATAAATACAACGACGTTTTCAACCGGTACGGCCATCTGCTCGGCAACGCCTTCGGGCTGGCAAAAAGGCTGGGCGTGCATACCTGCGTCGGGACCGAAACGCCGCTCACGGTGCCCCGTTCGCTGCAAAAGCGCAACGGGGAAACGGTGTCCGCAGCGGATTATTACAAGGGCATATTTTCACGGATCACCCATACGCACAACCTGGATTATTACTGGCTGTGGACTCCGGAGCCGTGGACGTGGCAGGGCAACACCGACGAGGAGGCCGAGCGTACCGCCGCGGATATACACGCCGCACTGAATGCCCAACAGGCGGTCGACGCGCCGTTTGAACTGGCGCTGTGCGGTTGGGCGCTGGGCCCGCAAAAAGACCGAAAGGCGTTTGACAACCGGTTTCCGTGCTCGATGCCGTTTTCCTGCATCAACCGGAACGTTGGCTTTGATCCGGTGGAGCCGGATTTCGGCAAGCTGTCCCCCGATCGGGCCAAATGGGCTATCCCCTGGCTGGAGGATGATCCCGCGCTGACTTCCCTGCAGCTGTTTGCCGGGCGGATGCGGCGGGACGCTTTCGACGCGAAGCGCTACGGCTGCAACGGTATTCTGGGCATCCACTGGCGCACGAAGGCCGTCGCCCCGGCGCTAAAGGCGCTGATGAACGCGGCGTGGAGCCAGCAAGGCTGGAGCGAAAAATTGCAGGAAAATATCACGCTGGAAGGCTGGATGGGCAAGGGAAGCGCCGCCGTTGTGACCGGCTGTGACGAATCCGTCTACGCAACCGCCCGAATCAGCTGCAGCCAATATCGCATCCGAATCCCTTACGGCATCTATCGGGTTACGCTTTGCTTTGTCGATACCGAATCCCAAAAGGCGGGCGAGCGCGTGATGGACGTTCTCGCCGGCAGAAAGATCGTCCCGCGTCTCGACTTGTATAAAGAAGCGGGCAACCGCCCGTACGAATGTGTAATCCCCGGCGTGGCGGTGGAGCAGGACGTGGAACTGTCCATCGAGCTGCATGCCGTCGAGGGACAAACCACCCTGTCCGGAATCATCATGCAAAGTATGCCCGCTGATACAAACGGTGAGATGTTCTGTCGGAAAATCAACTGCGGCGGCCCGGCAGCATACGGCTTTGAGGCGGATTTGCCGGCATATTCCGGTTCCAGCCGAAACGCCGAAACGAAGGACCTTTATCTGGACTGGACGGAGCACGAATTCGGCAAGGAAATCGCCGAAAACGCCGCGGAGATCCTTGCCGCGCAGGACGGCCGATTGCCGCGCCCTACGCACTGGGAGGGCGGCCCGGGGAAAATCTATCAAAATCAACGGGACTGGCTCGATCTGAAAAAGACATACGACTTTGCACTGAAATTCGCGGCGCTGGAGGAGCGCGTGCATGGCGAGGGCAACCGCGCACGGTTCCGCTACTGGAAGGGGCAGATGCTGCTTTTGCTGTACAGCGCCCGGCTTGGCTGCGAGTGCGACGAGTTTGAGGAGGCATACGAACGGAAGGACGACATGAAGCTGCATATGACCTACGATAACCTTTATCACACGATCGTTCGGCTTCGGCAATGTCTTTTCGATACGCTCGATACCAAGGGTGATCTGGGCGTGATTACCGATCTGCAGCAGCGCAGCGTGATGCCGGTGCTGACCCGGTGTCAGGCGAAGCTCCGGGAACGGAATATCGATTGGCGGGACGTTGCCTGCATGCACAGCATCTCGCTGTCTGCCCGGATTGCCGTACTGAGCGCGAACACGTTTGTCGAGACCGGCGAGGCATACTGGATTGAATTTGTCGTGATCGGCGGCTGTGTTTTCCCTCCGGAAATACACTGGAAGCCGCTGGGCGGGGACTCGGCGCAGATCGTCGGAGCCAAGCGCGTATCCGAATGGGCGTATACGGCTGCGATTCCCGCCGAGGAGATCACGGACGATTTCGAATTTACCATCCGTGCCGTCACCGCGCACAAAACCCTCTATTATCCCGAGAATGAACAGCACAGGGGCAAAACCGTCGTGGTGTTCGACAGCCGGAAAGCGATGTAGGCATCGCGCTCTGACACATCAATCATTCACAGCAACGCTAAACAGGAACGACAGGAGTGGCAACGGTATATGATTTACTACGTATCCGGTGAAAACGCGGGGCCGGGTTCAGGCACAGAAAACGATCCCTTTCGCACCATCCAACAGGCGGCAAACGTCGCGCGGGCGGGCGATCGGGTGGTGATCGGCAAAGGCGTTTATCGCGAATGGGTCGATCCCCTTTACGGCGGGCGCTCCGCCCGGGAGCGGGTCACCTACGCGGGCGCGGAGGGCGAAACGCCCGTGATCAGCGGCGCGGAAGCGGTAACAGGATGGGAGCGTACCCCGGACGGGCTATGGAAAAAGGAGCTGGACGACGCCTTCTTCGGGAGCTGTCATCCGTTTAAAACGGTGGTATCCGGAGACTGGTATGATGATTTCGGGCAAACGCATCATACAGGCGAGGTGTATCTGAACGGGAAAGCCCTGTACGAAGCGGCGATCCCGGAAGCGCTGAAGCATGACGCTTCAGGAGACGGGGCCTATCGCTGGTACGGCGAAGCGGCCGATGGAAAAACCGTGCTTTGGTGTAATTTTCAGGACGTTGATCCAAACGGCAGCCTGGTTGAAGTAAACGCGCGGCCCTTCTGCTTCTTTCCCCGCGCCGAGGGTGTGAACTATATCACCGTGACCGGGCTCTGGTTTCGGCAGGCGGCCACCCAATGGGCGCCTCCCACCGCGTTTCAGGAGGGCGCGCTCGGCGTCAATTGGAGCAAGGGCTGGCTGATCGAAAACTGCATCGTCAGCCAAAGCAAGTGCAGCGGTATCAGCATCGGGAAAAGGCGCGACCCCACCGACAATGTCTGGTCGAGGGATTCCCAGAAGGGCGGCGCGCAAACCTATACCGAAATTATCTTTTCCAACCTGAAAAACGGATGGTCCAAGGATAGGGTGGGCGGCCATATCATCCGCAACAACACCATTTTCGACTGCGGCCAAACCGGCATTGTGGGCAACATGGGCGGCGCTTTCTCCGTCATCTCCGGCAATCACATCCACGATATCAATACGCGCAGCGAATTCGGCGGCGCTGAAATCGCCGGGATCAAGCTGCATTCGGCCATCGACGCCGTGATCGCGGATAACTGCATCCACGATTGCCGCCGCGGCCTGTGGCTGGACTGGCAGGCGCAGGGGGTGCGGGTGAGCCGGAACGCGTTTTTCGCCAACGCCGTGCACGATCTGTTCATTGAGGTCTGCCACGGCCCGTGCATCATAGATGACAATCTGTTTCTCTCCGGGGTGAGCCTGCTCAACGTATCGCAGGGTACTGCTTTCGTTCACAACCTGTTTGCCGGAAGGCTGGAGATGCACAGCGACACCAAGCGTTTCACGCTCTACCATCTTCCGCACGACACATTCGTGGGCGGCGTGATGACCATCTATGGCGGCGACGACCGGGCCATCAACAATATCTACGTCGGCAAAGCCGATCAGGAGGGCGCATACGGCAACTGCGTCTATAACGGCTTCAGCGCGAAATACGCCGATCGGTTCCTGCAGCCGGATGATCGGCCCATGACGTATATCGGCAACACGCTGCCGGTCGACATCCACGATAACCTGTACCTGAACGGCGCACGCCCCTACCGGAACGAGCGCAACGCGACGGAGGCAAAGGATACGGGCGTCCGCTTTGCTGTTGTGGAACGGGACGGCGATTATTACCTGACGACGAACCTGTTTGACGCCGGGTGGGGCGCGCGGGCGGCGCTGGTAACATCGCGTATGCTCGGCAAGGCGTTCGAGTCCGACGCCTGTTATGAAAACGCGGACGGTACCGATTTGACGGTGGACAAGGATTTCTCCGGTGACAGGCGAAATGGTAAAAGCGTGCTTGCAGGGCCTTTTGGAAAGCCGTTTACCGAGCTTTTGCTCAATCGAAAACCATGCGAAAAACAAGGAGGAGAGGCATAATGCGTTACACATCGCGGGAAAGGCTGATCCGAACGCTGAACCATCAGGATCCCGGCAAGGTGGTTATGGATCTGGGCTCCACGGCGATTACGGGGATTAACGCCAACGCGCTCGTACGGCTGCGCGAGGCGCTGGGGCTGGAAAAGCGCACCATCAAAATTGACGAACCGCTTCAGCTGCTGGGCATGGTGGAGGACGATCTGCGGCAGGCGCTGGGCGTGGATGTGGTGGGCGTAACCAGCAACGTAACCCTGTTCGGCTTTGAAAACAGGAATTGGAAGCCGTGGGTTTTGCAGTCCGGCCTTCCCGTGCTGGTGCCGGGCGACTTCAACACAACCGTGGATGCGGCCGGAAACACCTACCTGTACCCGCAGGGCGATACTACGGTTCCCCCTTCCGGCGTTATGCCCAAAAACGGTTTCTTCTTTGACAACATCGTTCGGGGCGAATCCAGCTTTGACAACGAGGATGCCAGCGCCCGCGAGGATTTCAAGGATGATTTCGGCCTGCTGACGGATGAGCAGCTGCGCCGGATTGAGAAGACCTGCAGGGAGTATACCGAAAACACCGATTACGGCATCATCGGCGGGGGCGCGTTGGCCGGACTGGGCGATTTCGCATCCATACCCGGCCCGAATGTGAAGCATCCCAAGGGGATCCGCGATGTGACCGAGTTTATGATGGCGCATCATCTGATGCCCGAATATATCCACGAGCTGTTTGAAATGCAGCTGGAAATCGGGATCAAAAACGCGGCGCTGTTTCATCAGGCGGTCGGGGAGAGAATTCAGGCCATTCAGATTTCCGGCACGGATTTCGGCATGCAGACCGGCCCGTATATGGCGGTGGACAGCTATCGGGAATTCTATAAGCCCTATCATAAGAAAATCAACGACTGGGTGCACCGGCACACCCAATGGAAAACCTTTTTCCATTCCTGCGGCTCCGTCGCGGCGTTTCTGCCGGATTTTTACGAGGCGGGCATCGATATTCTCAATCCCGTGCAAACTTCCGCGGAGGGGATGGACGCGGCCTGGCTCAAGCAGAACTGGGGCGACAAGTTCGTGTTCTGGGGCGGCTCCATCAACACGCAGAGCACCATGCCCTTCGGCACGCCCGAGGAGGTATACCGGGAGGCGACCGAGCGGCTGAACATTTTCGCGCCCGGCGGCGGCTTTGTGTTTAACGCGGTCCACAACATACAGGGGCAAACCCCCACGGAAAACATGGTGGCTTTCTTTCGCGCGCTGAAGGATTATAACGCGGCGCGGTGACGGGAGGTACGGTTCAACGGTCCCGCCGGTTTGCGCCGGCGGGATCGTTCAGCTTGCTGAAAAAGCCCCGTTTTCTTTGTCGCCTGCGTGATGGAGCGGGCATCACGTACGTCCGTGTACGCTCAACCCGCTCCGCACTTGGCTTCGCGAAACCGGGGCTTTTTGAACAAGCTGGCATCCCGTTGCCAAACAAGGCTTGTCAACGGTCTGAACGGTCCCGCCGGTTTGCGCCGGCGGGACCGTTTTTTGCCTGTTCAGGTTCGGTTTCCATTTCATCGTTTCATAATCTGCCGGGAAGGGGAGGCGCTGCGATCCGGGGGTACTCCATGCTTGGGCCGATTCTGTTCACCAGCCGAGACACACGCGTCGATTTACATTCAACCCAAGGTTTGATAGAATACTCTAAAAAGAAATGATGAAAAGTGCGGGATCGACGGAACGGATCACCTGCATTTGAAAAGCCTGAAAAGGAGACCGTATGGTAACGCTGTTGATCGTTGATGACGAATCCGCAACCCGCAACGGGCTGCAGCGGCATATCCGCTGGGAACGCTGCGGAATCGATGAAATCCATGTGGAAAGCAATCCCCGCGCGGCGCTAGAGGCCTGCGAGCGATACAAGCCGGACATCATACTGTCGGATATCCGCATGCCCGGCATGACGGGCATCGAGATGTGCACGGAAGCGCGCAAGCGGCTTCCGGACGTGCAGATCATTTTTTTGAGCGGCTATTCCGACAAGGAATACCTGATGTCGGCTATCAATCTGTCCGCAGTGCGCTATGTGGAAAAGCCCGTAAACGTGCGGGAAATGGAGGAGGCCGCCCGGCAGGCGGTGACGGCGGTCAAACGGCTGCTGCAAAATACCCGGATCACGGAGGAGGAGGCGCTGCTGGCCCGTTTCCAGCAGGCGCTCCACCGGCGGGAGGCGGACCGGCTGAACGAGCTGGCCGAAGAGATCCGCGCTTTGGCCGATCAGGACTCCCTGCCCGGGCGGGCGCGCAAGCTGTATTTCTGGTTCGGGTGCCTGCTGGGAAGCACGCTGTATCCGGAACGGACGGCGGAGGAGAACGAGCGCATTATCCGGGAATCGCTGGAGAATGAAAAATCGGCGGAGGATTTATACGCATGGTTCGTGAAGACCATCCGGATGATGATAAATCCCGCCTGGGATTCCGGGCTTTCCCAGCCTGTCGCGCGCTGCGTTGCGCTGATCAAGGGAAACCTGGCGTCGGAGACGCTCACGGTGCAATGGCTTTCGGAGCGAGTGTACCTTACGCCGACGTATTTATGCAGCGTATTCAAGCGCGAAATGGAGATAACGCCGTCGCAGTATATCCTCGCGCTGCGGATTGAACAGGCAAAGCAGCTTTTGACGGATTCCCGCTTTTCGGCCGCGCAGATTGCAAAGCGCGTCGGATACTCCGATCCCAAGCATTTCGCAAAGGTGTTCAAACGTATGACCCGCCAGACGCCGACCGAGTACAGAAGGAGCCACGTATGATCGCGGGAATATGGCGGAGGTTCCGCACATGGTATGAGGGGATGGATTTGCAGCGGAAGCTTATGACGCTGTTTTCCGTCGTGTTTTTGCTGCTGCTGCTGCTTTTTGGCGCGATCATGTTTTCAACCCTCGTGAAAAACAGCCGCGCACAGCTGCTCTATTCCGCGCGGCAATCGCAGCAGCAGGCAATGGCGTTCCTGTCCAACAAGGTCAATCTTGCCGTCTACGTTTCCGACGTTATCTACTACGATCTTTCCGTGCATCGCCTGGTGCTTGCCAGCACCAGCCAGCCGGACGACCTGGGAAATGAATACCGGGATTTCTACACCGTCTGGACAAATTTGAAAAACTTCCAGTCCGACACAATCAGCAATATCCGGCTGTACCTGGAAAACGGAAGCACCTATGTGGATCAGGAGTGGAATTTCGGCAGCTTTGAAGCGCTCAAGGAAACCGACGCGTATCAGGAGCTCGTCTCCTCCGAAAAAACCTATCTGTGGTCCGCGCCCTGGCTGCAGGCCACCAGCTCCCGTAGCGATTACAACCGCGTCGTCAGCGTTTTGCGGCTGATCCGCTCGCTGAATGATTACAACGATATCGTCAGCGCCGTGCAGATCAGCCTGGAAGCCGACCAGCTGGATGCAATCATGCACAACGCCGGCATCGCGGACGGCGTTGTGACCTATGTACTGAACGCAAAGGGCGAAGTGATCGCCGCGTCGGACCCGGATACCGTCGGCGGATATCTGCAAACCGGCGCGCTGCGCACGCTTTACGGACAGGATATGGACGCAGGCCGGGTAACCGTCGGCAAGGAATCCTATATCTGCCTGTCCAGTACGGTATCGCAGACGGACTGGGAGCTGACCATGCTGATACCGCTCTCGGCCGTGTACGCCTCCGGCTTCTCCGCCGTGAAAACCATCCTCCTGTGCGGCATTCCCATTATCCTGTGCGGCCTGTGCCTGATATGGCTGCTCTCCCGTTCCTTCGGGCAGCGCGTTGCCGCGCTGGCTACGCGCATGGAATCGGTACAGGAGGGGGATTTGAACGGAACCGTAACCGAAACGCCGCCGGATGAGCTTGGCCGGCTGGGCCGGACCTTCAACTACATGCTGGGCGAGATTCGCAATCTGATGCGCCAGCAGTATGAAAGCGGCAAGCTGCTCAAGCAATCGGAATTGAAAATTCTGCAGGCGCAGATCAATCCCCATTTCCTGTACAACACGCTCGATCTGATCAACTGGAAGGCGCTGGACTGCGGCGCCGACGATATCGCGGAGCTTACGCAGACCATGGGGAAGTACTACCGGCGCAGCCTGAGCAAAGGGCAGGACTTTGTGAAAATCCAAAGCGAGCTGGAACACCTGACGCTGTATGTGCGCATCCAGAATTACCGGTTTGACGGCAGAATCCAGCTGATATCGGACGTGCCGGACAGCCTGCTGGAGCTTGAGATGATGAAGCTTGTGCTGCAGCCGCTGGTTGAAAACGCTGTTTTGCACGGCGTTGACTGGGAAAACGATTCCAGCCGCATTCAAATCCACATCGCCGGACGCATGGACGGAAGCGACGTCGTGCTGGAGGTGACGGACGACGGAATCGGCATCGACGAGGATACGATCCGCGCGGTGCTGTCCGATCAGGCGGACGACCGGACGGTCGGCTACGGGCTGCGCAATATCCACCTGCGCCTGAAGCTTTGCTACGGCGAGGCGTACGGGCTGTCCTTTTCCTGCGTCAACGGAACCTGCGTGCGGATTCGCATTCCGGCAGAGCGGCGCTCCATTGTATAATCTGGTTTCAAACTCTCCATAAAACACAGAATTACACACCCGATCACAGAATTACATCCCTGTTTTCTCCCTTGCCGTTTGTTTATACTATAAGCAGATACGGGGGAGAGAATAGTATGGGAAAAGGAACGTTTCGGCGTGAGCTGCGCAAGAATTATCCTCTTTTTTTGATGACGACGCCCGCGGTCGTGCTGGTGCTGCTGCTGTCCTATATTCCGATGTGCGGCCTGCTGGTCGCCTTCAAGGATTACCGTTTCAATCTGGGGATTTTCGGAAGTGAATGGGCCGGATACGGCGGCTTTGAGAACTTCCGTTTTTTGTTCCAGTCCGGCAAAGGCTGGAGCATTACGTTCAACACCATTGCGTATAACCTCGTCAACCTGCTCACCTCGCAGGCGCTCGCCATTATGGTGGCGATCGTGATTGTGGAAATGCGGGGGAAGATCTTCAAACGGGTTTCGCAGTCCGTTATCTTTCTGCCGTTTTTTATCAGCTGGATCATCGTGGGCACGTTTGTGTACAATCTGTTCAATTACGAATACGGCACGCTCAACAGCCTCCGGATCGCCTTGGGCATGGAAAAAATCAACCTGTACGTCATGCCCTATGCCTGGGTGTTTATCATCGTCTTTTTCAACAGCTGGAAATGGGTCGGCTATAACTCCGTTATCTATATCGCCGCCATCACGAACGTGGATTCCTCCTGCTACGAGGCCGCCGATATCGACGGCGCGAACATCTGGCAGCGGATCCGCTATGTGACCCTGCCCGCGATCCGTCCGACCGTGATCGTGATTCTGCTGCTGAATGTCGGCAGGATACTGCGCGGCGATTTCCAGATGTTCTATCAGATTGTCGGCATGAACGGCCAGCTTTTCGACGCGACGGATGTTATCGATACCTACGTGTTCCGCTCCCTGATTTCCGGCGGCGACGCCGGGATGACGGCCGCGGCGACGCTGTACCAATCGGTGCTGTGCTTTATCATCATCACCGTGGTGAACGCCGTCGTGAAGAAGATCGAGCCGGATTACGCGCTGTTTTAAGGAGGCGGGACGATGGAAGCCAATACGACCGCGATCAACAAACCGGTTCACATCAGGATTACCGCTTCGCAGAGGGTATTCTATCTGCTTGGATATCTGCTGATTATCCTCGTTGCGCTTTGCTGCCTGCTGCCGTTCATCATGCTGATTTCCGCTTCCTTCACAAGCGAATCCTACATTATGCGCAACGGCTACGGGCTATGGCCCGCCGAGTTTTCCACCGCCGCCTACACGACGCTGTTTAAAAACGGGACGGACATTCTGCACGCATACGGCGTATCGGGGTTCGTTACGCTGGCGGGCACGGCGGCGGGGCTGTTCATTATCTCCATGACGGCCTACGTCATCAGCCGCAGGGATTTCCGCTACCGCAACCAGATCACGTTTTTCTTCTACTTCACCACGCTGTTTAACGGCGGCATGATTTCCACCTACATCTTTTTTGTGCGCTATCTGGGGCTGAAGGACAATCTGCTCGCGCTGATCCTGCCGCTGCTGTTCAATGTGTTTTACCTGCTGATCATGCGGTCGTTCATGCAGAACATTCCGGCTTCCATTGTGGAATCGGCAAAGATCGACGGCGCGGGCGAATTCCGGATCTACCGGCAGCTGATCCTGCCGCTGGCAAAGCCGGGGCTGGCGACGATCGGGCTCTTCATCGCGCTGGAATACTGGAACGATTGGTACAACGCGATGCTGTACATCAACGAACGCGAGCTGTTTCCGCTGCAATACCTGCTGTACCGCACGCTGTCCGCCTCCCAGTCGCTTTCGCGCATCGCCTCGCAGACCGGCATCCGGGTGGCGGATCTGCCCACGCAAAGCCTGAAAATGGCGATGGCGGTCATCGCCACGGGGCCCATCATTCTGGTGTATCCGTTCGTACAGAAGTATTTCGTCAAGGGCATTACCATCGGCGCCGTCAAGGGCTGATGGAGTGAAATAAAGGAGGAAAACCCATGAAAGGAATTCGTTTGCTTGCTTTACTGCTGATCCTGTGCCTGACGATGGGCGTCGCCATGATCCCGGCGTCCGCCGAGACCGGCGATACCTCGGAATTTGTGACCCTGACCATGTACCTGGTCAGCGAGGAGCCGCCGCGCTACGAGGCGATGCTGGAGGAATTCAACGCTCTGGCGCGCGAGGAGCTCAACTGCGAGCTGAAAGTCAACTTTATCGGATGGGGCGAGTTTCAGACGAAGTACCCGCTGCTGTTCAGCTCCGGTGAGGAATTCGACCTCGTGTATGTGGCGACGTGGCTGGATTACGCGAACCTGGCGCACCGCGGCGCGTTTCTGCCGCTGGAGGATCTGCTGCCCGTCTATTGTGAGGAAAGCATGAAGAACCAGCCGGAGGAGGCGCTCCTGCAGGCGACCATCGACGGACACGTGTATGCCTACACCTCCAACCTGAAAACCTACAGCGCCTACGGCGCCATCGTCCGCGGAGACCTGATGGACAAGTACGGCCTGACCGAAATCAGCAATATGGAGGACTACGCCGTCTATCTGCAGGCGGTTGTGGACAACGATCCCGAATTCACCAACCCGGCCGGCGGCATGAACGACATCCTGTTTGACGAGATGTATCTCTTCGGCGCGGGCCTGTATCCGCTGTCCGGCTCCACCGGCAGCATCTATTACATCGATCCGGACGATCCCGACCATACGGTTTTCGCGGCGCATGAATGGGAAGGCTTCCGCGATATGTGCGTCGAGCTGAAAAGCTACGCGGACGCCGGGTATTGGCCCAAGAGCATCCTGAGCGTGACGGACGACGCCGCAACGCTGCTCAACCAGGGCATCGCGGCCAGCCGCATTCACAACTTCGATAGCTGGGTCGGCGCTTATACCACCAATCCCGATTGGGATATGCGCTGGTTTAACCTGATCCCAAAAATCAACTACCTCAGCTTCATGCAGGATGCCATGGCGGTGCCCGTGACCTCCAAGAATCCCGAGCGCGCGCTGATGCTGCTGGATAAGATCCGCAGCGACGAGCGCTACTACATGCTGCTGACCTACGGCGTCGAGGGCGTGGATTACACGCTGGACGAGAACAACTTCATCACCACGCTTGATACCGACCAGTTTACCAGCCAGCCGGGCACCTGGGGCTTCCGCACCGATGAATTCAACAAGCAGGCAGCCGGTTCCCCGCCGACCTATTATGAGGAGAAGGAGAAGCTCGAAGCCATCGTGGTTCCCAATATCTTCCGCAGCTTCAACCTTTCCACCGAGCCCATCAAGAACGAATATGCCGCCATGCAGAACGTGTACAGCCAGTACTATAACACGCTTGCAGCCGGCATCACCACCGACGTGGACGGCGATATCGCCAAGCTGACGAAGCAAGCGGATATCGCGGGCAACGACGCGTGCAAGGCGGAGCTGCAGCTGCAGGTAGACGCGTTCTATGCGGAGTACGGCGACTGATACGCTATTCCGGCCGGACAGACGAGGGGTTCTCTCCATCCCCCCGTCTGTCCCTTTTTGACAGAAGCGGCCGATCATGCCGCTGTGGGCCGAAGCCCTGAGGAGGACTGACCATGGAATGGATATGCACGACGGAAGGCAAGTCGTTTGAACGGATGACGGACGCCCGGAACAGCGGGGGAATCCCCGTGGAAACCGGTTCGCCAAGGCAAACGGTGCGCGGGTTTGGCGCATGCTTCAACGAGCTGGGGCGTATCGCGCTTCAGAGGCTGCCGGAGGACCGGCGAAAATCCGTGATGCGGGAGCTCTTCGCGCCGGACGCGGCCAACCTTCGTTTCTGCCGCGTGCCCGTGGGCGCGAATGATTTTGCGGAAAGCTGGTACAGCCTGAACGAAACGCCGGGTGATTATGCCATGGCGTGCTTTTCGCTGGAGCGCGACAGGGGGTGCATTCTGCCGTTTATCCGCGAGGCGCAGGAATACGCGCCGGATCTGGAGCTCTTCGCTTCGCCGTGGAGCCCGCCGACGTGGATGAAAACGCCGGCGGTTTACAATTTCGGCCGGCTGAAGGATGATCCGCGGACGATGGAGGCGTACGCCCTGTATCTGGAGCTGTTCCTGCGGGGCTTTGCCGGCGAGGGCGCGCCCGTGAAACGGCTGTGCGTGCAAAACGAAGTGTTTGCCGACCAAAAGTTCCCAAGCTGCCTGTGGAGCGGCGCACAGATGCGCGATTTCATCCGCGATTATCTCGGGCCGAGGCTGGAAAGCGGCGGGCTGGATACGGACCTGTGGCTGGGTACGGTCAACGGCCCCTTTATCGATTATGAAATGGGAAACTGGCACGGGCAAAGCCTGCGCGATTTTATTCTGCCCGTGATGCTGGACGCCGGAGCCGCGCGGCATGTGAAGGGCTTTGCGCTACAATGGGGCGCCAAGCATATCCTGCCGCATTTGAGCGCGCAGTATCCGGAGGTGGAGATTATCCAAAGCGAGTGCGAATGCGGCGACGGAAGCAATGCCTTCGCGTCGGTGTTCTACGTATTCGATCTGCTGTGGCAGTATTTCCGGGCGGGCGCGACGGCGTTTACGTATTGGAATTTCGCGCTGGAAACGGATTGCGTCAGCACATGGGGCTGGAAACAGAATTCGCTGGTCACCGTCGATCCGGCGGGGGGAGAGGCGCGCTATAATCCGGAATTCTATCTGATGAAGCATCTCTCCGCATACGTGCGCCCAAACGCCTGCGCGCTGGATGTTTCCGGCCGCTGGGCCGCATACAGTATGGCGTTTGCAAATCCCGACGGGGGGCGCGTATACGTGCTGGCAAACCCGACGGATACGGAGCAGCGCGTGGAAATCCACCGCCGGAGCTATCTGCTTGCGCCCCGCAGCCTGCATACCCTATACTATGCGAAGGATGAGATGTAGTACGCAAAGAAAGGATCCTTCATGAATATTAAGCGCGTGATTTCGGAAATGACATTGGAAGAGAAAGCCGGATTGCTTTCCGGCCTGGATTTTTGGCACACGAAACCGGTCGAGCGGCTGGGGGTAAAGCGCTGTATGGTCAGCGACGGCCCGCACGGCCTGCGCAAGCAGGATGAATCCGCCGATCATCTCAGCATCAACGAATCGATCAAGGCCGTTTGCTTTCCCGCCGGATGCGCCACCGCCGCGTCCTTTGACCGCGACCTGATCCGGACGATCGGCGAGGCGATCGGCGACGCTTGCCAGCATGAAAGGCTTTCCGTGGTGCTCGGCCCCGCGGTCAACATCAAGCGGTCGCCGCTGTGCGGCCGGAATTTCGAGTATTACAGCGAGGACCCCTGCCTGGCGGGCGAAGCCGCGGCAAGCTTTATCCAGGGCGTGCAGAGCCGCGGCGTGGGAACCAGCATCAAGCATTTCGCCTGCAACAATCAGGAGTACCGCCGCATGAGCAGCGACAGCGTCGTGGATGAGCGTACGCTCCGGGAGATCTACCTGCCCGCCTTCGAAACCGCCGTGAAGCGCGCCAAGCCGTGGACGGTCATGTGCAGCTACAACCGGATCAACGGCGCCTATGCCTGTGAAAACCGCTGGCTGCTGACCGAGGTGCTGCGCGGCGAATGGGGCTTCGGCGGCTATGTGATGAGCGATTGGGGCGCGACCAACGACCGGGTGGAAAGCGTGAAGGCGGGGCTGGATCTGGAAATGCCTGCGTCCGGCGGCGAAAACGACAGGCTTGTGATCAAAGCCGTGCGCGAGGGAAGGCTGGATGAGCGGCTTGTGGATCTTTGCTGCGAACGGATATTGACAGTTAACCAGCGGTATCTGGAGCACGCAAAACCCGGCACGCCGTGGAACAAGGATGCGCAGCACGAGCTGGCGCGGAAGCTGGCGGCGGACTGCATGGTGCTTCTGAAAAATGAGAACGCGCTTCTCCCGCTTAACAAAAACCGGAAAATTGCCGTGATTGGCAAATTCGCCAAACAGCCGCGCTTCCAGGGCGGCGGAAGCTCGCACATTAACTTCAGCCGGGTTGCCAGCGCGTGGGACGAGCTGCAATCGTATCCCGGTATCGCTTATGCGGACGGATACGAGATCGAGCAGGACGCGCCGGATGAACGGCTGCTTGTGGAAGCGGAGCGTGTGGCCCGGAGCGCGGAGGTGGCGGTGGTATTTGCCGGCTTGCCGGACCGCTGTGAGAGCGAGGGCTACGATCGTTCGCATCTGAGAATGCCGGAGTGCCAGGAGGCGCTGATTGAGCGTGTGGCGGCGGCGAACCCGCATACCGTCGTGGTGCTTTATAACGGCGCGCCGGTCGAGATGCCGTGGCTGAACGGCGCCGCGGCCGTGCTGGAGGCGTATCTGGGCGGCCAGGCGGTGGGCGCGGCGACGGTGGACGTGCTGTTCGGCGATGTGAACCCGAGCGGCCGCCTGCCGGAAAGCTTTCCCGTCTGCCGGACGGACAGCTCCGCGTATCCGTGGTACGGCGGCGAGAAGGATACGGCGGAATACCGCGAAGGCGTGCTGGTGGGGTATCGCTGGTATGATAAAAAGCGGATGCCCGTATTGTTCCCCTTCGGGTTTGGGCTGAGCTATACGGAATTTCATTTCAGCAACCTGCGGCTGAGCGCCGTGGAAATCAAGGATACCGATACGCTTTCCGTTTCGGTGGATGTGACCAACACCGGAAGCAGGGCGGGGAAAGAGGTCGTACAGCTGTATGTGGCCGACCGCGAAAGCACCGTGATTCGCCCCGTGCGGGAGCTGAAGGATTTTCAGAAGGTGGCGCTGGAGCCCGGCCAGACCCGAACGGTATCCTTTACGCTTTCCCGGCGCGCGTTCGCGTACTGGAATACGCAGATTCACGACTGGCATGTCGAAACCGGCGCTTTCGGGATCCAGATCGGAAAATCCAGCCGCGAAATTGTGCTGGAGAAGGATATCACGGTATTGTCCACCGTTGCGCTGCCGGAGCGGGTTCATCTCAATTCCGTTTTCGGGGATTTGACGGCCGACCCCAAATTGGCGGAAATCGTCGATCCGCTGCTGGATACGTTCAAAGAGAGCATGGGCGTTTCGAGCGCCGGGGAATCTGCGGACGGCAGCACGACCATCACGGATGAAATGATGCGGGCGATGATTGCGTTCATGCCGCTTCGAAGCCTGGTCAGCTTTACGGACGGAAGGATTACCCACGCTGATCTGACCGACGCGGTGGAGCGGATGAACCAACAACCGGAAGCTTGAGCGCCCCGCCCGGCACTTCGCTTGCGCGAGGCTGCGCCATTCGGTTTCTGTGAAACCTCTGTGGCTAGTCGGCCATACAGCCTTCCTTATTTTGCCAAACAAGATTTTTCAACGGTTTGATGGAGGCCGTGCATTACGCACGGCCTCAGCGTGTCAAAAAAGTGGCAACGCCACTTTTTTGAGGTTGCACTCCGGGCTTGTTCGCACGCATAGGGCGTGCTCACGGCCAGCCCTCCGTGTAAGGAATCCTTGCTACGCAAGGTTCCGAAACCACCGCGCATGTCGCTGGTTTCGGATTGACAGTCGAAGGGTCGCGACCCTTCGACGCATCCCGGGGTTCTTTGACAGACTGAGGCCGTGCATTACGCACGGCCTCTTGGTGGTTGGGAGGAATCGGAATATGGTTGTTTCATTTTTATGCGAATGCATGGAGTAAAGGTTCGATAATGAAACCGAACTGAGAATCCGTATTGGGATTACAGGGGCGAAATCCCCCTGTGCGTTCCTTCCGCGTTACGCCGTCTGCGCCTTCGCCAGCCGTTTTTTGCGCTTGGCGGCGCGCTGGAAGCCTTCGATCCACGCCACGATCACCGCGGTGACGAGCGTGATGCTCAGGAAGCCGAAAAGCACTTCGGGGATCGTTTCCGGATAGAAGCCGCCGAGGTTTTCGTTTTTGCCCAAGCCGCCGCCTTTGCCGCCGCCGCCACCGCCGTGGACTTCCGTCTCCTCGCCCTCCGGCGCGATTGCGGCTTCGCCGTCCGTCAGGGCGGGAAGCGTTTCCTCGTGGTCGCTTTCGGGCAGCACGTCGCTGGCGCCGATCGCAACGCCCAGGCCGCTGATCCAGCTAACGAAGCTGGTCGCGGTGATTTCATAGATGCCGAAGCCCAGGATCACCACGCTCATCACCACCGCCGCGATGCGGCGCAGCAGCAGCGGCAGCTTGCGCGCGGGCGTGCGCGTAAGGATGGAGTCGTAATGCAGCCCCAGATGAATGCCCAGCAGCAGCAGCACCAGCGCCGATACCGCGAAGTGCCCCGTCTTTAAAACCGAGGCGCCGCGGGAGCCTTCGAACAGGATCTTGCTGATGGAAATTCCGCTGACCAGAATATAGGTAAAGCATGCGAGCAGCAGAAAATCGATCAGCCAGTTCAGCTTGTTGCGCCAGGCGGTCTTTTTGGAAAACAGCTTGCCGGTTACGACCAGTGTCCATTTGCCGTTGAGCAGGATGTGGATGATGAACAGCCCGCAGACCGCGATGCCGCCCACCTCGTGGAAGGTCAATCCCAGCACGTCGCTGCGGTACATCAACAGGAGGACCAGGAGCATCAGCACATCCAGCGCAAGTTTGATGCGGTTCATTTTCTTCATATGCAGTTCGCCTTTCGTTATGAATTGCATGCCGTCTCACGGATACTATATATTGTACATAAAATTTCGTCAACGGTCAATTTATATGATTCTGGTTTCGTGAACAGGCACCTCCTGTCCTTCCGCCGCGGCGGCCCGCGGGGCGGCCGGTCTGCGTGCGGTCCTACGGCCTGATGATTGACATACCCAGGGCGAACTGATAAGATTGGGATACGGCGGAATCGCAATCGGCAGGGACGTTACAGGAGATTCCCGAAGGTAATTTTTCTGGGGAGCAAATAGCAAAACGAGGCGGCGCGGAGGGACGAAGGCCTGCCCGATTCGTTTGCCCGCTTCATTCTCCCCATACCCCAAACCATTGCGGGAGGACTCGGCATTGAAAATCTATACGATCGGGACGCGCTTCAGGGATTATCAGCAGTACTGCGATCTGGCGGACGGCGCTCCGGCCGCCTTCCGTTCGCCGCTGACGAACGGGCTGCCCCCGGCGAAGGAAGCCCGGCAGCTGGCCGACGGCCGGCGGCTTTTCTATGTGAAAAACCGGGATCATCTGCTCATTTTCAGCGCGCAGTTCGGCTATTACAAGCTGTACTATACCGCGCAGGAGGACGCCGTGCTGCTGATGCCGCCCGCCCAGATGCCCATCGTGGCGGATCAGGTGCGGCTGGAAGCCGGACAGTATCCGCAGTGTGACGCGCTGATGGCGCGCAGCTCCTTTACGCTGGAGCGCGTGGACGTGCGCATGGAACGAAAGCTGGACGACAGCCTGCGCCAGGAGCCGTACATCCCCGGCGGGATGCCCCGGTGCGCCGCTCCGGACTATGCCATGACCGGAGAGTATTACAAAATCAATAAGCTGCTGCGAAGCGTGTTCGATCCTTTGCTGGATGCGCTTCCCGGCCGGGACGAGCTGATGCAGCGGATTTTGAACGGGCTCGTGTACGTGATCCGCGATCAGGAGAAGCTTGCCGCGGTGATGATCTGCACCCCCGGGGACGAAGCGGCCACGCTGCAATGGATTGCCGTGGATTTTGCGTATCGCGGGCTGGGGCTCAGCGGACTTCTGCATTGGTTCGGCGACCGGGAGCTGCGCAAAAAGGGCTTCCGGCAGGCGGTGCTGTGGATCGGCGAAAAATCCGCGGGATGGATTCACACCATGGAAGGCCGCGGGTATCAGCAAACAGAGCAGCGGCTGTTCACCTTTCTGCATCGGCAGGAATAGCGGAAAATTGTCATACGCTTGACTGGAGTAAGTAACAGAATTATAATAATATTTGATATATGCGTAAACGGTTTGATCCGATTTTCGGAGGCGCAGCCGGGGGTCCGCAGCCTGTCGGCCTGCCGCTTCCCGGATCCCGGCGAATAGGATGCGCCGCTGCCGGATTACGCCTGACGGGCTGCATGCCAACCCCCGGACGATTCCCTTTGACCACCTCACACAGTGAAAAGGAGCGGCCAAAACATGGGTGATAAAAACCAGAACCAGACGCAGATCGAAAAGCTCATAGAGATGGCTGATCAGCTGGAGCAGCGGGAGCTTGCGCTCAGCCGGGAATCCAAATATCTGGAGGAACTGAGGGCGTCGCTTGAGGAGCAGGAACGCAAATTTGCCGCCGAGGCGGAGCGGCCCGCGGCCGCGCCGCAGGCAGCGGCGCCGGCCGAACCCAAACCCGTAACGCGGGAAAAGCCGATCGCCGCGCCGGAACCGGCGCCGGTATCCAAGCCCGCGCCCATCCCGCAGCTTGCGCAGCAGTCCGTCCGTCCGTCCGCCGCGCTGCCCGTAAAGCCCGCGCCCGCGCCCGCACAGCAGAAAACGACCGTGGAGGCCGTGAAGGAAATCAACGAGATTTTACAGTCCATTTTCTGGGACTATTCCAGCAGCGTGCACCAGATCAGCTCGCAGCTTTCCACCGTGACGGCCGCCATGATGTGCGCGGCGGTGACCTGTGTGCTGGAAAACCGTGGGTTTAACGCCAAAGAGGTGTTTTTGCAGGAGATGGATAAAATGCTGCAGGGCGGGGGCCTTGGCACCTCGTGCAGCAAACCGCAGGGCAAGAGCGCCCATCCCGCGCCCGTATCCCAGCCTGCCGCGTCCAAGCCGACATACGAACCCAAATCGGTGTCCGCGGCTCCGCTGCAATCAAGCATTCTGGAAGCCGATGAGGGGCCGGCGTCCTTCAGCGCAGCGCCCGCACAGCCGCAGCCATCCGAGGAAGGCCTCGTGGTCATCGGCAGCGCGGCCGAGTTTCAGAAGCTCGGCGAGTACGGCTTCCGCAACGACGATCAGGTCGTCCGCGTGGAGATTCCGGAAGGCGTGCAGTATCTGCCGGGCAGCTTTTTCTACGGGTGCAGCAACCTGCAGGAGGTCTGGCTGCCCAATTCGCTGCTGGAGATCGGGCCGTACGCGTTTTACGGCTGCGAGCAGCTGCATACCGTGCACCTGAGCGAAGACGCGGCCGTACTGGAGATCGGCGAGTATGCGTTCGCCATGTGCGGCGCGCTGCAGTCGTTTACGGTTCCGGCGGCGGTGGAGACGCTGGGCACCAGCGTGTTCCGCTTCTGCGCGCAGCTCCAGAGGGTGGGCTTCTCCAAGGAGAGCAGGCTGCAGCACATCGGCAGCCATCTGCTGCAAAACTGCACGGCTCTGGAAAAGATGCGCCTGCCCGACACCATCACCACCATTCCGACCAGCATGTTCTACGGCTGCTCCAACATCCGCAAGGTGGTCGCCAAGGGCGTGGACACCATCGAGGATTACGCCTTCTACGGCAACGAGAGCCTGCGCACCATCCGCATCCGCACCAAGAAGATGATTTCGCCGCAGGCGTTCGAGGGCTGCGATCCCGCTTTGGAGATTGAATATCTGAATTACTAGGCTTGGCCTACCACAAATCCCTGAGCTGCTTTGTCAGCCTCAAGCGGCAATGGGCATCACTTACACTGCGAGTAAGCTCAGCCCTTGCCTCTTTCTTTGGAAACAGGCGAATGTAACTGGTACGGCGTGTGGCGGTATACGTTGTCTCATGGGAATGGAATAAAATATGGATGGCTGCGCGATGCGCGGCCATTCCGGGTTTATAATAGGATTATAAAAATCGACAGATGGAGGCAATGCAATGAAAACCTATCCGGAGGCGGAGCTGGTGCTGGACGCGCGGGCGGAGATCGGGGAAAGCGCGCTGTGGCGGAGCGAAACGCAGTCGCTGTGCTGGGTGGATATCGTCAAGGGCGAGGTGCACACGCTGCGCATCCCCACGATGGAGCATACGTTTTTTACCACGGCGCAGGCGGTGGGCGCGGTTGTGCCCGCGCAGGGCGGCGGGTTTGCCGCGGCGCTGGCGACGGGATTTTACCGGACGGACGACCGGGGGCTGACGAAGCGGATCGCCGAGCCGGAGGGGCTGGTGCCGAAGCTCCGGTTCAACGACGGCAAGTGCGACCGCAAAGGCCGGTTCTGGGCGGGCTCGCAGATCATGCGCGACGAGATGGCGGGCAAGGGCTTTTTCTGGTGCCTGGATTTGGACGGTACGGTGCGCACCCTATTCACGGGCGTTACCACCTCCAACGGTTTGGCGTGGAACGCGGACGACACGGTGCTTTACTATATCGATACGCCGACCCGAAAGATCATGGCGTACGCGTTCGATCTGGAAGCGGGGACGCTGGGCGCGGGCAAGGTCTGCGTGGACGTTCCCGAAGAAAACGGCAGTCCCGACGGCATGACCATCGACCGCGAGGGGATGCTCTGGGTCGCGCACTGGGGCGGCCACGCCGTGCG
>Ga0116164_10000736_pt1 | contig 26886 bp, 18 predicted proteins | sample AD_UKC109_MetaG_FD_89888 | JGI IMG/M metagenome (GOLD analysis project Ga0116164, IMG submission 89888) | Active sludge microbial communities of municipal wastewater-treating anaerobic digesters from Hong Kong - AD_UKC109_MetaG | ecosystem: Engineered > Bioreactor > Anaerobic > Digestate... | reverse complement strand
TGCGTTCCTTGGACATCGATACCCCCCGGTGATGCGGCGCTCGCGTCGGCGGCTCCGGTCGGCCTCCGGCCTCCCTCCGCCCGCCGACGCGATTCAACCGAACGTCACTCTATCAGGTGTCTCACCTTTCGTGGGGGACAGTATGGTCGCCATGGCCGGCTTCGCCTGGGGGAAAATCGGTTTTTCGGTCAAATCGGTGGGGCTGATTTTTCCCTTCGCCGCGGCGGCGGTGGTCATCGCCATCTTTTACGGCGCGCGCGCGATTCAACGTTCGCTGGCCGAAATGGGCGAATCGCTGCACGAGTTCGCCCTCGGCGGCGGCGACCTCACCCGGCGGTTGACCGTGGTGAGCACCGACGAAATCGGCGAACTGGCCGCCAACTTCAACCTGTTCATGGACAACCTGCAGCGCCTGTTCGCCGAGGTGGCCGCCAACTCGTCCTCGTTGTATGCGAACATCGAAGACGTGCGCGCCTCGTCGTTGCGCATCCGGCAGGCCATCGAGAACGTCAACGAGCACGCCGATCGCGCCGACAACGCGGCGGACGTCATCGCGTCGCAGGCCGGGCAGACCATGACGGTCAGCGAGCGCATGACCGGCGAGGTGGGGCACGTGTCCGTCACGATGAGCGACATGTCGCAAAACCTGCGGACCATCACCACGTCGGTCGAGGAACTGTCCTCCACCGTGCGCGAGATCGCCGCCGGCGCCGCCCGCGCCGCGACCGTCACCGACGAGACCGTCCACCATTTCAACGACACCGCCGCCACCATCGAAATGCTGGTCGACGCCTCGCAGCGCATCGGACAGGTGGTGGAGATGATCGAGGACATCGCCGATCAAACGGCCCTGCTCGCCCTGAACGCTTCCATCGAAGCCGCGCGCGCCGGCGAGGCCGGACGCAGCTTCGGCGTCGTCGCCCACGAGATCAAAAACCTCGCCGAGCAAACCACGCAGGCCACCGGAAATATCCAACAGCAGGTGACCGACATTCAAACGCGCACCAAGGCCAGCGCCGAGGGCGTCGATCGCCTCCGCGAGTTGATCGACGAAATCAGCCGCATCAACACGACGATCGCCTCGGCCATCGAGGAACAATCGGCGACGACCTCCGAAATCAGCCATGTGCTCGCCGCGGCGTCCGGCGGCATCGACCGCGCCTCGAACGATCTGGAAAATCTCAGCGGCGAACTGCAAGAGGATATGGCCTCCGGCGCGCATGAAACCGCGACCCAGGCCCGCGCGGTCACCGAGGTCATGCGCGAAATGAACTCCGCCGCCGCCGCGACCGTTTCGGCCTTCGCCAGCGAGGAGCAGGCTACCGCCACCATGGGCGACCTGGTCGAAAACCTGCGCGCCGTCGTCGGCAAATTCAAAATCGATTGACCGCTACGTTATTGCGATAAACCGATACAAAGATTATCGCAGACGGCCATTGACGTTAGCCTCGTTTGTGACCATAATCCGCCCGTTGTAAGCGTTCCTTCACTGAACACGCGCACCGTGCGCGCCTCTGGGTTCCTCCTTCGCTCGAGCTCCCGGACCTTACTCAATGAATGGTTAACGTTTACCGTGGCCTTGAACGAATCAAGGAAGAGATAAGGTACGCATGAATTTCGTCGAATTGAACATCACCGACCCGCTGCGGTCAGCCGTCGATGAACTGGGTTACGTCGAACCGACACCGATTCAGCAAATGGCCATTCCGCATATCCTCAACGGCTGCGACGTGCTCGGCTGCGCGCAAACCGGCACCGGCAAAACCGCCGCCTTCGCCCTGCCCATTCTCCAACGGCTGGCCGGCGGCGAAATCCGTCGCCCCAAACGCGCCATCCGCGCGCTGATCGTCGCGCCCACGCGCGAGCTGGCCTCGCAGATCGGCAAGAGCTTCGCCGATTACGGCAAGCACACGGAACTCAAACACACCGTCATCTTCGGCGGCGTTCCGCAAAAAAAACAGGTGCTCGCGCTGAGCACCGGGGTCGACATTCTCGTGGCCACGCCGGGCCGGTTGCTCGACCTGAAGCACCAGCGCTACGTCGACCTCAAGTCGGTGGAAATCCTCGTGCTCGACGAGGCCGACCGCATGTTGGACATGGGCTTCATCAACGACATCCGCCGCATCGTCGCCGCCGTGCCGGCCCAGCGCCAGACGCTGATGTTCTCGGCCACGGTGCCCTCGGCGATCCGTGAGCTGGCCGGCAAACTGCTGCGCGAACCGCAGGAGGTGAGCGTCGCGCCCTCGGCCACGACCGTCGAGAACGTCGAGCAGTGGGTGTATTTCGTGGAAAAACCTTACAAGCAGTTCCTGCTGGCGCACCTGCTGGCCCAGCCGGAAATCTCCCGCGCGCTGGTGTTCACCCGCACCAAGTACGGCGCGGACAAGGTGGTGCGCTTTCTGGCCAACGCGCACATCCCCGCCGAGGCGATCCACGGCGACAAGACGCAAAAGAACCGCGAGCGCGTGCTCAACGCCTTCAAGCGCGGCAAGTCGCGCGTGCTGGTGGCGACCGACCTCGCCTCGCGCGGGTTGGACATCGACGACATCAGCCACGTGGTGAATTACGATCTGCCCACCGAAGCGGAATCCTACGTGCACCGCATCGGCCGCACGGCGCGCGCGGGCTCGTCGGGCGCGGCCTATTCCTTCTGCGGCATCGAAGAGCGGCCGCTGTTGTTCGACATCGAAAAGCTGATCCGCCAGCGGCTCAAGGTGCAGGAGAAGCACCCGTATCAGTCGGCGCTGCCCGCCCCGCAGTACGATCCGGTGACCAACAAACGCATCGTCAAAAGCACGCGCAGCCGCCGCCGGCGGTAATTTATCCGGCTTTCCGCGAACGCTTCGCTCAAGTTCCTTCGCCAAGCACCGCCCGGAGAAATTCACGCACGCGCTCCTCTTGCGGACGATCGAGAATTTCCTCGGGCGTGCCCGTTTCGACGATCCGTCCGCCGTCGAGAAAACAGATGCGATCGGCCACGCGCCGGGCGAACGCCAGGTCGTGCGTGACGATCACCATCGTCATGCCCCTTTCGGCCAGGCCGGTCAGCAGCTCGTTGATGCCCGAAATCATCTCCACGTCCAGCGCGCTGGTGATCTCGTCCAGCAACAGAACTTCCGGGTTCATCGCCAAAGCGCGGGCGATGGCCACCCGTTGCTTTTGCCCGCCCGACAGCGCCGACGGCCAGGCGTCGTGCTTGTCGGCCAGCCCGACCTGATCCAGCAACGCCCGCCCACGCGCCAGGGCTTCGCTTTCCTTCTCCCCCAGCACGTACAGCGGCCCTTCCACCACGTTTTGCAGCGCGTTGCGATGCGGGAACAGATGAAAATGCTGAAAGACCATCCCCATGCGGCGCCGATGGCGCGACAATTCGTTGGGGGACATCGACCGGTAATCGACCGTTTCGTTTTTCCAGCGAATCGAACCGGCGTCGGGAAACTCCAACAGGTTCAGGCAGCGCAGCAACGTGCTCTTGCCCGATCCCGAGGGGCCGATCAGCGCGACCACCTCGTGCTCGTGCACCGCGAAATCGACGCCGTCGAGCACGGCCAGTTCGCCGAATCGTTTGCGCAGACCCTCGACCCGGATTTCCACCGCGCGCGCGCCGTCCATCAGATCGCCCTCCCTACCGCCTGCCGCGAGCGTTGCAGGTACCGCTCCCAGGCCCGCACCGCCACGGTGATCAGCGAAATGATGACCAGGTAAAATCCCGCCGCCAGCACGAAGGGCATGAACGCCTGCCCGGTCTGAAACACCACGTTGCGCGCCGCGTAGGTCAACTCGATCAGGGTAATCGCGCCGACCAGCGACGTGTCTTTGGTCAACACCACCAGGTTGTTGCCCAGCGACGGCAGCGCGTCGCGAAACGCCTGCGGCAGAATCACCCGGCGCATGATTCGCCGGCGCGTCATGCCCAGCGAGGCGGCCGCGTCCCACTGGCCCTTTTCCACCGCGTTGATGCCTCCGCGCAACGTTTCCGCGTTGTAGGCCGTCGTGTTGACGACCAGGGCGATCAACGCCGCGCCGAACGCGCCGATCAGCTCGAACCCGACCAGCCGGTTGATCGCCGTCGCCAGCACGAAATAGGAAATGAACAACTGCACCAGCAGCGGCGTGCCGCGCACCAGCCAGATGTAGGCCGTCGTCGCCCGCTTGATCCACCGCGCGCGCGAGGACGTACCCACGCCGATCAGCGAACCGGTCAGCAGCGCCAGCAGCGCGGTCAGCAGCGTCAGTTCCAGCGTCAACACCGCGCCCTTGGCCAACAGGGGAATCATCCCGCTCGCGCGTTCGACGAAGGTCGGTTTCTTTTTCGTGACCGCCGCCTCCTCGGCCAACGGCGGAATTTTTTCGGCGAACGCGCCCCAGTTGGTCAGCAGCGTGGTGAGATCCGGCGGCGCGCCGACCCACTTGCGGTAAATGCGTTCATAGGCGCCGTCCTGCACCATGGCCAGCAGGGCTTCGTTGACTCGATGCACCAGCCGCGCCGAATCCCGGCGGGCCGCGATGCCGCACGCCTCCTCGTACAGCAGCGGACCGAAGGGCACGATGTCGCCCGCGCCGCCTTTTTTCACATAGAAACCGCCGACGATCCGATCCGACACGAACGCCTCGATCTTGTCGGTGTTCATCGCCGCCACGATCTCCGCTTCGCTGCCGTAATAGACGATCGCGGCGACGGGAAACCGCTCCGGGTGGGACGTGATGTAGCGCGCGTAGGTCGAATCCTCCAGCACGCCGATTTTCACGCCGGTCAGATCGGTCACGTTGCGCCGGGCGAACACCTGCGCGCCGCTCACGTAATACGGCAAGGTGAAGTGCATCGTCTCCAGCCGCTCCGGCGTGATCGCCATCGAGCCGCAAATCAAATCGTATTTGCCGCTGTGCAAACCGGCCTGAATGCCGGCCCAATCGATCTGCACCAGCTCCGGCGCATACCCCAGGCGGCGGGCGATCTCCCGGGCGATGTCGGCGTCGAAACCCACCAGCCGCCCCTGGTCGTCGGTGGTGGAAAAGGGCTGGAACGCGCCGGACATCGCCAGGCGCAACGGCGGATCGTCCGTGGCCGGCTGCGCGTAAAGCGTTTCGCCGGGCCACGCCGTCAGCCCCGTCGCCAACACCAGAATTATAATGAAATAAGTGGTTTTCCTGCGCATGATGATTACCGTCCCGTCTATTCGCGGATAAGTTCACCATGCGGGACAATGCCGCCGATGTCAAATGGTGTAGTTATTTTATAATCATACTTTCAGCCGAAGAGCGCGCCCTTTCAAAATTCCCCCGACGCGCTATACTGGCATGAGCATTATTATTTACACATCGAAAAAAGGAGCGGCCATGGCGTTGGAATGGGGACGGTGTCCGCAAGCGGCGACGGTGAGGATCGATCGGGAAAAATGCAACGTGTGCGGCGCGTGTGTGGCCGTGTGCCGCGGGTATCCGCTGTACCTGGCCGACGGCGAAGTGCGCGTCGATCAAACGCGCGGCTTCGGCTGCATCGGCTGCGGTTCGTGTCTGAGCGTCTGCCCGACCGGCGCGATCACCGTCGAGGGACGCGACCTGCATCCGGCCGACGTGCTCGATCTTCCCCCCGCCGCCAAACGCGCCGACTACGAACGCCTGTACAACCTGCTGCTGTCGCGGCGCAGCGTCCGCGAGTTCAAGAACCAGCCGGTGTCGCGCGAGATGCTCGAGCGGATCATCGCCGCCGCGGCCACCTCGCCCATGGGCGTGCCGCCGTCGGAGGTCAGCACGCTGGTCTTCGATACGCCGGCCAAGGTGCGGCAGTTCGCCTACGACCAACTGCGGGCCATGGAAAAAATGAAGTGGTTCTTCTCCGCGCCGATGCTCGCGCTCATGCGTCCGCTGATGGGCAAGGAGGGCGTCGACGCCTTCAAGCTGTTCATCGTGCCGATCATCGACAAGTACCTCGAGTTGGAAAAGAAGGGCGTCGACTGGTTCTTCTACAGCGCGCCGGCCGCGATGTTTTTTTACGCCTCCAGCGCCTCGGACCCGGCCGACGCGTACATCGCCGCGACCAACGCGATGAACGCGGGCGTCGCCCTCGGCCTGGGCGCCTGCATGCTCGGCCTGCCCGGCTACGTGGCCAAATACAGTAAAGATCTGCGCCGGAAATACGCTTTGCCGGAAAAAATTCAGCCCGGCCTGGCCGTTATATTCGGTCATCCGAAGTACAAAATCCGCCACGCGCTCCAGCGCCGCTTCGCCGAAGTGCGCTACGTATAGCTGTCATTTTTTCACTAAAATAAAACCTAGGGATTCTCTTTTTCAATAACTATAGAAACTTTACAATTTTCTTGGTATATAGATTAACTCAATAATCCCATTTTAAGAAGGCGGAAAAAATGGAGAATTTTCCAGTAATTGAAGTTGTCTCGATTATTGTTACGGTTTTCGTAACGTGGTTATCAACGAAACTATATTACCAAAAATTAGAGAAAAAGGCGAAGGAAGTAATTCGTTCATACGAGACAATTCCTCTTAGAGATCAATATTATATGACGAATTTGCTGTCTTTGAAAATCAAGCAAAATAAGTTTATACCAGACGCCATTTTCTCCATTTCTCCCGGCGGCAACATGATCGGAGAGTGGTTGTCCCGTAAGTTTATTGGCAATCAAAGCAAACCCATTATTTTGCACAATTTATGGATGGAAGCAAAAAGGGGCGATGAAGGCCAACATCTCACTTTTCCGGAACCTTGCGGATCTTTTCCCAATAATGGAAATTCGTATCAAAAAATTTTGCTCGTGAATGATATTTCAAGATCAGGACGAACGTTGGAAATCGCCACAAGGTATATGAAACAACATTTTCCCCATAGCGAGATAAACACCGCCGTTCTTTTTATGTCCAGCGATTCCAGCCCGCCTTATCCGAATTACTGGATCGACAAACCTCATCGCCGGGTTGAATTTGAATGGAAAGTTTAATCGGCGAGTAGAAAAGCTTCGGTGCTAATTGGCCTAACTATTCAAAAAATCAGGCTGATCCAATGATTTTTTCCTTCAATTAAATACAACATATTGTAATGAATAATGCATGAATATGTAAATATGGAATCTTTTTTGTTGAGTTCGACCGCTCAATCGCCGATGACATATTCATACGGTGGAGAAGTTCCACGATAAAGGCAAACCCGTCGCGAGGCGGGGACGCAAAGCCAGAGGTCTCACGTAGATAGCTCGGCTGCCGAAGGAACAGTTTCGCGACTGTTCCCTCCAAACGAAACGACCGAAAGGAGGGACACCAATGCCCAAGTATCTCCAAGTCATTCTCATCAACCTGTTGCTGGTACTGGTGGCGTGGTCCATCGGCTGCGATAGCGGTTCGTCCGCCGCCGACGATGACGACGATGCCGCCGGCGACGACGACGATGCGGCAACCGGCGATGACGACGACGCAACCGGCGATGATGATGACGCGACCGGTGACGATGACGACGCGCTCGACGACGACGACGTAACCGGCGACGACGATCTATCGTTCACCGCTCCGTTCCTGCTCAAACTCATCGACGCTCCGGTCGACGAAGCAGAAGCCGTGTACATCACCCTCACCCAGATCCGCGTGCATCTGGCCGAACCTTATTATGCGGGCGACGACGATACGGCCGACGACGACGTGGCCGATGACGACGTGGCCGATGACGATGTGGCCGATGACGATGATGCCAAAGACGCCGATGACGATGCGGCCGACGACGATGCGGCCGACGATGACGATGACGGCGACGGCGAATGGATCGACCTCGACTTCGATCCGACCCGCTACAACCTGCTCGAACTGCAAAACAACGTCAGCGCCCTGCTGGCCGACGAGGAACTGCCGGCCGGCCTGTACTCGCAAATTCGCCTGATGTTCGACTGCGAGGAAAATCCCCCGAGCATCGTCATCGACGGCGAGGAAAGCGCGCTGACCATCCCCAGCGGCTGCAACAACGGCATCCGCCTGACCAACCAGTTCACGTTGGTCCCCGGCGAACCGCTGGAATTGATCATGGACTTCGACGTGCGTAAATCCGTGCATCAGACCGGCAACGGCAAGTACATGATGCGGCCCACCGTGCGCCTGGTGAACGCCGGACAGTCCGGCAGCATCGGCGGCTCGGTCCTGCCGCTGCAGATCGGCGCGGTGGTTTACGCGTTCAGCTCCGGCACGTATCAACCCGAAGCCAAGGAGGATGCATTCGACGATGCGGAGAACTCGGCGATCGTAAGCGAAGGCGGCTCCTTCACCCTGGGCGCGCTGCCCGCCGGATCCTATGATCTGGTCGTGACGGCCGACGGTTATCAGACCGCCGTGCAGGCCGGCCTGGAAGTGACCGCCGGGGAAGAATTGGCGGCAACGCCGATCGAAATGACCACTGAGCCGTAACCGCAACGGCGCGAACGAACGGCTCCCTCGCCCACCCCGGGGAGCCGTTTCCTTTTAAAATAAGAAGGGCGAGCCTCCGGGGGCTCGCCCTATATTCATCGAAGAAAAAATCTTAGTTGGCAGCCGGAGCGGCCGGAGCGGGCTCGACCGGAGCCGGAGCGTCGGCGGCCGGAGCGGGCTCAACCGGAGCCGGGGCGGCGCCTTCAACGGCCGGAGCGGGCTCAACCGGAGCCGGAGCGATATCGGCGGCCGGAGCGGCGGCATCGGCAGCGGGCTGTTCGACGGCCGGAGCCGGCGGAGCCATTTCCGAAGCCTGCTCGGTCTGCTGTTTGGCGCAAGCAAAAGCCATGGCCACGACTGCGATTAACAACGCGATCAGCAGAATTTTCTTCATTTCTTATGTCCCTTATGGTTGGTTGTAATATTGATGAACGACACCGGCGCATATCCCCTGCACCACACGATGTGGGGTGGGTGATTTACGTCCTGCGTCGGTCATGCCAGTTGCTTCCTGGAATGAATCCCCAATTGGGGGCAATATTACTCTATGGATTACAAAAAAGAAAAGTGAAAATATTGTTTTTCAGGTACTTTTTTTCGCGAGCTCGTCCGACCGTTCCAGTCGGCATAACTTAAAAAACGCGGGGCGACGCTCATGCCGCCGCCCCACATTTTTTATTGAAAGTACTCGGGATTTTATAATGGCTCAATGCCGGTTCCGCCGCACCCTCCCTTCGTCATCCAACATTGCGTATTGGCCGTTCCGCATTCCGCAATCGAAATTCGCCGTTCCGCGTTATCAGCAACCGCACCCATCATCATCGTCGTCATCGTCGCTGTCGCCTTGGTCATCGTCGAGAACGTTGTCGTCGTCCTCGTCATCGTCAGCCGCGTCGTCGTCGGCCGCGTCGTCGTCAGCGACATCATCGTCGTCGTCATCGCCGACCGGCAGCACGGTGACGGTCACGGTGTCGGGCTGCGAGTCCTCCTCGCCGTCGTTGACGATCAACCGGATGACCACGTCGCCCGCTTCGGTGGCGATGAACGTCGGCGACACGGTGTCCTCGTGCAGCAGGATCACGCTGGGTCCGCTCACCTGGCTCCAGGCGTAGGTCAGATCGTCGCCGTCCGGATCGTAACTGCCGCTGCCGTCGAGCTGGACGATCGTGCCGTCGTTCACTTCCTCATCCTCGCCCGCGTCGGCCACCGGCGGGGTGTTCGCGCCCGTGTAGCGCATCAGGTTGAGGTACAGCCCGACGCTGTAAGCCACCTTGCCGTTGACGAAATGCAGGTCGAGCTGCCCGGCGTTGAGCGCGGCCGCCGCCGTATCCTGTGTCCAGGTCTCGCCGCCGTCGAAGGTGTACAGGAACGCCGGACCGTAGTTCATAATCCGCGCGCCGTAGCCGAGGATGAACCCGAAGTCCTCGTTGAAGAACTCGATGCTCGACGGCGACCAGCCGCCCGACAGCCCGGTGAATTCCGCCGGCAGATGCCCGACGTAGTTTTCCCAGGTCACGCCGCCGTCGGTGGTGTGCAGCATCGCCAGCACGTTCTTCGCCCCGTCCTTGCCGGTCGGCGCGACGTACATGTTGCCCAAAATCCACCCTTCGCTCTCGTTGATGAACCGCACGACGTCGTACCCTTCCTTCGCGCTCTGGTGCAGCACTTCCCAGGTCTGGCCGCCGTCGGTCGTCTTGAGGATGCCGCCGCTGACGTACTTGTCGCCCTTTTGCGGCGCGCGGGTCAGCCAGTAGTCGTTGCGGTACGACGGGTCGGACGAAAGCATCATGCGATGGACGAAGTGTTCGGCCGCGGCCCGGCCTTCGAGATTTTTCTCCGGTTCGTCCGGATCCCATTCGCCGATGGCCAGGTAGCAGGTGTCGGCGTCCAGGCAGAAGATGTCGTTGATCGACGCTTCGCCGGTCGTGTACCACTGCGTCAGGTCGGGCAGGTTGGTCCACTTGTTGCCGGCGTTGGTCGTCTTGATCAGATAGCCGTCCAACCCGCCGGCGTAGCCGACCGTATCGTTGGCGAAGAAGATCTTCTGCACCGACTTGCCGGTCACCGCCGGGATGTTCGCGTCGCTGTAGGTTTCGCCGCCGTCGGTCGTCACCCAGATCGACGGGCCGATGGTCATCGCGCAAACGATCAGGCAGGTCATCTGCGCTCCGATCGAGGGCCCGAAGCCGTTGATGCAATCGTCGGACACGCCCGCGCCGCCGAAGAAGCCCTTGTTTTCGTCGAGCATCCACAGCGAGGTGCGCACGTCGGTGATGTGCAGCATGTCGCACATCTTTTCCGGGTCGGGCGACATCGTCCACTGCCGAATGCAGTCGCGCGTCGCGCCGCCGTCCTCGGATTTGTAAATGAACTTGAAGGTCGAAATGTTGTCGGACCACACGCCGGCCATATAGACGACGTCCTCGGTCGGCGCGTCCACGCCCAACAACACGTTGTTGTAGTTCCAGTCGCTTTGCTGCAGCGCCCATTCGCCGTACTCGGCCCACGCCGCGCCGGCGCCGGCAACCAACACAACCGCCATCAAAACCACGAGTGTACGTTTCATCGGACTTCTCCTCCCAAAAAGGTCCTCCGGCCGCACGGCCGACCCACGATAGTTTTCAATTATTTTGTTGTAATTAATTTGGATGTGAAACCACGTGCGGCAATTCTAAGACAATCCGCCGCGCCGCGCAAGGAAAAGACGGCGACGATTTATTTGCTCGCGCGAATCGAATGGAAAGGATAACCATTTGGTCCATGTACTTTGAGCATCAAAACAAAATCGCGGTGTCAATTTCTATATCCTGTCTGCCCCCGGAATTCCCCCTAGAGTTACTCCCAATTTGCAGTAATTATATCTTTCCTTTGAGGGATAATATAACTATCTGATGGAGTTGCTTAGAAACGATATCGATGCCTTCGTTGCCTTCAAGAAGCGTGCGTAACTTTTCATCGGTCAAAGGACATGTTTCTAATTCCTTTGCAACCGCACGGGATAAACCAAGTTGCAAATAGGCGAGGACTGCTCTCGCCACAGAACTTAACCCATCTTCACTTTCAGGATCTGACGCCAGGATAGCCTCGGTTATCTCTGCAAGCATGCGAGAAGGCTCGTCCTCAACTGCTTGTTGTCGTTTCTTTAATACATATCGAGCTAAATTCAGAATTCGAGTGCTTTGTGGCTCAAGCAATTCTGCGACGCGGGCTTTACGCATGCGGCTTGATAGACCACGTGTTGCATTTAAATCCCTTAGAAGGCTCTGGGTGCTGATCATCCATTGCCGATCTCCAATTCGACCCATGAGCGATTTCAGTTGCGTTCCAAGTAATTCAACGTAATCCTTATTGGAGCACATAGGTAGAGTTTTAACCGTTGGAAATTCTGACCTCAATAATTCTGTCATCACAAGATCATTTGGAGGATTCTCTGCCAGCGGATCGATATCGAACACCACGGCCGCTGACGGAGCTCCTAGAAGTTGTCCAAAACAGACGAAGAAATCTAGCGACGAAAAGAGTCGAACTCTGGCAAATGTCGAGATGTCATCGGAAAGAATTATCACTTGATGGCCGAATGAGAAGCGAGAGTCTGGAAGTATGAAGGCTGTTGGAGGCGAAAACCAGACTGGGGTAAGTTTATCCTTTTGGAGTAAGCTTTTCCCGAGAACGAATTCCTTGAAGGGCTTCAACTCCGCCCTTCGTGCAAGATCGGGCATGTAGTACGCGAGAAAATTCAAGGCTATTCGTCCTATCTCTCGAAACGCATCGGTACCACCGAATTTCCAAGAGACTGGTAATGGTTCGTCCAGGAATCGTCTTCCCTCTGATGAATTGATTCGTTTGACTTTATAACCAGCATCACGTTGTCTGGCGTACCATTGCCTCACCTGTTGTTCACTACCAAACCTTACGGTCATTAGCCGACCACCGTCCGGTCGTTCTTGATCTGAAATGATCTTTGGCTCAGCCATCACGGGCGTGCCAGCGTTGTCGATGGTTATCGGCCCATACTTGGATTCTATATAGAACGGTTTCGGTTTCTCAGCTCTATCATGGCGGACACCGATCAATCCGTTGAAAATGGCAAGCTGCTGAGCCAGAAGGTTATCGAGATTTGAGAATGAGTTATTACAATTTTTACAGAGAATTCCCTTGTTCATTCTTCGTCCGCCAAGCGCCGCAGGGAAAGTGTGTTCCCGCGAGCCAACATCGTCTCCACAGTAGATGCAATCTTTTCGTCTACTCATCTGGCACTCTGTTGATTCCTGAAAATGTCCCCGGAAATCCTTTGTGCAAATCAAAAGTTTAACTTGATAATTACACATTATCCTACAACATCCGGGGCGTCCAAGTATTCAATCCGTTCCATGCCGAAAATATCTGGGAACGCTAACCGGGCCTACCAAGAAAGAAAAGTTCTGACCTTTTTCCCCGCCCGCGCCAATCGCGCTTATTTTGGCAATGGAGTATCGTCGCGGATGGTTGGGCAAGCGTGATATGTTTCGCGTCGAGATCGCGCCGCCGGTAACGCGGAACTTGTCCCGGGCTTTTCCGGCCGCCCGGGATCACTCCGTCGCCGGCGCAAACGTGGGATTCTTCCTGTGGCATCAATTCGGATTGGACTGGTTTACAATAGGATCATCGCGTTTTGCCGATCTGATTTTATCGCCTACTACTGCCGGTATGACAACAATTGCCGCTCTAGGAGCGTTCTTCGGATTTCTTTACGAACTATCCGAGCACATTGCGGGTGTTATTTTTCGTATATAATGAAAACCTGATGTACACGAGAAAAATCAATCCGAGCATCATTAGGAGATACAAGTTAAATAGATTCCCCCGGGCATGCGCGGGGGAATCTTTTTTCAAGGCTATCTCCTCGGGATTGCCGTCGCCTGCGCCCGTTCCCACATTTGCAGATACGCCTCCGCCGAACTCATGAAGATTTCCATGACGTCGGCCGGGTGAGTTTCGTCCACCTGCCGCAGGTTCTCCACCCATTCGGCGTATAGACCGTAGTGGGCGACTCCTTCACTCGCATAGTCAAAAACCCGGTCGCCGACAGTCGGCTGCTCGAAGGTGACCAGGCCATCGTAGGAGGTAAAGGGATAATCGATCTGCACCGAACCATCGCTATTTGGTTGACAGGTCATTCCCTGCACATCCGAGCCGATCCCAACGCCGTTGACGAGGGGATAGCCCAGCATTTCGTCGGAACGTTGGGCGATTCCATTCGCGCTGTTGGACGGATTGGAGACCATGTTCACGACCAGCCCACCGAGGGTATAGATGCGATCGCGAATCTCCAGTTTGTTTTCGATCCAGCTATGGTCGGAGATAACGCCCGCGTATTGGCGCTCCTCCAAAACATCAAGCATCTCGATCAGGGTGTAATAGCTCAGGTGGTCGACCTGGACGATCATGCCGCGATCGACCAGGCCGTTGACCAGATGTTCGCCGATCGGCTGCAGATGCCGGACGTTGCAACCCGGGATCGATCCGCCGTAATCCCCGTAATCGGGAATCGGTTCCAGTTTGTCGATGAGCAAAGCTTGTAAAAGATCATCGAACACGGAGCCGAAGGAGGGGATGTCCTCGTCGAGGAATTCCTGCATGTTTCTGATGTTTGTCCAACCCGATGCGCCCGCGGGGCATTCGCCGAGCATCCAGAAATCCCCACCGACCGACGGATCGAAAAGCAGCCGCCCCGGAAGAATGAGATCGATGATGTGATCGATCTTGCCGGTGTTCATTTTGTTGGTGAGGTTCATCCAGGCATTGGTTGTCCCGCCACCGGGACGCGTGCCGCCGAAGGCGTTGTCGAACCGGTGGAGCGGATAAACCGACCGGATGCCCATGTCGTAGAGTGCGTCGAGTTCCTGATCGACATACTCGGGCGTACACTTCTCTTCCTGTCCGATCCGGCAGTCGAAAAGCGTACCGTATTCCACGCCCAAAACGACGGCGAGTTTATTCTGCGCGATCACCTCGCGGGCTTCCTCCGGGGACGTGACGATTCGGAACCACCCCTTGCCCGGCCCGCCCTCTTGGGCGTCGACGTAATCCTGCAGATCGTACATGGCAAGCGTTTGGATTTCGACGGTGCTGACAGGGCTGCAATCGCCTTCGTTCACCAGGGGGTGAAGCATGCTGGCCAACTGGCAATACGAGTTGTTGCCGGTGGCCAGCGTCACGACCAGACGCAAGCCGCTCAAATAGGCCCGCTGGATCCACTTGTAATAGACCTGGGTGTGCGAGATCGCGCAGCGGTTCGGCCACCAGGTGAAATCGGGATAGCCCGCGGTGTCGTGACCGGGCGTGCCGCCGGAAACGCCGAGGAAGTCCCATGCGCCGTCAGGCCCGTGCAGGTCTTCGCAATCGTCGAGTGCGTATTCGACTCCGAAACGGTGGAACAGGTCACCGGCCATGCCGACCGCACCGAGGCTTTTGACGAAGTTCAGGTGCGAGTGCACGTCGGCATATCCCACCACCGGCTCGGTTGGATCGTGCGGCTGATAAAACTCGGGGGAAACCACGGCATTGAGCGCCGCTTCGGGGTAGGATCGGCATTCTTCCGCCGGGCGCTCGACCATTTGAAAGGCGGCCGATTCGGCAACGATGGTGTCGTCTTCGGGACCCAGATACGGTGCGTTATAGTCTGCAAGCAACCGACGTTCGTGCTTGGTGGAAACAAGCGTGTATAGTTTGTCCGTTGAATCGTCGAAGGGAATCTCAAGCTCGTTCACCCGCCACTCGACGTCGTTGCCCGCCTCGGTGTAGCGAACAACAGCCTGACCATCCGTGGCCAGAAAACCTTCGTTCCGGTCGTAGAACATAAACGTACCCAGACCGGTCGGCTTGATGAAAAAATGGTCCGCTTGTTCCGGGAAGACAACCCGGAACAGATAGCTTCCATCCTCTTCCGCAACCAGATAACGGCCGGTCTCGTCGGAACGCACGGCAAAACAACCCTGAGCTAGATTGTACGCCGGATCTCCCTCCATGGTGGTCACCGTTGTGTCGTCGTCGTCATCGTCGTCATCCACCGAATCGTCATCATCGTCGATGGAATCATCATCCGGTGAAACGCTGTCATCGTCGTCGCCGGTCGTATCGTCGTCCATGGCATCATCATCAATAGCGTCATCATCGGCCGCAGCATCATCGTCATCAGCCTGCCCTGAGCTTGTCGAAGGGTCATCGTCGCCGCAAGAGGCGATCGAACCGACAACCAGCAGCAAGGCAAGCAACAGGAAGAAGCGGAGGATGCAACTGTTTTTCATCATTATTCTCCTTGTATATCAAGGGATTTTCAATTTAACACGGCGAACGGCGTCGGTCAAAAAGAAACTTCCCCGGGACCCGGCAAGGCGTCCGACACCGGCATACGTTGGTCGTGTGATTCGGATGGTGGGACATGCGCAGCGAGATCGCCCCGCCGATGATCCGGACTTCCCGGCTGCCTGGGATCACTCGGTCGCCGGCAGAAACAATTCCCGCATTTTCAGTCCACCCCGAGACGCGAAGACAAGGTACAAAAGCACGAACGTCGCATCGACGATTCCCGTAAACCAGAATGTGGCAGGAAAATCCTCGACGAAACCCATGAATCCGTAAAGTAGGATCACATACATGACCCGGCCGATCACCAGGCATCCGACCGCAAACGAGTAGCGCCGGATGTTCCGTGACGCCGCGAATTGTATGTAAGCGAAACAAAAGAAAAAGGACGCCAGGAAGACGCTGTAGAACGGGTCGGTCGGCGGACTGCTGATGGCGCGGCCCGTTCCGATGACGAACAGGTAGAGAATCCCGGCGATGGTATCCCATACGCCGCTCGCAAAAAAGGTAATGGCCAGAGGCTTCAACCTGGCGTTCTTCATCGAAAAACTCCTCCGGATTTCCGCAAAGGTTCACTGGGTGCGGCCAGTCTACCGCAAGACCCGCCCGGGAAATAGGGGCCTGTCGCCATTTGGACCAATAAAGACACGCGCATCCTCGCCCGCGCCGCGCAAGGCAAAGCGGGGCGTCCGACACGCCGAGTAAGTTGCTCGCGTGAATCGAATGGTGAGGAAAGATCGTGACATGAGCTATAAATATCATGGCGTCAATTTCTATATATTTTCTCAAGAATTTTCTCCAAATTTCCCCGCTGTTAGCCGTTTATTGTTGAAAACTTTCAGGCAAGGTGATAGCAATTTCCTATGAACTTAGCGGATATTCAACAACTAATCGCTCTCGGTGAATCAGAGAGCCTTGAATTCAAAAAGTCCACCGGGCAAAGGACCGAAGCGGCCAAGACCGTCTGCGCAATGCTCAACGGCATAGGTGGCCATGTTCTTTTTGGTGTAACCAATCAGGGTGAAGTCGTCGGGCAGCAGGTTGCCGCAACGACCCTCGAAAGTCTGGCCAATGAGTTTGGCAAGATCGAACCGCAAGTGACGCCCACGCTGGAAACCGTCGAAATTGGAAACGGAAAAGCGGTGATCGTGGTGACCGCTCCCGGAGGCGATGGACCGTACATGTTCGACGGCCGGGCCTACACTCGCTCGGGCGCGACGACCCAGCGGATGGCCAAAAACACTTACGAAAACCTGCTCTCGTTCCAGTTGCACCCGTCGAAGCGTTGGGAGAACCACCCCACCGTGGGAGCCGGATTGGATGACCTGGACCACGAGGAAATTCTCCGCGTCCGCGAGGAGGCCATCCGTCAGCGAAGCATTTCCGCTGGGACCAGTCTGGACGTCGGCGACATTTTGGATCGCCTTGAACTGCGAGTGGATGGGATCATCACCCAAGCTGCGCTGGTTCTTTTTGGAAAAGAGAGGTTTTCCACCAACTACCCGCAGCTTCTGTTGAAGATGGGCCGCTTCCGCGGAACCAAGGTTACCGGCGATATTCTCCACAATCGTCAGGAACAGATGAACGCCTTCGCCGTGATGCGGGAGGGCATGGCTTTTCTTGACCGAATCCTTCCGCTGGCCGCCCATTTTCCGAAAGGAGAAATCCTACGGGAGAACCGGCTGCCGGTGCCGCCCGAGGCGTTGCGGGAAATCCTGCTCAACGCGATCATCCACCGGGATTACGCGCCGTCCTGGGGATACGTCGCCATCGCGGTTTTCGACGACCGGATCGAGATCGTCAGTTCGGGTCTGCTGCCGCCGGGCATCACGGTGGACATGCTGTCCGGGCCGCACTTATCCAAGCTGCGCAATCCCAAGATCGCCCAGACGTTCCACCGGATCGGCGCGATTGAAGCCTGGGGGCGCGGCACGAACCGGGTCATCGACGAGTGTAAAAAGTACGGAGTCGAACCGCCGACCTTCCGCGAAGAATCTGGATTCCTTGCCGTCACGTTCAAGGCGCGGATCGGGCCGGAGGCGGAGCCTGAGTCGCAGCAAAAGTCACGGCTTAAGTCGCAGCCCGAGTCACGGCCCGAGTCACGGCCCGAGTCACAGCCCGAGTCGATTCAAGAAAAAGTTCTTCGGCTGTTGGAGACCGGATCGTTTTCGAAGTCGGAAATTGCACGGGCTTTGGGGCAAAAACAGATTTCAGGTCAGCTAAAGAAAGTACTGCTTGCGCTTGCGGAAGAGGGGCGCATCGAATTTACAATCCCAGATAAACCGAATAGCCGCCTGCAAAAATACCGGTTGGTCACAAAGAATCGGATACCATGAGATTCACCTGGCCGCAATGGACCTGGCAAACGATTTTCGATCCGGATCCGCCATTTTACCTAAGGTGGAATCGATGCAGGGTTTTCGCGTGACAAAGCCGCTGCGCACCATTGTGGATTGCCTGCATGAAGGAATTATTTCCCTCGACCTCGTTTCCCAAGCCTTCCGCGAGGCCATGACGCGGGGATTGATTACCAGACGTGAAATCGAACGTTCCGTCGGCAAAATCGGTCGGAATGATCCGTTTGAACTGCTTCGATCTTGGTACTAAAAAGTCCACCCGCGCCAATCGCTCTTATTTTGGCATTGGAATATCGCAGTGCGATAAAAGTGGTAGCGGGGTGACCGACACTGGTATAAGATGCTCGCGTAAAGCAGGTGGTGAGGAGAGCCGGTGGTCATGATTCGTACCATGTGCAATATATATCAATGTAAAATCGTGGCGTTAACTTCTATTTGCTGTCCCCGAAATTCCGGTTGATTCCCAGGCTCGACAGAGAGGTAGTTGATCATTGTAATTATTAATTTTTATGAAATCGAAAAGTCGAAGGTCGGCTTCTCAATGGCAAGGGGCTTGATAATAAGGTTTTCGTTTTTTTGGAAATATCACATTAGTCAAATCGAAAATAGGGATAAGGCGATGACGGATCAAGATAAGTCTACCCCGACATGCGACGATTCATCTCTGAACGGAAACGCAGGGCATGACAGGGTCGATACGGAAAAAGAGGAAAGTAAACGGCAACGAAATCCCGGTAGAAAGCCAGCTCCCTCCGATTCACTTTTTGGTATCAAGCGCGAATTGGATCGTGCGTTAGATGAATGGGTTGAAGCCAGCAAAAATGATAAAGGCTTCCCTCCCACAGAAACCGCAAAGGTAATATCCGCGATTGTTCGACGCTATGCGACCATCGGCCTAATAGGTATTATCGCGACATTTATCCCGATAATGCTCCTGATTTGGCAAGGTTTTGAAATGCATAATCAGAACAAAAGCGTAATTGAGCAGAATATACAACTACGCCAGCAAAACGAACTGATTTACCAAGATATCCGACACAGAACAGAGATTGAAAGTCGATTGGCAATATTCGAAGGAAAAGGGGGGCCCATCGCACAAAGGGCTTTAACAGACCTTATAAAATTACTCAACGATCAAAATCAACCGTTAAGCATTCTAGATTTTTCCGGTGCGAATTTCAGTGGATCTAATTTTATCTCTATGGATCTTTCGTACACCTTTTTCAACGGTGCTAATCTTAAGAATGCGACCTTTATAAGCACTGATTTATATCATACTCAATTTCACAGAGCTGACCTAAGTGGAGCCTATTTGGGCACTGGGGACACTTCTAATAGCTTAAACTTGCGCGAATCGAATTTCGCCATGGCAAAACTCGACAAAGCCATACTTTCCGACTCTGATTTTCAAGGGGCGTTTATGGATAATGCTTCAATGAAGGAAATTGAGGCTTTTTCTTCCAACTTCGATAAATGTCGACTTAATAACGTTAATTTTTTTAATGCAACCTTGCAGGCATCAACATTTCGTCAGGCAGAACTCTGTTCTGCAGATATGAGTGGCGCTCAAATAATTGGAGCAAACTTTGTAAAAGCTGAATTACAGAATGCAAAGTTCATTAATGCGAGAGTTGAAGAAGCTCTTTTTCGTAAGGCAATTCTCAAATACGCAGACTTCACAAATGCAAATGTTTCTGGGGCCAATTTCAGCGGTGCTTGGCTCTTTGGTGCAAAATTAAAATTTTCAGAATTCGATAGGGCTATTTTTAAACAAGCATGCTATAATGAAAGAACTATTTTGCCTTTCTCAGACAAAGAGGCTAAAAAAAGAGGAATGGTCCGGTTTGGGCCTGGATCCGACCTTCAAGGGATCAATGCTACTGATTATCAATATGTTTCATACGATAACATAATATCGGCTTTCTCTAATGCAAACCTTCGTGGTGCAAATCTTCGTGGCGCTGATCTTCATGATGTTTTTCTTGGTTGCGCTGATCTAACGGATGCAATTCTGGAAGATGCGATTCTTAAGGGAACAATTTACACGGACTGTACCAGACTTCCATTTTCGGATAAAATCGCCTTACAGAAAGGAATGGTAAAACAAATTTCACAAGAGTCGGCTTCCTTGGATGTAGGCTATACCGATGAAGAATGGGCAGAAAATACAAAATAATCGCTTTTCATAAGAATAATTGCCTTTTATTCCAATTAAATGGATTATCTTCACGTCGGTGATCGGATCGGTGATGTCGTGCAACACTCAGGAGCTATACTATTAAGAATAATACAGAGGAAGCAGATAAAACCGAAACACAAGCTACAAATAATATTATTTGTAAATGTACTAATCAATATTCAAAAAAGATATAAACTGCATCACTTTCAGAAAGTGCTTATCAATGTAGTGAAGTGCACTACGTTCGGTATGAGCCACCGTTTTTATCGGTTGCACGGGCTGCCACCCTCCGGTAACAATGTCCCCTCGTTGTCGATAAAAGGAGCGGCGGGTGAGTAAAGTTTGGGAGCCCGAACTTCCGAAAATGCCCAAGCCGGCCGAGCGGCCGTTTCTGGAGCGCAACCGGTACGCGCTGATGACCGTGGCTTTCGCGCTGTTCGGCATCGTGCTGGCGCTGCCCACGCCCGCGGGCCTGTCGCCCGAAGGCCATCGCGCCGGTGCGGTGTTCGTGTTGTGCGTGCTGTTCTGGGTGTTTCAGGTCGTGCCGCTGCAGATCACCTCGATCATGGCGATCGTCCTGCTGCCGCTGACCGGGGTGATGACCTCCCCGGAAGCCTTCTCGCTGTTCGGCAACAACGCCGTGTTTTTCATCCTCGGCGCGTTCATCATCTCGGCGGTGCTCGTCGAGTGCGGCCTGTCCACCCGCATCACCTGCCTGGTCCTGCAAAAGGCCGCGACCACGCCCCGGCGGCTGCGCGGCGGCATTCTGATGTTCGGCGCGTTCGCCTCGTTCTGGATGAGCGAGCACGCGGTGGCGGCGATGATGTACCCGATCATCCTCTCGATCGTCACCGGCGCGGGGCTGACCAGCGAGAGCAAATTCGCGCGCAGCCTTTTTCTGGCGATGGCCTGGGGGTGCATCATCGGCGGCATCGCGACCTACCTGGGCGGCGCGCGCAACCCGCTGGCGATGGGCATTTTGTTCGAAGCGACCGCGGTGAAGATCGGCTTTCTGCAATGGCTGATCGCCGACATCCCGGTGGTTATCGTCATGCTCGGCGTGGCCGTGGCCATTTTGCATTTCATGTACCCGGCCGAGGCGATCGACCTGCCGCAGGCGACCAAGGTGCTGGAAAAACAACTGGACGAGCTCGGCGAATTTTCCGGCCGCGAAAAGGGCGTCGCGGTGGTCACGGTGATCACCATCCTGCTGTGGATCTTCGTGCGCGAGTGGATTCCGCTGGCGGTCACGGCGATGGCCTCGGTGGCCGTGCTGTTCATCTTCAAGCTCACCTACTGGACCGAAGTCGAGCGCAACGTGAACTGGGGCGTTTTTCTGATGTACGGCGGCGCGATCGCCCTCGGGCAGGCGCTGCACCAGACCGGCGCGGCCGACTGGGCGGTCAACGCGATGCTCGCCGGCAAAACGCCCCACCCGCTGGTGCTCATGGCGATCATCATTCTCATCTCGATGCTGCTGACCGAGTTCATCAGCAACGCGGCGGTCGTGTCGCTGATGATGCCGGTGGTGATCAGCCTGGCCTTCACCATGCACCTGGACCCGGTGGTGATGACCTTCGCGGTCGCGCTGCCCTCGGGCCTGACCTTCGTGCTGCCCATGGGCACGCCGGCCAACGCGATCGCCCTGGGCTCGGGTTATCCGCAAATGCGCGATTTCCTCAAGGCCGGATTGATCCTGGTCGCCGCCGCCTACCTGCTGTTCATGGCCGCCGCCGCGTTCTGGTGGCCGTTGCTGGGGTATCAGGTCTGGTAAGGCCTTGTGCATCCGCGCCGGGGCGGGCAAGATAACGCGATGATCTCCACGCAACGCCAATGGGTTCTGCTGCTGGCCGGGATGTTGATTTTCCTGGCGCTGGGCGTGCATTTTGTCAACCAGACGCCCGACGACGTGTTCATCACCATGCGCTACGCGGCCAACCTCGCCGCCGGCAACGGGCCGGTCTACAACGTCGGCGAGCGCGTCGAGGGCTTCTCCAACCCGCTGTTGCTCGTGCTGCTCGCGTTGCTTCATCTGTTGATGAGCGATCCGCGCGCGCTGGTGCTGGCCGCCAAGGGCCTGGGCTTGCTCGCCGGATTGCTCACCTTGCTGGCGCTGTATGCGCTGGCGCGACGCGACCCGGAGGGCGCCGATTTTCGCGGCTGGCCGCCGTTGTTGTTCGCGCTGGCGGGATTTCCCGCGCTGTGGGCCGCCTCGGGGATGGAAACCGCGCTGCACGCGCTGTTGATCGTCGTCGCGCTGGGCGGCTACATCCGCGCGCTGGAGACGGGCCGCAAGGCCTGGCGCGTTTTGGCGGGATTGCTCTTCGCGCTCGTGGCGCTTTCACGGCCGGAAGGCATCGTGTTTCTGTTCGCCGCGCTGCTCGCCCGCGCGCTGCTGCTGTGGCGCGACAAGCGCAAGCCCGACGCGGCCGACGCCGGTTTTCTCGCGCTCGCCCTGACGCCCATCCTGTTGTACTTCCTGTGGCGGCACTCCTTCTACGGCGCGTGGTGGCCCAACACGTTTTACGCGAAGGCCTCGGCGGGGCCGGCCACCTACGCCGACGGCGTGCGCTACCTGCTGCCGGCGATCGGCGCGACGCTCTGGGGCAACGCCTTGCTGCTGCCGCTGCTGTTGCTGGGGCTGGTGCCGTGGAAGAAAACGAGTCCGCGCACGCTGCTGTTGCTGTTGGGCATCGGCGCGCAGGCCGGCTTCATGGTGATCGGCGGCGGCGACTGGATGCTCGGTTGGCGTTTCGCCGTGCCCGCGATGGCCTTGGTCGCGCTGTGCGCCCCGACGATCCTCGCCCGGTTGCGCGACGCGTTGCACCGTCAGCGGCTGGCCGAATGGTTCGCCGGCGCGCGCAAGTGGATCTTCCTGCTCGCGCTGGCGCTGCCCTTCGCCGCGCACCTGTACGCGGTCAAACAACTGGGCGTACGGCCCAGCGGCTGGCACGGCCCGACCGCGCACCTGTTCGTCGACGAATCCTACCTGGCCGTCGCCGACTACCTCAACGCGCACAAGCGGCCCGGCGATTGGCTGGCGACCGGCGAGGCGGGCGCGATCGTCTACCTGACCGGCCTGCCGACGATCGACTGCTTCGGTTTGACCGACGCCCACTTGGCTCGCGTGCCCGGCAAGCGCCACGAGAAGGTCGATCCGGATTACATCCTCGGCCGCAAGCCGACCTGGCTGGTCATCGGCGGCGTCACCGGCCCGGACGAGGCGCCGACCTCGTACTTCGCCTACGGTCGCTCGCTGCTGGAGCATCCGGCGGTCAAGGAGACCTATCGGCCGGTTCTGCGGCGCGATTCGTTTTTGGTGCTCAAGCATCGGCCCCAGGCCGCCGCGACCGAGTAGTCCGCCCGGATTACTTATTTCCGCCTAAAAGCACAACGCCATTTTGCCGATTTTTCGCGGAAATCGGTTGCTTATCGGCTCATTAAGTCGATAGAATATTTGGCGGCGACTATGCTTATCGTCGGGTCTGGGGTCGGCCCGGGGAATAGGGGTTTACGATGATGCAGATCAGGCACACGGGGTATGTGGTCTTTGCATTGCTTGTCCTGGCCGCGCTGTGGCTGGCGCCGGCGATGGCGCAGATGGACGACGATGACGACGACGCCTCGCCCGCCGAAGTCGAAGCGTTGGTGCGCGTTTCCACCGACACCGTCGCGGTCGCGCACGACCAAATCCTGGGCAACAACATCCTGGGCGGCGAACCCTTCGGCGACGACGGCGGCGGTCTGTGGGATCCGCAGGGCGCGCCGTGCGCCGGCGACATCGTCGGTTGCTACAAGCCCGCGCCCTATCGCCTGCTGAGCGAAACGATGCCGGGCATCCTGCGCTTCCCCGGCGGCCGGCTGACCCGCAGCTACGTGTGGCAGCAGGGCGTCGGCCCGGCGCTGGATCGCGATTTTCTCTTCGGCACCGACGAATTCCTCTTCCTCGCCCGTCGCCTGGGCGCCGAGCCGGTGATCACCCTCTCGATTTACGATCCGGACACCGGCGACTTCGCCAACGACGACGTGATCGCCGCGGCCGTGGCCTGGCTGCGCTACGTCAACGAGGAATCGCCCTACGGCCCGGTGACCTACTGGGAGATCGACGCGGATACCTGGGAGAACACGACCAGCCCCTTCAATCCCGACATTCAATACAAGCGCGTGCCGCCCGAGGCCTACGCCGAGGCTTTCCTGCAGTTGAGCCAGGCGCTCAAGGCGGTGGACTCGACGATCAAAATCGGCGCCGGTTCCTACGAGAACAAGAACATCCAGGACACCTACCGCCTGCTGCAGTACTTCGCGGCTTCGGGCGAAGACTCCGACTATTGGCCGGATTTTCTGATGATGAATTTCTTCCGGCCCAACTTCAACAAATCGCGCTGCGACGTGTACGGCATCGATCTGGACGCCAAGCTGCGTTCGATCATGGCCGCGGCGTTTGCCGCTTCGACCGAACTGACCGGCCGCATCGAGGACGTGGCCAACGCGATCGAAACCATCTTCAGCGACACCAAGCCGGTCGATATTCTGGTCAACGAATTCAACACGCAGTTGCTGTTTTCCGAAACCATGACCAATTACACCGGCCCGGACGATCCGCCCGCGTGCCCGTTCCGCAACCTGTCGCACTCGCTGGGCGCGGCGATCTACAACGCCGACGTCATGCTGACCTTGATCCGCCACGCCGATTCGATCATGGGCTCGGCGATCTGGGATTTCATGGACACCGATCCGGAAGACGACGGCTTCTACGGCGCGGCCTATCTGTATGAAGGTCAGGCCATCGCCCGCCCGGACGAACTGGCGCTCAAGATGCTGGGCAGCGACTTCCGCATGGGCGAGGTGTACGACACCGAAGTCGTGTCGGCGACCTTCGACAACGACGCCACCGGGCGTACGCCGGCGTATCAGTCGATCAACCTCGCCGCCGATGAGAACTACATTCGCGTGCGGGTGATCCGCTACCGCGAGCCGGTGGAAAACACGCCCGACTGCGGCACGGGCAACATTTACAATCCCGATCCGAACAGCTACATCCGCGGCATCTATCGCGTCGACGACTTCAACCTCGTCAAGGACAGCATCGACCCGGGTCTGGCCGTCAACCTGATGACCAACGGCGATTTCGCGCAGGACCTCAGCGTCGGCTGGACGCACAACCCCGACCCGGCGGGCGTGACCACCTCCCGCGAGTGCGTGGACGAGGATTGTTATCTGCAACTGGAGTTCGACGTCGACGACGAGAACAATCCGCAGTACCTCGGGCAGATGATGCAGACCGTGCCGGTCGAGCCGGGCGCGCGCTACTCGCTGAACTTCCGCTACAACCTGGAAAACCTGAAGGTCAAAACGCAGAACCTGATGTGCGACCCGAGTTGGGAACTGACCAGCGTGCCGGGCGCGTACAACAATTCGTTCTGGGTGCAGTACGGCTCGACGCCGGCGCCCGCGACGATCATCGACACCGATTGCCTGTCCGGTACGCAGTGCGTGCAGGTGCCGATCGTCGACAACCCCGAGTATTATCACATCCGCCAGCGTTACTACCTGGTCAACAGCGAATTCCCCGAACTGGCCGACCCGGCGTCGTACCACGTGCGCGGCTACATCAAAACGGAGGGGTTGGACGCGGCGGTGACCATCGAGGCGCAGGCGAGAAATTCCAGCGACCAACTCGTGCAGGCGAACGACAGCTACGGCGTGTTCGGCGACAGCGATTGGCAGTTGCAGGATTATCGTATCCAACTGTCCAACCGCTCGGGCGTGGCCTTCATCAACGTGCACCTGCGCCGCAAACAGGGCCGCAAGGAAAACGGCGTGGCGACCTTCGACAGCGTGCGCATGTACCGCGATGAATATTACTACGCGCCGCACGTGGTCGTGGACATCTGCAAGGACGCCGATTGCACCGACAAACGCACCATGGAAAGTTCGGGCGACCTGGGCAACCGCGACTGGACCCAGGAGCAGTTATCCGGCACGCCGCTGATTTCCGCGTTGGTCGGGCGCAACGGTGAGGACTACAACATCTTGCTGATCAACAAGGATCCGGACCGCACGGTGGGCACGACCGTCGATCTGTCCGCGTTGGGCATCACCGGCGAGCGCGTGGTGTACATCAGCCGCCTGACCGGCGACGCGCTGGACGCGAACAACGAGTTGGGCGACCTCGCGCCCGAGCTGGGCGTGACGCTCTCCAACGGTGAATACTACGAGGACTACAACGGCGAAACGGTGGTGGTGAATCTGCCGCCGCATTCGCTCACCGGCATCAAGATTCTCGATCCGTCGATCGTCGGCGACGACGACTGGCCGCCCGACGACGACATCGACGATGACGTCGACGACGACGACACGACGCCCGACGACGACACGACGCCCGAGGACGACGACACCGACGACGACAACGACGACGACATCGACCACAACGACGACGATGACGACGATGACTGCTGTGGTTGTAGCTGTTGATCGATAACGAACCGACCGCCAAACCGTCCGCCGGCGACGTCGCCCGCCGCTGGCAGAAACTGGCCGAATCCGACAACTCCGTCTATCGCCGCAACGACGTGCCGCCCGCGCGCGTCGAATCGATGGCCCGCTCGG
>Ga0116164_10000734_pt1 | contig 26916 bp, 18 predicted proteins | sample AD_UKC109_MetaG_FD_89888 | JGI IMG/M metagenome (GOLD analysis project Ga0116164, IMG submission 89888) | Active sludge microbial communities of municipal wastewater-treating anaerobic digesters from Hong Kong - AD_UKC109_MetaG | ecosystem: Engineered > Bioreactor > Anaerobic > Digestate... | reverse complement strand
GACCTGATCAGCGTAACCGATACGGATTTCCGCGTGGTCAGCATCGCGTCCATCCTTATGGTGTTTACGATCATCCTGCTGGTGATGAGGTCCGCCACGCTGCCCGTGATCCTCGTTGCGGTGATCGAGCTGGCGATCGGCATCAACCTGGGGATTCCGTACTACATGGGGAAGTCGCTGCTGTTTCTGGCACCCATTATCATCAGCACGATCCAGCTCGGCTCCACGGTGGACTACGCAATCCTGCTGACGACGCGCTATAAGCGGGAGCGCCTGGAAGGCAGGGAGAAGCACGCCGCCGTGACCACCGCGCTGGCAACGTCCATTCCGTCCATTCTGGTCAGCGCGTTGTGCTTCTTTGCCGCCACGTACGGCGTATCGCTGTACTCGGATATCAACGTGATCAGCAGCATGTGCACGCTGCTGTCGCGCGGCGCACTGATCAGCCTGGCGTCCGTGGTGTTCGTGCTGCCCGCGCTGCTGATGTGGCTGGATACCCTCGTGATCCATACGACGCTGGGCATGAAGAAATGCGTGCAGGCAAAGCTGAAATAGGGAGGATGATACCTGTGAAAAATATGATGAAAAAATCCGTTGTCTGGATGATTGCCATAGCGCTGCTGCTGACCGGAAGCATGGCTTCCGTCGCATGCGCGCAGGATGAGGAGCAGACGCTGGAAAAGCTGCTTGGGAGCGTCGCAACGGCTGACGACAGCCGGACGGTGGATAAGGCGGAAACGGTCTATGTGATTGCCGGAGCCGACGGCACGGCCGATCAGGTGATCGTTTCGGAATGGCTGAAAAATCCGGAAAGCGGCGACACGCTGACGGATGCCACCGAGCTGCAGAACATTGAAAACACCAACGGGTATGAGACGTATGTGCGTACCGGCAGCGAGCTGGCGTGGGACGCAAACGGCAGCGATATCCACTACCGGGGAACAACGGACAGCGATCTGCCCGTGGGTGTGAAAATCTCGTATGCTTTAGACGGCGCTGCAATGACGCCGGAGGAGATGACCGGCCAAAGCGGGCATGTGACCATCCGGTTCGACTATACCAATCAAACCGGAGAAACCGTTACGATTAACGGCGGGGATGCGAATATTTCCGTACCGTTCCTGATGGTGAGCGCGCTTGCGCTGGATAATGATTTGTTCTCCAACGTCACGGTTTCCAGCGGAACCGTTTATAACGACGGGAGCCGGAGCATTGTCGTCGGGTATGCGCTGCCGGGGCTCGGGGAGAGCCTTGCGCTGGATGCAGGCAAGTATGATATTCCGGAGTATGTGGAGATTGAAGCGGATACGACGGATTTCACGCTGGCCGCTACGCTGACCGTGGCAATGAACGGGATGCTGGACAGGCTGACCTTCGATTCCGACGGTCTCGCGGGCTGGAACGCCGATCTGGACGCGTTTGAAAGCGCGGCGTCGCTTTTGGCGGACGGAACGGCGGAGCTTTCCGCAGGGGCCGATGAACTGACGAGCGGGCTTACCGCAATCTCGGAAAACAGCGCCGCGCTGAACGAGGGCGCAGATGCCGTATTCCAGTCGCTTACGGCGGCCGCGCAGGAACAGCTGAACGCGGCGCTGGCCGCGGCGGGATATGATACGGCCGTTTCGCTGACACCCGCGAACTACGGCGACGCTCTGTCCGGATTGCTGGAAACGGTGGAAACAACGGCGCAATCCCAGGCAAACGCCGCAGCCGAAGCGCAGGTGCGCGCCGCCGTGACGCAGCAGGTGAACGATCAGGTAACGCAGCAGGTGACCGAAACGGTGACCGCGCAGGTGCAGGAGCAGGTAGCGGCGCAGATCACGGCCTCGCTGACGGCAAAGGGCTATACGCAGGAGCAGGCGGCGGCGTACCTGCAAACCGGGGAAGGACAGGCGCTGATCGCATCGAACACCGAGCAGCAAACCGCCTCGCAGGAGGTGCAGCAAACGATCAGCGCCTATACGCAGCAGCAGATGGACTCCGGCGAGGTACAGGCGACCATCGACGCGTATACCGCGCAGCAAATGGATACGGACGCTGTGCAGACGCAGATCGAAGCCGCCGTTTCCGCGGGGCTTGCGCAGAGTGACGCGTATCAATCGATCCTTGCGCTGCAGGAACAGCTGGACGGCTTTGCCTCGTTCTGCAGCGGGCTGACTGCCTATACCCAGGGTGTGGATTCGGCCTGCGAAGGCGCGCAGGAGCTTGCGGCGGGCGCCGGTACGCTGACGGAGAAGACGCGGCAGTTCTATGACGACGGCGTGGAGAAGCTGGCCGCGGCCCTACGCATTGATTGCGGCGATACGCTGGATCGTTTGCAGGCTGTTGCGGAGGCCGATCGGGCTTATCAGAGCTTCGGCGGCATTGCGCAGAACCAGAACGGCAGCGTGAAATTCGTCTGGAGAACGGACGGAATCTGAAAATACTGAAAAATCAATACACAGGAGAGCCCGGCATGTAGCAGCATGCCGGGTTCTTCTGCGTTTGGACGGCCCGTTGATTTTATGGCGACGGTTGAACAAACCGATCCGTTCAGGGTACAATATGGAAAGACCACCCGTAAAACAGACCGGGCGGTAATACGCAGCGAAAAGAGTGATGATGATGCCTGCCTTTGAATTGAACGCCCGGAACCTCTACCCGGAGCTGAAACGGCGTTTCGCCGATATTGTCGAAAAAAACTGCCTGCCGTCGGATCAGATCGGCATTCAAGCCAGAGCACTTTCCCCTAAGGACGCTATCGGCGATACGCAGCGCAAGGATTTCCCGATCCTGACCGGCAGGGAAGTGATGCTCCAGGCCGAATACAGGGGCGCGTACGGGCAGGCGTTTACCGATTCACCCGCGATGTTTTCCGGCACCCTCGGCGATATTCTGGCGCTGGATATCGAGCACGACATGGGCGCGCTTGGGCTTTTTGTCGCGTCCATGAACGCCGTTTTACGAAAGCTGGAGATGGCAAAGGGCACCCTGCACTGCAAAAACGACGAGCCGGAGCTTTGCGCAAAGGAGTTTGTGGGATATCTGCGGGAGCATTACGGCCACCCGAAAATTACGCTGGTCGGTTATCAGCCCGCGATGATTGAAAACCTTTCCAAGGCATTCCCGCTGCGGGTGCTGGACCTGAATCCGGATACCGTCGGCAAGGTGAAGTACGGTATTGCCATTGAGCATGGGAAGAACGATTATCAGGACGCGGTCCTGCATTGGGCGGATGTCGTGCTGTGCACCGGCAGCACGCTGAGCAACGGCACGATCACGGACTATCTGGATACCGGCAAAGAGGTGATCTTCTTCGGCATCACGATCGCTGGCGCGGCCGAGCTGCTGGGCCTGAAGCGGGTCTGCTTCTGCGGCGGCTGACGGCGAACGGCTTTCCGCGCGGGCGCGGCGCTTTTACCGGCCGTTACGGAAGCACGGTGCGGTTCTTCCGGAATTCCGAAGGCGTGATCCCGAAACTCTTTTTAAAAGCCCGGCTGAAGGCTTTGATGTCGCGGTAGCCGGTCATTTCGGCGACCCTGGTGATGGTTTCGTTTTGAATCAAAAGCTTCTTCGCCGCTTTCAGCCGTTGGCTGATAATATACTGATACGGCGTGATCCCGATTCTGCGGCGAAACAGCCGGATAAAATACTGCTCGTTGTACCCGGTGATCGCGCTCAGCTGATCCAGCGTGATGTTTTCTTCTATATGGTCTTCAATATACAGAAGAACCTGGGCGAGGGAATGGACCGGCGGGGGGACAAGGTCGTGCTCGACGGCAAACAGCTCGAACGTATCCGCAAGAGCATACAGGAGCTTGTAATCCGAATCGAGGATCGAAGCGGAGATGGCCTGCAGCAGATGCTTCAGCAGGCTGTTTTCCTGCACCGGATACGCGATGAGCTCTGTGACCGTCAGGGGTGAAAAATCAAGATGCATGAAGGTGCAGCGCAGGGGATCGGCGATAACCTGCCGCATCCGGTAGGGGGCGGCCGAAGGGAATATATACAGGGTTTCGTGCTGCAGATCGGCCTTCTGCTGGCTGTCCGCGTAATGAACCGTTCCGCCCGTTACGTAATAGACCCGGCAGTAACCCGCCGGGATTTTTTCATCGACGCGCCAGCTTGCGGGACAGACGGTCACCCCATATTCAAGCAGCATGGTCAGCCTCCGCACTCGTTTGGCCCTATCCTAGCACCTTCTTCATGAAATGTCAATAAATGCATAATATTAGTCACAAATAGAGGTTTCATATATCATTTATGCGAAGTATAATCAGTAAAAAGAGGATGATAAAGGAGGATGGCCGTTATGGTATCCGTCGATGATATTCAAATTCTTCGAAAGCTGGCGGCTGCGTATATAGAGGCCGCGGAAAACCAGGTGATGAAAGAAAAAATCAATCTGTGGAAGGCGCTTAACCGCGGACAGATGCAGCGCCCCATGGTGTGCATCGATCAGCTGCCCTGGGACGAGCTGATGGGTGACGACGCGCTGGTATGCAAAGTCGGGGATCCGTATTGGCGCAAGATCGAATGGGAGCTTCGCACAACGATTTACAAGTGGAAGAATTTACCAGTCGATATGGTGATCGATCCGTATATCACCATTCCCAAGGTGATCGTTAACACCGGATATCAGCTGCGCGCGCAAAGCGACGTACTCCGGGTCAACGAGGGCACCACCGCGCCGTCCCGCCACTTTATTCCGGTGCTGACGGAATTTGAGGATATTGAAAAAATCCAGGATATGCGCATTACCGTTGACGAGGGAAAAACCCGGTCGGTATGGGAAGAGGCGCAGCAGATATTCGGCGGCGTGGCGCCGCTTGTGCAGGGGCATGGGATACAGTTTCATCTGGGCGTATGGGATTATCTCACGGAGCTGATGGGAATCGAAAACGCCTATATCGATTTTATCGACCGGCCGGAGTTCCTGCACGCCTGCATGGAGAGAATAACCCAGTCCACAATTGCCGGTATTCAGCAGGCGAACGAGCTTGCGATTCATGACGATATCGCAAACCGCTGCCACTGCTCCTACGTCTATACGGACGAGCTGCTGCCCGACAGCGGGCTGGGGAAGGGACCGCTTTCCAAAAACAGCTGGGCGTTCGGATTGGCACAGCTGTTTACGTCGGTATCGCCGCAGGTGATGGAGGAGTTTGAGTTTCCCTATATCACGCGGATGGCGGAGTATTTCGGCATGATTTATTACGGCTGCTGCGACCGGCTGGACGACCGGCTGGAGATGGTGAAGAAGATCCCGCATGTGCGCAAGGTATCCTGCAGCCCGTGGAGCGACCGGAAGAAATTTGCCGAGCGGATCGGCACCGAGCTGGTGATGTCCAACAAGCCTACGCCGGCTTTCGTTGCGGAACAAAGCGTCAACTGGGACGCCGTGAAGGACGACCTGCAACTGACCGTGGATCTGGCGCGCGCCAACAATGTAAATCTGGAAATGATTCTCAAGGATATTTCCACCGTGGACAACCATCCCGAACGGCTAACGCAGTGGGCGGAGATTGCCATGAAGGTTGTCGGCGCCTGATCAAACAAACAGTCTTTGCCGCCTCTTTGCCGATGCCTTTCTCTATACTCGATCGACGGATACGCTCCTTGTTCAGCGGGAGCGTATCCGTGTTTTATACTCATTCCAACCCTTAACGCTATTATTTTACGTCGTCTTTTGCCCGTATTCTTTGTCGTGAAAGCCTGATGCAGCTCCGGCTACACCTGCGTTTCCTCTCCTCGACTGCGGACAAAATACTCGTAATCCATATAGCATGAAAGATTGGAATGAGTATTATTGCGGCCGGCGGCAGGATTCGCGGTATTGCCCGGGCGTGATGCCCTCCATTTGCTTGAATTTGCGGATGAAATAGTAGGAATAGCTGAAGCCGACCTGCGCTGCGATTTCGTTCACCGTAAAGCTCTCGTTTTCCAAAAGCTCCTTGCTTTTGTGAATTCGCTTGTCGGTAAGATGCTCGGAGAAGCTGCGGCCGGTGATTTCCTTGACAATCTGTCCCACATAATTGCGGTTCAGGTTGAAGGAATCCGCCATCTGCGCCAGACCGAAATCGCTGTTGGCATAATTCCTGTCGATATAATCGATAATGGCGCTGTAGAGCACCAGCCGCCCGTCGTGATCCTTGGCGTTGACCTTTTCCAGAATATCCTGCAGGAAGCGCTCCATTTTCGCCTGGAGCTCCCGCATGCTGCGGCAGTCCTCATACTTGATATCCGCATCGATTTTCAGCGGCATGGGGAGCGACATCAGATGGCGGAGGATATCGCTTTGCAGCAGGTAGATATTCTTGTTGATCTCCGTATCGTCAAGCGTGTAGGGCGCCTTCGAGAAGGATTGCAGAATACGCTGGCAAAACAGGAAACAGGCTTCGTTGTTGCCGATCACGAGATTGTTGATCAACTGGCGCTCCGCCTCCACCGGATATTCGTAAGGCTCGCCGTTTTCCCGGATCTGCGAGTACAGCATCACCGGGGAATCAAATGCGTAGTGGTAATTGGAGACCGTCAGCGTTTCCTTGTATGCCTCGTGAATCTGGTCTACGGTCTCCTTCAGCGTGCTGATCGCACAGCAAAGCTCATTGGACAGATCGTTGTTGGAATGGTCCAGAAAATGGTTGCACAGAAGCTGCAATTCCTTTTCGCATGTCGCCGGATCCTTTTTTTGCGTGAAACCGATAATCAGGCACAGCGACTGGTGATTGAGCGATATCATGCGGTAAACGATCTTTTCATCGGCTATCGCGCTGTTCATCGCCTGCACAAGCCACTCCTGGCATGCGTTGGCGCGCATTTCGCCGTCCCACTGCATAACGGTGACCGCGGCATACTGCTCGCATTCCTTCAGCGCCAGGTCCGCGCCGAGTAGAGGATACTGTTCCAGGGACGGCGTCCCCTTGGCGGTCAGGAAATCCTTCCAGCGCATTTCCCGCGCGTCACGCGCCATGCGCTTGAACGGCAGCGTGGACCGCTGTACGAGCACAATACCGCCGATCAGCAGCAGCATCAAAATGGCGGTAATGAGCTTGATAAAATGCAGGGGAGCGGACTGGGAGGGCTGGATGGCGGTTTCCACAACGAAGTTCCAGTTGAGAAAGGAGGAGGCATAGACGGATACGATATGGCTGCTGTCCGCTTCATCGTACACGGCTTCCTTCAGCGTGGAAAAAATCTTCGTGCGGTCCTTATGATAGATGATGCTGTCGTCGTCGTAGATAAAAAAGACTACCTCCTGGCTGAGCTGCAAATACCGAAAAACACTGGAATAGATATTCCCGGCGTTGATGTTGACCGCCAGGCAGGACGTGCACTGCGTGTCGCCGAGCGGAACGGAGACTACCATGGAAATCACCAGCGGCAGATTGTTGATGTCCAGCGCGTTGGATTGGATGGGCAGCAGCCGCGGATTCAGCGTATAGTTGCCTTCCTCCGCCATTTGGGAAAACACTTCCTGATCCCAAAACAGGTTGAACGGCGTCACCGTTCCCGGCGCGCCGTAGGAGCTGTATACCGTCTCGCTGTCGGGGAAATACAAATAGGCGGAATGGATAAACTCGCTCATGGCGCTCAGGCTGGTCAGAGAATTGAGAATATCCATTTTGCCGTCGTAGGTGTTGCGCTCGTCCATGCTCAGCATAAAAGCGTCGTTTTCATACAGGATGGTTTTGATAATGGAATCCTTGATATACCGGATAATCATTTCATAGGTAACGCCGATCTGGCGTACCATATTTTCGTTCGCCATTTTCATGTTTTCAAGGTAGGAATGCTGCTCGGTTACGTAATAAACAGAGGCCGTCGCGATGGTAAACACACACAGCAAAATCGCCATAATCGCGACCAGCCTCTTGCGCACACGATATAACGCTACGTCCTTGGGTGAAAAAAAGATCCGATCCCTTCGCATTTTTCCGTTCACACATTCCTTCCCGGTTGAGGGTAGTATAACAAAATCAAGCGATGCACGCAAACACAGGGCGGATATCCGGCGCCAGGCGACGGCTCCTTTCATCAATCGCACAGACTTTTTACAGACGATCCTCCCAGCGGATCATTTCCACGAGCAGCAGCAGCGCCAATGCCTGCCCGTATCCGGCGGGACGGAGCTCCACATGCTTATAGTACGCCAGATCCTCCGCGACGATGGTGCCGTAGGATACGCCGCGCACCGCGCCGTCTGCGCCCACCTGCCGCAGCACCGCATGTGCGGCCCGCGCGGCGGCATCCCGGAAGGAGGCGTCGAGATATCCCAAACGGACGCCCCGCAGCATCCCGTAGGCAAATCCCGCCGATCCCGAGGTTTCCAAATAGGAATCGGGGTGATCCAACAGGGTATGCCAAAGGCCTTCCGGCGCCTGCATGAACCGGAGGCTTGCGGCCTGCATGCGGTAGGCGTCCAGGACCATATCCCGTACCCAGCCGTCCACCTGCGCCAGCTCTTCCAGCTCCGCGGCCGCGATGGTAAACCAGCAGTTGCCGCGTGCCCAGAACGCTCCGGCAAAATGATCGCGCCGGAGAAACGACCAGCCGTGATACCAAAGCCCTGTTTTCAGATCGGCCAGGAAGCGAATGTGCAGCATCAGCTGTCTGGAGGCTTCGTCCGTGAAGCGCTTTTGCCGGGAAACGGCTCCGAGCTTCGCTAAAAACAGCACGGTCATAAAGACGGTGTCCGCCCACATCTGCTGCACGTTTTCCGAATCGATGGTCACGTGCTGAATACCACCCATTTCGGTTTTGGGCATCGTATGCAGCACCCAATCGCCCCATGCAAGACAGAAATCCAGGTATTGCCGGTTTCCGGTTTCCTCGTAGAGGCAGCAAAGCGTAAGCAGCGGCGCCGTGGTGTTTACGTTGCGTACCGCGGGGGCGTGCAGCTTGCCGTCAAACCAGCGCGTGAGATACGCAAGGCAGGTCTTGTCGCCCGTGAGCTGATGGTACTTCCAGATTCCATACAGCGCTACGCCCTGTGACCAGTCCCATACGTCCATGTTGAGAAGCGCGTTGCCCGGATCATCCGGTTCGCGCATGATTTGTTCCAGGATCGTGGCGCATACCTTCCGCATGTGTACCGCTCCCGTTCTATAGATTTCTGAGCCCGGCTTCAAACGCATCCAGCAGCGCGGCTTCACTCTCAAGCCCGATCGAGGCGCGGATCAGCCCGTCGGGCACGCATTGAAAGCGGCGCACCTGCGGATCGGCACAAAGACCCGGCGTGTTGAGCACGCTTTCAAATCCGCCCCAGCTTGGTCCCTCCTGAAAGACGGCGACGGCTTTGGCAAAGCGCATGGCACGCTCTTCATCGGCGTCCAGCACAAAGCTCAGCAAACCGCTGAATCCGCGCATCTGCCGATCGGCGATTGCGCGGCCTTCGTGCGAAGGCAGACCCGGATAATAAACCTTCTTTACGCGGTCGCTTTTTTCCAGCAGCGCGGCGACGGCCGTCGCGCTGCTGCTGTGGCGCCGCATGCGGATTTCCAGCGTGCGCAGGCTGCGCGTGAGCAGCCAGGCCGCAAACGGGTCCAGCGCCGCGCCCCACATGGCGCGTTCCTCACCGCGGATGCGATCGAGCGCCTCGCGGTTGCCCATTACGACGCCGGCGATCAAATCGCTGTGCCCGCCCAGATATTTGGTGGCGGAATGCACCACGTAATCCACGCCGAACGTCAGCGGATTTTGATACAGCGGCGTCGCCCAGGTATTATCGGCTACGGTTGTGATGCCGTGCCGCTTCGCAACGCCCACGATGGCCTGCAAATCCAGAATCTGAAAGATGTTGGAGGAAGGAGTTTCCAGATAGAACAGCTTCGTACTGGGTTTCACGGCGCGTTCCCATTCGTCCGGGGTTCCGTATTCCACAAAGTCCGCCGTAACGCCGTACTTGCCCATCACGTCGATCAGAAAGCGGCTCACCGGATAATACGCGCTGCGCAGGGCGACCACATGGTCGCCCGCCCGGAGCTGCGAGGAAACCGTCGCCGCAATGGCGGCCATCCCCGAGGCGAAGACACGCGCCGCTTCCGCGTGCTCCAGTGCCGCCAGCTTCGCCTCCAGCAGCTCGATGGTCGGATTGTTGATGCGGGAATAGGAGTAGCCATGGTTTTCCGTCTTGCGGGTGAACAGGGAGTTCTGGAACAGCGGGGGAACGATCGCGCCCAGATAACGGTCGTAATCGTCCCCAAGATGCGTGCAGATATCGCTGGGATTATCGGTTTCTTTCATGGCGCTTTCCTCGGCATCAGTTGTTGTTGCTTTCGTACACCGCGTCCGCGTCACGCATATGCGCAAGCATAATCTCAGCCTTGCGGATCAGCTGCGCGGGCAGATCTGCGGTGACGAGGAAGATATCCTCCTTGTCCGTCTCTTCGGCAATCGTGAAGAATTCGCCGACCCGGCCCGTGATCAGATCGTGCAGCCGGTAGGCGTTGTCGATTTCCGCGCGCGCCAGCTCGTTCAGGCGCAGAAGCCGGTCGTCGCCGCGGGCGGGCCAGGCGGTACCAAACGCGGCGGTTTCCTCCGGCGCGGTACGATCCAGAATTTCCTGATAAATGGCCGCGTGGCGCATGGTGCGGATCAGGCAGATGAACACGTGCAGCCGGTCCGCCGGCAGGCCGAAGGCTGCCGGATCCAGCCGGGACAGCAGCTTGACCGCTTCCTCCAGCAGGCACAGGGCTTCGTCCATGGCCAGCACGGCGATTCGCGTGCCGGAGAAGCCGCGGATAAAGTCCATTCCCTGAATGTTCATCAAATCCTGCGCCTGTTCCTCGCTGGTGGCCTGGAACAGGAAGGGACGGTAATAAGCGGTTTCAGCATCGGTCAGCAGCGAAGGACGCGGCACCAGCGGCCGGTTGATCAGCCGCTGGCTGATCAGGGGCATCATCACGAAGTTATCCAGACGGATGGAGCGGAGCGATTGCATCGCGGCGTTGATCTTCAGCCATGCGTCCAGCAGAAGCCCCGCGTTGTCCGGCCCCGCAATCCCGCCGGCTACACGCAGCAGCAGCGCCATACGCTCGGCGGCGTTTTCGGGCCGCTGCCTGGCATAAGCGTCAATGATGCGCTCATACTCGTGAAAATCGCTTTCCCGGATGACGACTTCGACGGCGCTGCCCTCGCGGCGCATCGCCGCATCGTAGTCATCCAGAAAATCTACGGGGATGGGGATGCGGCGCAGCGGCCTGTAATGCTCGTACAATCCGTAGGCCGTATGCGATACGGGCCTGCTGCCACGGCTGGAATAGCCGTTGACGATCAGCCCGTCGAGCAGGGCGCGCCAGACGTTGTTCATCGCGACTTCCGATTCCTTGAATCCGCCGATGTTGCTGGTGATATCCACAATCATGGAGCGGCCGTTTCGCTCGCCCGCCTGCCGGAAGACGTTGAGGAACGTCAGCAGCCGCGTTTCCAGCGGAATGTGGCGGCACGCCTCCGGACCGTTGGGGCCGTTGTACAGGCCGGAGGTCCAGCACAGGCCGGCGCCGCTGTCGTTGGTTACGATCTGCAGATAACCGATATCGATCTGGGAGCAGAGCGTGTCCATCGCCTCGGCGTACAGCGCACGCACCTCCGGCTCGTCTACACAGGGCGAGAAATACATATCGCGGCAGCGCCGCGGATGATCGCAGCGGGGACCGCGCCAGCTTGGATGCGCCCGGTACGCCGCTTCGGGGAAATAGAAGGGCTCGCTGATGAACAGGGCCGCGCGCAGGTTATACTTTTGCAAAATCGCCGCGCGCTTTTTCAGCAGCTCGAAATTCTTCCTTGCGTACTCCGTATCCAACCATTCCTCCAATCCCTTGGGTACGACAAGCTTGAAAAGGGTGGTCAGCAGCATGCCCCAGTTGGGGTAGGGGTCTCCGGGATGGGCGGCCCACTCGCTGGGATTTTTGGGGATCTCGCCGATATAGACATACTGTGCGCCAAGCTCGGCGGCGCGCCGAACTTCATCCTCAAAACACGACGGATCCTGGGGCAGGTATGTACGGTCGTGAAAATATTGCAGCATCATTTGCTTCGCGGACATCGTCATGGTCTCCTTACTTCGTTTTCAATTGGGCTTCGTAATTTCCCCACGTGCCGGGGCGCCGCAATACGGTTTGGAAATCGAGCTGATTGCAGGCGTTATCATGCGCGGAAAACAGCGTTTCCTGCTGATAATCCACCCGTGTGCCGTCTACAAAGCCATAGCGCTCGCCGTTGGACATCAGCAGCCTTGCGTCGGTCACAAAGGAACCGTAGGCGGCCTGGCCGCAGGCATAGGAATAGGTGGGGCGCAGGTTTTGATCCTCGATACCGTACTGGTCGTCGCAGCGGATGCCGACGCAATACGCGTGGTGATCGCCTGCAAGCTTCACCGCAAGGCATTGCCCGCCAAGGAGGGAGGTTACGCGCAGGCTGCCTGCCATTCGCTGCGCGCGTTCCCGGCTCCGTTCGATTTCCTGCTGCGTTTGGCCGGTTTCGGGAACGAGCAGGGAAACGTGGGAGTAGCACTCGCCGGGGCGGTAATACCGGCTGATATACTGGCTGAGCGCCAGCTCCTGCCGGTAATTGCGGCGCAGAGGCTCGATGGAGAAGCGGGTGTGCTGCGGATCCGCAAAGGCGATCAGCAGACTGCTTTCGGCATGCTCCCTGCGGGGCGGCTTAAAATCCGCAAAGTGCGTGATTCCTTCGTAGGTTTCTTCCATGACGCGGAACATGCCGCCGCCCAGTCCGGCAATGCGCTCCGCGTGGTACATCACACCGGAGGTCAGCGGTTGCTGGCCCCACGCGCGCACCGTATCCACCACAAGGAAAGCGGCCTCATCCTTGAGATACAGGATGTGGCGGTCGCAGTCCGCGCGGCGGAAACGGTCGTACAGCCTGGTGCGAAGCGCCCAGGCAAAGGAAAACTCCTGCAGGTAGATTTTTTCGGTTTCAACGGGCAGGTAGTCCCCGATATCCTCCGCGTATGCCAGAAATCCGGGCTCCCGCAGCATGCGGCCGTTGCGCAGCACCAGACGGTTGTGATAGAAATCGGCCCGGTAATGGCCGTTGGTTGTGAAGCGGTCGCGGTAGCCGCCGTCGCGCAGGAGCACGGCGCCGTTGGCACACAGCGCGTTGATGGCCTGCTCGTCGGCGTGGCCGTGGTGGGGCTTTTCGGCATGCACGGGGATGGTGTTTTGAAGGTAGTCGCGCGTCAGCTTGCCAAAGCGGTTCACATCGCGGTAATTGTAAAACAGGTACAGCCCGTCGCGCTCCCAGCTGTCGCGGAAGACCACCTTCTTGCCGATGGCCTCGTCCAGCGCTTCGCATGTCAGCACGTCGGGCGCCTGCACGGGAACGCTGTCGTCCGCCCAGAGATAGGCGTCGGTCAGGCCGCGCTCCAGCTGCGCGTAATTATCCTGTGTGCTGTCCTCCACCATATGCGTGAACTGCCGCTCCACAGCCCATTTCAAAATGCCGTCACGGCGTTTGGCGGCCATCATTTCCATGATGCTCAGCACGAGCATGGAGGACGTACCGGAATCAAACCGGGTATCGCCGAACTCCGGAAGCCCGCCGGACGGCAGCAAAAGCGATGTGAAGAAGCGTGCATAATAATGAAGAACCTGCTCGATGCGGAAATTCCAAATCCCGCCGTAGTAAGCGTATTCCGCCACGCAGGTGACCCAGATGCCAAGGTAGCTCGTCGCGTCTTCGATGGACCAGGAGCCGAGGCTGTCGCTGATCAGATGGCGCGAAAGCGCCTGGGCACGATCAGCGTCGGCATGCTCCGGAAAAAGCAGGCTGAAAAGCAGCAGCGCTACGGCACGCAGCGCGCAGCGGTTGTGGCGGCCCCACTCGCAATCGAAGAAAATCGGTCGGATTTCCGCATAGCACAGGCGCTCGACGCGCTCCCATTCCGCATCGGAAAAGCGCTCACGTGTTAAAAGCATCAGCGCTTTCATAACCGGCGCGAAGGAGAACATCCCTTCAAGCACCGGCAGGTGCGCGGCGTTATCGCCCATACCGTCCGCTATCTGCTTTTCAAACAGAGCCAGGGATTCGCCTTGCGCAATCCGGGTTATCATTTCCTGCTGCATATCGCATAGATAAAGGATTACCTCTCGGCTTCGCGCCAGATAGTCCTCATCTCCGGTTTCGTGAAACAACGCAGCCTCCATGCTGCTCAGGTGCCCCATCCAGCTCAGATGCCAAAGATCGCCGTCCCGCATGAACTGCGCTTTTCCGTCGTCCGCATGCGGCCATTGATCCTGCCGGATGCGCGCGGTGAAGGTTTTCAGAAACGCAGTATAGCTGTCCTTCCTCACGGTTCGCTTTCTCCTTTTGTACGCCCTGCGGATCGATAGTACTCCGCACGGCAGCTTGATCGTATACTCATGCCTATGATAGGGACGCCAGGGATGAAAAGCAATAATAATGTTGCGTATTACGATGCCGGAAAAGGGGAACGCAAAGGGCCGGAAATACCGGCGCCGCGGCGCTGCGGATGCGTTTTGACACGCCCGACAATACTATTGCACGCCGGATAATAGATATGCAAGGTGACGCTGAAAACTATGCTTTCTATTATAAAAACGGTTGATTTACTATTTTCAAAGGCGCTTTTTTCCCTGTATAGTATTGTCATGCGAACGGTATGCGGGAAACCCTGGTTTTCCGGTCCCGCCGAAATATTCTTCATTATGGAAGGATGGCTACAGTGCGCGAACCTCGATCCTTTTTGGCGGTCCAACGGACAAAATGCCAGCGTTTTCTCCGGTATGTATTGCGGCACAAATACCTTTACCTGCTTCTGGTCCCCTGCGTGGTGTATTTCATTGTGTTTCATTACGTGCCCATGTACGGCGTATTGATCTCCTTTAAGGATTTCAACTTTAAAAAGGGTATTCTGGGAAGCGAATGGGTTGGATTCGAAAACTTCGAATACATGTTTGGACTCAGTGATTTTTACCGTGTGTTTTGGAATTCGCTGTATCTGAATATCCTTCGCCTGCTGATCGCCTTTCCCATTCCGGTGATACTGGCCCTGATGATCAACGAAATCAACAACAGGTACTTCAAAAGGATTACGCAAACGGCGATCTACTTTCCATATTTCATCTCATGGGCGGTCATCGGCGGAATCCTGGTCAACTTTCTTTCTCCCACGTGGGGTGTGGTGAACGAAATGATCAAATCGCTGGGGTTTGAGTCGATCTTCTTTTTGGGCGAGGCCAAGTATTTCCGCGGTGTTGCCGTCGCCTCCTCAATATGGAAGGAAGCCGGATGGGGCACGATCATCTATCTGGCCGCGATCACCGGCATCGGCCCCGAGCTGTACGAGGCGGCAACGGTGGACGGCGCGAGCCGGCTGCAGCGATTGGTCCACATTACGCTTCCCTGTATCAAAACCACGGTGGTTCTGACCTTTATCCTGCGCGTCGGCAGTATCATGTCCAACGGATTTGAGCAGATATTCACGCTGCAAAACACCATGAACCTGTCTGTGTCCGAGGTTTTTGAAACCTATACATACCGCGTCGGGATGCTGGGAGGCCGTTTCTCCTTTGCCACGACGGTCGGCCTGTTTACCTCCGTCATCAGCATGATCTTCCTGCTGACCGCCAACTTCCTTTCCAAAAAGCTGGGCGAGGAAGGCATCTGGTAAGAATTCTTTGATTTCGAAAGGGGGTCGCCCTTTGCTGTTTGCGATCAGATCCCGGAAATCCCCGGACTGGCAGAAACGTCTGCAGGCCTCGAGGGGAGACAAGGTATTTTCCACGATCAACTACGTCGTTGTCGGTCTGTTTGCGCTGCTGTGCATCTTTCCGCTGTTTTACGTGCTGTCCTACTCGCTGACGCCGTATGAGCAGTATCTCAAAAATCCGATACGGCTGATACCGACGGAACTGAGCTTCGCGGCGTACAGACAATTGTGGAATTTCCCCCTGATGTGGACCGGGTTCCGCTCCACGCTGTTTATTACGATCGTAGGCACCGCCATTAACATTGTCCTGCTGTGCATTTCGGCGTATCCCCTTTCCAAAAAGGATTTGAAGGGCCGTAATTTCGTAATGGGCATGATCCTGTTCACCATGTTTTTCAACGGCGGCATGATTCCCAATTATTACCTGGTGCGTTCCCTTCACCTGATCAATACGTACTGGTCCCTGATTCTTCCGGGAGCCATCAGCGCGTATAATCTTATCCTCATGCGCAATTTCGTTTCCGCGATCCCCGACAGTCTGGAGGAATCCGCGATCATCGACGGCGCAAACGAGCTGGTAATCCTTGGAAAAATCATCGTTCCGCTTTCCAAGCCCGCGATTGCCACCTTCATCCTGTTCCACGCGGTGGGACACTGGAACGCCTATTTTAACTCCATCCTCTATATCAGCGACCGTAAACTATGGCCCTTGATGCTGATCGTGCGCGAGATGGTGGTGGACAGCGGCGCAAACATGGTGCAGCAGGGCGTAACGGCCGGCGCACAGGAGCTGGCGCAGCCGTTCACGCTGAAGATGGCCATTATCGTCGTTACGATCCTTCCCATCATCTGCGTCTACCCGTTCGTGCAGAAGTATTTCATGAAGGGTATGCTGCTGGGATCCGTCAAGGGATAATGACGAATGTAATTTCCGGTGCGTAGAAACCGGAAATGCAGAAATAAAGTAAAGTGAGGTAAGGAAAATGATCAAACGGTTACTCTCTCTTCTTGTGGCGTCCGTCATTCTGCTGAGCTGCACCAGCGCTTTTGCGGAGCTGAAAAACACCGATCCCATCACCATCACGATGCTCAACCGCGTAAACGCTGAAGTGGTCTTCGAAGGCAATGCAATGCTGGAGGCCGTTGCGGAACGGACCGGCATTACGCTGCAGATCGACGCGCCGCCGATCAGCAACTACACGGACCGCCTGCAGGTCGTTATGGCCAGCGGCGATCTGCCCGATCTGATTTATACCTGGGATTTTGATACCAAGTATGAAAAATGGGCGGAGGACGACCTGGTCTGGGCGCTGGATGATTTCATCGAAGCGTATCCGAACCTGATGAGCAACATTACCAAACCCATGTGGGAGCGCGCACGCGCGTCGTCCACCGGGAAAATCCACGCCGTGCCGCGGCCGTGCGGCAGCGCACGCTGGGGCGTGATCTCCAATCAGGAGTGGCTGGAAACGCTGGACAGCACCATGCCCACCAATCTGGACGAACTGTACGAATATGGCAAAAAGGTTGCCACAATGGATCCCGACGGCAACGGCAAGGACGATACCTTCCTCTTCTCGCCCTATGGCCTGTGGGCTGACGTGTGGCTGATTTCCGCATTCGTGCCCTTCCCCAACGTTGCCACCGGCCTGGTGCAGGGCCTGCCCGACACCGACGGGGAATACAAGGTGCTGGAGCGGATGTCCGGCTACTACCCCTACCTGGAGTATATGCGCAAGCTGTATTCCGAAAAGATCATCGATCCCGAATTCTTTGCCAACAAGTACTATGACGACCGTACCAAGTTCCAGCAGAACCGTGTAGCCATGGTGCACGGCGGCGCCGGCAACATCGCGGAATACACCAAAGACGTTTCCAATGCGATGGAAATCTACAAGTTCAACGCGCCGATGATCGGCGAAGACCAGACCCAGCCTGTGAACTATCAGGAATCCTCCGTCTGGGGCGGCTGGATGATCTCCAAAGACGTGGACGAAGAAAAACTGGACCGCATCCTGTCCTTCCTGGATTGGTGCAACAGCGAAGAAGGCTTCATCCTCACCACGGCCGGCGTACAGGGCATCGATTACGAGTCCTATGATTTCGCCACCCGCACGCTGATCAAGACCGACGAGCAGATGGCGACCAGCAAGCTGGATCTGAGCTCCTACATGTCTTTTGCATGGGCGCTTGACGGCCAGATGGTCTCCCCGAGCGACACGCCTGAAAAGATTGCGTTCTGCAACGAGGAAATTGAAGCGTACGACGCGATTGTGAAGACCATCCAGTGCCCGACCATTTCGCTGGCATCGTATACCAGCTGGCCTTCCGAGCATCCCGATCTGGTTTCCAAGAAAAAGGAAATGGAAGTCAAATACGTGGTGGGTGAAATCGAACTGGAAGACCTGCAGAGCTTTATCGACGAAGAGTGGCTGCCCGCGATTGCGGATGTCGAACAGGAATACATCGCATATATGCAAACCTACGACGCCCAGTAATCGTGCTTCCTTGTCACGGCGGATCGGACGGTTCGCCATGACAAATTTACAAGCCTGATGAGGGACACCCCTTTCAGAGATGCCTCGTCTCTCTGGAGGGGGTGGCCCCCTCTGTTTCAACAGGGGTATTCTCCATGGAACGAAACGGGAACTTTGCCGCATGGAAAGAAGCGGGGAACGGTTGACGGACGGGGACACTGCGGACCGGAAGGATGCGCTGCTTCAGGCGATGAGCGGCGCGAAGGATATTGCCGCGATGCGTACCCTGCTGCGGCGCTATATCTGCCTCAGGCTGCGCCTGCCGGCGGATACGCGGGAAAGCAATTTATACAACCTGGTAGTGTACAGCGTGAAGCTGCGCATGCCCGGAACGGATACCCGGCGTTTGGAGGCGCGCCTCGCCGCCACGGATTGCCACCAAACCAGCTACGTGGTCGGCCGTAAAACACTTTTGATGATGGAAATCGAACGCGGACTGAACGTATGCCTCACGCCGGAGCAGGCGAAGCAGGCGCAGCAGCTTGAGGCGTACGCCGATCTGCTGTGGGAGGAAATGCGGCATGGATGCTGAAACGGCGCGCGGTGATTTCCCGTTCTTCGATCAGCCAAACGCTCCCGTCTATTTGGATTCGGCGGCCACAACGCACAAGCCCCGGTGCGTGATCGAGCGACTGACGCGCTTTTATACGTACGAGAACGCAAACGTCCAGCGCGGGGGGTATACGCTCGCAGAGAACGCAACCCGCGCGTTTGCGCAGGCGCGCGCGCAGTTGGCCGCGTGGCTGGGTATACCCGACGAGCGGATCGCGTTTACCATGAACGCTACGGACGCGCTTAACCAGGCGGCGGCGATGCTGGCCGCAAGCCGGCTGCGGCACGGCAGTAACGTGGTTACGACGGCGCTGGAGCATCATTCCTCCCTGCTGCCGTGGATGGAGGCGTGCCGCGCGGCAGGGGCGGAGCTGCGCGTCCTGCCGCTGGATGTGAACGGGCAGCCGCGTTTGCAGGATCTGGAAACGCTTTCGGACGCGAACACCGCGGCGGCGGCTGTTACCGCCGCATCCAACTTTACGGGATGGCGTACGCCGCTTGCGCAGGTGCTGGGCTTTTTCCGCAGCCGCCGGATTCCCGTGGTGGTGGACGCCGCCCAGCGCATTGTGCATGAGCGGCTTTCGTTTGGCGAGCTCCCCTGCGATTTCCTTTGCTTTTCCGGACATAAGCTGTACGGCCCGATGGGGATCGGCGTGATGGCAATGGCGGAGGAATGGGCGCAGTCCGGCGTCGTTCGCCTGGGTGGCGGGATGGTGTCCGAGGTCGGCGACGTCGGCTACTGCCGGGCCAAAGGAATCGCCGGACTGGAAGCCGGCACTCCGCCCGTGGCGAAGACGCTGGGGCTGGCAAGCGCGATTGAGTATCTGCAAACGCACGATGCTCCGGCGCTGTGGCGGCACGAGGAAGCGCTGGCCCGGCGCCTGCGGGACGGCCTGCGCAGTATCGGGGAAATCCATCTGGTCAACGGCGGCGGGAACCCGCTCCCGATCGTCTCCTTCGTATCCGACGTTATGCATCCCGCCGATATGGAACAGCTGCTGTCGATTCGGGGCTTTGCGCTGCGCTGCGGGCGCCACTGCGCCTCTATCGCGCATCGGCGGCTCCGGCTTTCCGCAACGCTGAGGGCATCGTTCGGGCTGTACAATACGCAAGCCGAGGTGGACGCCCTGCTGGACGCCATCCGGGAAATCCACCGCCGGAGGGAGCACCCGCATGGATGAGGGATCGCTGCGGCAGGTTGAATCCATCGCCGCGTATATGGCCATGACGTGCGATTTGGACCGCTTCGATTATGCGACGGAGCTTGCGCTTCAAACGCAGGGATTGGCAAAGGAGGAATGCGGGGAGGAAAACCGTGTTCTCGGCTGTGATTCCCGGCTGTGGTTCCGGCTTGATGCTTTGCAGGGCGCGATCCGTCTCCGGGTGGAGAGCGACTCGCTGCTGGTCAAAGGGCTGGCGCAAATGCTGGCGGATGCCTGCGCCGTATTTCCGGCCGGAATTCTGGCGCGCCGGCCGCTCGGTCTGAGCAAGCTGCTGTACGCCCGCGGATGGATACCGCTGGCGCGCAGGCGGGGATTGGATGAACTGGAGGAACGAATCTGTCAATTCGCCAGGCAGCACCGGGAAACACAGTCCGGGACCGCTTGCACTTTTCCCGGGGACACACCGACGCGGGAGGGCACACACTGTGCCGGTTCACCGCAATGTCATATTTATTCAGAAACTGAAGGGAGCAATCAGCATGAAACGCGCGATGGAGGCCAGGATCAACGTTAAACCCATTTACAGCAACATTGTTCATACGGCAATTTGGGAGGGACCCTGCCGTGTGGGAACGCCGGAAACGCTTTCCCCGCAATATGAAATCCGCGTCGGCCGCGAGCAATGCGATATATGGGCCGGGGAGCTGCGGAAAAACCTGGCGGATTTCGTCACGGTGCTGGAACCGGCGTATATCGAATACGCTGAAAACTTCTACGTGTCCGACGAGAGCCTGGAGCAGCTGAAACCGGACCTGAACGAAACGGATATCTTTCTGATTTCCTACCGGGTGCCGGGGCTGGAAAAGTTCGGCAAACCCATGTCTATGATTAACGACGGACCCGCACCGGTGGATTTGGGCGCGTTTTATTCGGACATCGGCAAAGAGTTTTACTTCGCGCACGATTACGAGGAGTATAACGAGCTGCTTTCGCTGCTGCAGGTGCGCAAGGCGATCGCGAGCACCAAGCTGCTGGTGCTGACGGCATGCGAGCAGTTTCCCGTGTCCGTAAACTCCAGCAATCCGGATCTGTTCGGCCTGAACCTGCGCTACGGCATCCGCAGCGCCCGCCGCTCTCTCAAGGACGTATTCGATGTGATGGAAAAGCTCCGGTGCGAGGAGGAAATTTCTAAAAAGGCGGACGCTCTGATGAACGGCGCCGGCAAAGCCGACATTACGAAGGAATGGATTTCCTCAGACCTCCGGTACTATGAAGCGGTCAAGGTGATGATGGAGGAGCTGGGCTGCAACGCCTTTACCACCGCCTGCAAGGAGCTGTGCGCCACGCAGCTGCCGATGAAGACCAAATGCACGCCCTGCCTGACCCATACGCTGCTCAAGGACAGCGGCATTCCCACGGCCTGCGAGGAAGACCTGAACGTATGGATGGCTGTGATGATGCTCATGTACCTGAGCAAAAAATCCGTCTTCATGGGCAATCCCTCGCTGGTGCACGCGCACGCCAGGCCCATTGAGGACCTGGGTATGAGCCGGCTGCTCAGCGGTCCCGCGGAAGGGTTTGAGGAGGATGTTCTGGAAATTCGCCATGCCGTGCCTTCCCTGAAGCTGGAAGGGTTCGATCAGCTAGACATGCCCTATGATATCGGCCACTTTACCCAGGCAGGATGGGGCGCAAAGGTGCAGATCGACCTTTCGGCGGGAAAAACCGACAGGGTGACGATCGGCCGCTTCAGCCGCGACGGCGGGCACATGATCGTAACGCGCGGGGAAATCCTCGGGTGCGCGCTGCGCGATATCGAATGCAGCCCGGCGGTGTATTACCGCGTGGAGGGCGGCGCGCGTGCGTTTCGCCATGCGCTGGCGGACGGCCATTACGGTCATCATCTGGCAGTTGTCTACGGCGATTACGTGGAACGCCTGAAGGCGCTGGGCAAGGTGGTCGGCTTCGAGGTGGAGCATCATCATTAATCGGGCGGGCCTTCAACCGGACGGCGTACCTGCTATAGATGCGGATTGTTTCCATGGAACTTCAAGCCGCAAGGAGCGGTTTACAGGAAAAGTGCGTTGACGGTCCGTCAGACCGGGCTTTGATATTGATGGATGCCGGAACGCAGGCTGTGGGTTTCCCCGTTTGGCAGGGTCAGCTCGCATGCGGACCCGACGGGCACCCGGAGCGCAAGGGTGAACGCGCCGTTTTCGATGCGCCAGTCCACGCTGATTTTGCCGTAGGGGGTCAGGTGGCTGCCCTTGGCCCAGGTCAGCCCGCCGCCGGGCATGGGCCGCACGCGGAAGGTGCGGTAGCCGCCGCTCGCAGGCTCCAGCCCCAGCACGCGGCGGTAGAGCCAGTCGCCGGCCGCGCCGTTGGCATAGTGGTTGAAGGATACCATGCCGCCGCTGCCGTCGTCCTTTTTGCCTTTGGTGAGCGGGGCGGTGTTTACGGTACCGTCCGGCCGCAGGGCGTCCCAGCGCTCCCAGATGGTCGTGCCGCCGGAGCGCACCTCATACAGCCAGGAGGGGCAGGTGTCCTGCAAAAGCAGATCGTAGGCCTCCCGCAGGTGGCCGTTGTCCGAAAGCGCGAACAGCAGGTACGGCGTGCCGGTAAAGCCGGTGGTAAGATGGTTGTCCGCCTCTTTCACGAGCCGGGCGAGGTTGTCCGCCATGGCGGCGGTTTCCGCGCCGTCCGTCATGCCGAAAAACAGGGGCAGCACGTATGCGGTCTGGAATTCATCCTTCAGTTTGCCATACCCGTCGGTAAACACCCTGCGGTACGACCGGATGATCTCCGTGCGCAGCCTGCGGTAGTACGCGGCGTCCTCCGTTTCGTCCAGCAGCGATGCGATTTCGGCCATAATGGCGCAGGAGTTTGCGAAGTAGGCGGTGCCCACCCATTTGCCACGGGCGATCCAGTCCCGCGCGCCGCCCTCCGGTGCGCACCAGTCGCCGAAGTGGAAGGGGAAACGCCAAATACGGCGGTACTTGCCAACCGCCAGCAATTCCGACCAGAATTTGGCGGCCTTGAGAAACCTCTTCATCGCCGGGTACTGCGCCTTGAGCAGCGCGGCGTCGCCCCTTGCCAGGTATTCCGTCCAGGGCACGGTGATGCAGCTGTCGCCCCAGCAGGAGGTCGCCATCGTGGGCCAGCGGTCGCCCTGCCTGGGCACCACCATCGGGATGCCGCCGCTGCGCCCCTGCTCCGCGCGCATGTCCAGAAGCCACTTATCGAAGAAACGGCTCATATCGAAATGGTAGCAGGCCGTGGAGGCGAACACGGCGATATCGCCCGTCCACCCCTGCCGCTCGTCGCGCTGCGGGCAATCTGTGGGGATGTCCACGAAGTTGGAGAGCCCGCCCCAGCGGATGTTTTGCACGAAGCGGTTGACCGGCGCGTTGGAGCATTCGAAGCTGCCGGCCTCGGGGATATCGGAAGCCAGCGCATAAGCGGACAGCGTGAGGTCCGCTTCATCGATACCGCTGACGCCTGCGTAGCGGAAGCCCATATAGGTCAGGCGCGGGGAATAGGTCTGCTCTCCGTCCCTGCAGAGATAGGTTGCGGTTGCTTTGGCGGTGCGCAGGGGTTTGACGAACAGCTCGCCGTCCACCAGCACCTCGGCATGACGGAAGGTGATGCGCTGTCCATGTCTGCCGCTGATCTGCGCGCAGACGACGCCAGCAAAGTTCTGGCCGAAATCGTAGATGATCTCGCCGCTTGCTGCTTTTTGGCAGGAAATCGGCGTCAGCGTCTCCCGCACGCGCACGGGGCTGCCGTAATCCGCCAGCAGCTTTGGCGTGCCGCGCGGAGCTGTGACCGCGGCCGGATGGAACGGCGCTTTGGCCAGATCGACGGTCGCGTCGTAGGTTTCGCCGTCGTAAAATTCGGCGAAGCGATAACTGCCCTGCGTGGTCACATCCCAGTCCGTATCCGTGCCGAGGATTTCATCGCTGCCGTCCTCGTAGAAAACACGCAGCTCCAGCAGCAGCGCCTGCTTGTCGGCGCTGATTTTGTTTTTCCGGTTGTAGTTGAAAAACCCGCAGGCCCAGCCGCCCGCCACAACCGCGATCAATTCGTTGCTTTTCCGCAGCTGCCCGGTGACATCGTAGCTTTGGTATTGGATTTGATGCTCGTAGGAGGTGAAGCCGGGGGCAAAGTACTGCGTACCGACCTTTTCCCCGTTGAGCGTCAGCTCGTAGATACCCAGCGCCGCGGCGTGCAGGATTGCACGCTTTGCCCTGCCGCGCGGCGTAAAGCGGCGGCGGAAGGTCATCGGCGCGGGGGATTCCTCCCTGCCGAAGGTATATTCCCCGTCGGTGATCCACTTTGCCGTCCACGGCGTGCCGAGACGGCCGGTGGAAAAGCCTGCGGCGGCCTGCGCCGTTTCACCGGCGTCGTCCGTCGCCCGGATTTCCACGGTGTAGTCCGTCAAAGGATGCAGCGGCGGCCCGGCGTAGGGAATGTGCAGCTGTTCGGCCGTTTCCGTGTGCCAATCGCCCACGGTGATCGCCGCGGTCCGCAGCGCCGCACCGGGGCGGTCGCTTTCCAGCGCGAAGGAAATACGGGGATGCGGGCGATCCGTTACGCATCCGGTCTCCAGATTTTCTACGGTGATTTTCGCAATCGTAAGCATCGTCTACGCTTCCTTTTCATTGGCGGCTGCGACGGACGCGACCATCTGCCGGCGGTAGGCGGCGGCCTTCCGGCTCTCCGCCTCCCACTGCGCCTGTGCCTTTTGCGCACGCCGGGCTTCCCGGGCCTCCCGTTTTTCCTTTTGCGCGGGAGAAAGCTTGGCAAGCCGCGCGGCCTTCTTCTGCGTAAGCTTCTCCACCTTGGCGGCTTCCTTTTCATGCGCGGCGTTTTGCTTTTGCTGGCGTTTGGCTTCCGCTGCCGCAACAGCTTTCTCGTGGGCGGCCAGCTCCGCGTCGTAATCCAGATGCCGGGCTTCGCTGCGCTCCTTGAGCTCCGTGCGGAAGGAACGCTCGCTCTCCTCGCGGAGGGCCTGCTGCTCCTGCTCGGCGCGGACGTCGGGCTCCACCCAGGCTTCGCCGCGCGCCTCACATTCCGCCTTCAGCCGCGCGTGGATCTCCGCCTGCTTTTTTTCCACGGTCTTTTCCACCGTCAGGAAGATCAGCAGCACCACGAGCACCAGCCCGGTAAAGACCTCGAAGCCGACGAAGCTGAACGTAATCACGCCCCGTACGGCCGCGTTCTGAGTGAAGGCAGCCGCGGTAGGCGCCACATAGCCCGCGCCTGCCAGCAAGCCGTTGAAAATGCCGGTGCAGATGCCTACCACGGCCACGGCGATGATGCTGTAGATGGACATCGCGATGCCGTCGCAGCGGAAGGTGCATTTCCACTCCATGTGATCCAGCGTATCGGCGAACAGCGCCATGAACACGTACGCGCAGGGCAGGCCGCCGATGTTTTTGATGAACTGTCCGGCGAGCACCACGGGCATGCTGGCGGGCACCGCCCAGCAAATGGCGCTGCCTACGGCATAGAGGATGAAGCCGGCCAGCGTTACGTTGCGCTTACCGAAGCGCTTGGCCAGCGGCCACACGGCAAAGATGCCGATCCCCATCGGAATACCGCCGATTACCGAGACCATCGTCTGTGTGATGCCGTCGTTATACGTGCCCAGCACGTAGTTGCAGTAATAGACGAGGCTCAGGTTTTTCAGGCTTACGCCCAGCGTGTAGATCAGGAAATAGCTGAGGATGATCAGCATGTAGCGGTCGGTGAATACCGCCTTGAGCTGCAGTTTGTAGGGGATTTTACGCTCCCGGGGATCGTCCGCGCTCTCCTGCGTTACGCGCTCCTTGGTGAAGTAGTATTCCATCAGCGTCAGCGGGAAAGCCAGCGCCGAGAGCACGCACATCACCGTGAGCCACTGCCGCTTGTCCACGCCGATGGCCGGCATGATCAGCATCGGGAAGATCAGCGCCACGATGATGCCGCTCATCATGATGGTGGAAATCTGCGTGAATACCGCCAGCTGGCCGCGCTGCCCGGTGTTGCGCGTGGACAGCGGAACCATCAGGTTGTGGCTCATGTTGTAGATGGTGTAGGCGACGGAATAGAAGAAGTTATAGGAGAGCATCACCCAGATGACCTGCGCGGTCTGGCTGCCGTTTGGTACCAGAAACAGCAGGATACCGGATACCAGCAGCAGCGGCGCCGAGAGCAGCAGCCACGGGCGCGCCTTGCCCTGCCTGGTGCGGGTGCGGTCGATGATGTAACCCATCAGAACATTGGTCGCGGCGTCGATAATTTTCGACACGATGGGGAAGACCGCCAGAAACGCGCCGCCCCAGACGGTGGTCAGGTTGAGCACGTCGGTGTAGTACACGTTCAGATAGGTCGCCATCACGGCGTTGAGCAGCAGCGCGCCGCTGGGACCCAGCAGGTATCCGAGCCACCGCTCCTTGCCGGAGGTGTTGCGGCTGGTAATGGTTGAATTGAAGAGCTTCGCGTTTAGGCGGTTGACGGCAGCAGTCATTTCCGATTCCTCCCTGTTAATCCCTGCGCAGCATGGCGCGTATGCCCCGAAGCAAATGGCCGTTGGCGAGTTCTACTAAACCGCAGGCCTGCGAATAGGAAAGCTTTCCGTCCGAGGACATGGCCATGGCGCGTATGGTGAGCGTCGGCATGAGCCGGACGGTAAAATAGGAGTTCTTCAGCGCCGAATCGCGCTCCAGCCCCGGCGGCATTTTCAGCGCCCGATGGTAATCCTTTTCCACGGTGCCCAGCACCGCGGCGTAAATAATACGCCCTAAAATGGAGCCTTTCAGATCGCGCAGGGGAGAGGAAAGCGTGACGGGCGTTCCGGGCGGCTCGGCGGGCGGCCGATACCCCAGCAGCGCGGGGAAGCTCTGCGGGTTTTCCGCGGGCGGCAGGGCGTACCCGGCGCGTACGGCTTTGGGATACGGGCATGGCACCTCTTCCTCGCCCGATACCGTGAATTCGGCCGTCAGCCGGATGT
>Ga0116164_10000733_pt1 | contig 26931 bp, 25 predicted proteins | sample AD_UKC109_MetaG_FD_89888 | JGI IMG/M metagenome (GOLD analysis project Ga0116164, IMG submission 89888) | Active sludge microbial communities of municipal wastewater-treating anaerobic digesters from Hong Kong - AD_UKC109_MetaG | ecosystem: Engineered > Bioreactor > Anaerobic > Digestate... | reverse complement strand
TCATCAACAGCACCAGGGAACAACAGACCAGGATCCAAGCCGTATCTCCCGCATTTATTGCATTTTCCATTACCACCCCCACCTGTATGGTATAGTTGAAATTAGGAGTATCCTTCAGCAATTACCCTGCCATACATCGGGGATTTTACCAACTCATACATAATTGTAACATTTTGATTGCATGTCTAACATGGTAAAAAATGGCTAATAAAATAAATACGGATAATTGCAAAAATAGTGATTTTGAAAAAGGTACCATTTTGTTGTTTAACAGAGAATATATCGGCAATCACATAATGGTGAGATTTAAACAAACCAACCATTATGTTGTTTTTAATTATTATTTCTACATAATCGTAGAATATGAACATTGTATTCGACGGAATGGAAAGATTTAACAGGCATAGGGAATACCCTATACCGCTTTTCGGTCAGGGAGGTCCACGGAGGAATAGGAAATGATCTTTCTCCTTGGCTTCTCGACATGCACCGACAGGTCATCGCGATGGAGAACACATGAACCAACACTTTGTTGAGGGAATCTTGGTCAGGGAGATGTGGTGGCAGTGAGTGCCCCGGCACCGATGAGGACCGTTCCTCCACATCGGTTAAACAACTTACGTATTGCACTATTGTGCATTGCATCGCGCATGTGACCCGCAAAGGTTGCATATAACGCCGCATTGATCCCCGCCAGTAATAAGAACGTGGCACCAAGAATAAGGAACTGATGATGTACCGGCTGCTTCGGATTCACAAATTGCGGTAGAAACGCAACAAAGAAGGCGATACTCTTTGGATTCAGAGCTGTCACAACGAATGCGCTCCTGAAAAACGACTGCCGAGAAGAGGCAACAGTCGGAGCGTGGGCTCTTTCATCATCGACTCGCGTGCGCCACATTTGTATGCCAAGCCACAGCAGATAACCGGCACCTATCCATTTTAGAACGGTAAACAGGGCGGCCGAGGCGGATAATACGGCACCCAGTCCAAATAAGGAAAGGATCATCGCCGTCAAATCACCGCAGACGACACCGGCGGTCAGGGGGATAACGGACCGCCGACCATGCGTAATTGCCTGACTCAGAACCAGAAGGATTGTCGGTCCCGGTATCACTAACAGAATCGTTGCCGCAAAAACAAATGTTATCCAAAGTTCAATACTCACTCATACACCTTTTCCATATGCCCAACAAATCACACTCTTCTGTCCGCAGAGCCTGTCAGTCTTCCACCGCCACCATGACATTCGAAGCTTTGATGACCGCAATAACAGGTTTGCCGACCTTGAGACCCAGGGTACTGCTGGACGACTGTGTAATAATAGAAACGATCTCATCTCCTCCGGCGAGTTGGAAGATTATCTCGTCGTTGACTACACCCTCTTTTATCTTCTTAACGGTGCCTTTTAGCGCGTTTCGGGCACTGATCTTCATGAGCCGTCTCCTTCCCTTTTGTATAAAGAGATTATAAAAAAAGAAGCGCTCGCGAGTCAACAGAATAACGATCAGGGCATGTGATACGGGGCGACAATGAGCAGTCTCACCCATATTCACATAGTTGCGGAACGCACTACCTGCCTGCCATTGGGCATGATCCCTTACATGCTTTTGACGGAGTTTATGTTCCTGTCCTCCGGGGCATTCCATTACACCCTTCCCAAAGTCCCATGAGGAACTGAGCCGCGTTGATGCCAAGCGACCGGGTGCGGTATCCACCCTCCTGAACAATGATCGTGGGGAGGTGGAGCGATCCGATACTATAACCATTGGAATAAAAATCCTTTGCCGAGAGATCCCAGGTCCCCGTGGGGTCTCCCCGGGCGGTGTCCAGACCGAAGGCGATGATCAGAAAGCGTGGCCGGAACCGGATTATCCTCTTGATGGCCTTACCGAGCGTCTTTTCATAGGTGGTACCGCTGACCTTTTCGGGAAGGGCGTAGTTGACATTGTAACCACGGCCGGTCCCCTCTCCCCGCTCTTCGGGGAATCCATTGAAATAAGGATAGGCGAAACGGGGGTGACCGTGTATCGATATGGTCAGGACATCGGGCCGTTCGTAAAAGATCTCCTGCGTTCCATTCCCGTGATGGTAGTCGATGTCAAGGATCGCCAGTCTCCCATAGGTACTGAGGAAATGCGCTGCCACGGCGGCGGAATTGAAGTAGCAGAATCCTCCAAAGGCGCTCCTCTCCGCGTGGTGTCCCGGCGGACGCACCAGTGCGTAGGCGAGACGGTACCCCTCCAGGATCATCTCGGCCGCTGTCAGGGTGCAGTCAACGGCGCGCTTTGCTGCCAGATAGGCATTCTTGTTCAAGGGGGTGAAGGTGTCGATACAGTAGTATCCGGCCCGCACCGGCATCTCACGGGGCGGACGCGCATTGTTGCGGATCGGGAAGACATAGGGGTAAACAGATTTCCCCGGCTTGAGGAGGGAACACATGCGTTTGAAGTATTCCACATAGTGGGTATCGTGAACGGCCTTGATGTGTTTCTCCGGAAAGTGGCGGGGTCTGATCCGTTCAAAGAGATTGAGGGGCTTGATCCCCTCGACGATCCGCTCGATCCTCACCGGTGCCTCGACGTACCCCCGTTCATGGACATGATGGATATCGTGTTTGTCGTTAACCACCAGAGCGATCCGTTTCTCTACCGACAATGTGGTATGAGCGGGCACTACAGGGTGAGTCCGGGTGTATTTCGGCGGACGGAGCCTGACCGGATCATCGGTAATCGAGGAGACTACCATATCGATATAGCCGGGCGGGCATGATGTGCCGTACTTTCTTGTAAGGATGGCTTGGATGATGCGGCGGAGTTTTGTCGCTGAGAGAGAAACATCTCTCCCCAGGGGATCGAAGACCAGATACGGGGGACAATCGTCATCGGGTCTGAACGGGGTCTCATAGGAGGTATTGATAATGGGGTAGGCCCCGTACCGTTCGTAAAATCGCAGCCGTTTCCGGCTCTGGGCCAGTTCGGCCTCGTTCCTGCACAGACGGGAATCGTCGGGGAGACATTCGAAGAAGAGGCCTGTCTCGGTAAGAGTCGCCGCCTCTTCCCTTACCCTGTCGTAAAGGGCACCGCCGACTCCGCGTCCCGGGCGTTTTGCCTCGACGGAAATGTAATCGAGATAACAGAAGCCCACATCGGGGGCGTGCTGGAGGAGGGCAAAGCCCTTTACGTCCCCCCGTTGACCTTCCGCCACAAAGAGGATCGACTTGAAGCGATACTTAATTGGGTTGGCAAGTTGAAGAGGGAGTTTTGCGATATCCCGTTCGTCGAGACCGATAAACTGGCTTCTCAGGATGGTCTGAACCTGGACGACGGCCTCGCGGTCACGGGGAAGGGTATCATCATAGATGCGTCTGATTCGAAACACGGGATGCCTCCTGTATGCAATATCGACACCGCCTTGCATGATATCACAATCCCGTGAAGAAGAGACATCGTTTGTTTACCGGAAAATCTTCAAGGATACCACTCGTCCGATCAGAGTTATTCCTTTCTCCTCAGATGAAGCAGATCGTCGAATCTTCGTGACGGAGGGAAGATGCCCTCCTTCACCAAGCGGATATCTTCGATGGAATAGAAGGCACGGGGATTATAGGTCTGTACGCTGTTAATCACCGCCTTAACCTTCTCACGGTCGATCACGGTGAATATGAGTTTGACCGGACCGGTGGCCCCCTCCGCCTCCACCGTGGTCACTCCGTACCCCGATGACCTGAGGAAACTCACAAGCTTCGTGGCGTCCTTCTGGGTGATGATACGCATGATGACCTTGCCGACGGCCAAGCGTTCTTCCACAAAGATCCCCACTAGGTTTCCACTGGCAAACCCGACGGCATAGGCGAGATAGTACACAGGGTTAGTGAGATTTTTCATGATCTGACTGATGGCGATCAGCCAGATGAGGATCTCGAAAAACCCGAAAAGGGGCGCAAGGAGTTTCATACCCCGCGAGATATAGATAATACGGATTGTCCCCAGCGTCACATCGACAATTCGCGACAGGACAATCAGAAAAGGAATAATAACCCACGTAAAGATGGGTGAATCAAGAAAGGAAACCGCTTCCATAACACTCTTTTTCCCCGACAATTCGTATCGTTCTCCATTGCTCTTTTTGAAGAGAAAATCAAGCACATTATAACCGTTGTTTGCGGAAGAAAAATGGTTTTGTCCGAGGCAGATCATTTCATGCGACTTTTTTCAATGTCTTTCACTTCTCTTCGACCTTCTACTCGGTGATCCCTTGCGTCGCCTGAAGACGCCATACTGAAATGATACAAATCGTTACTTGATTAATCACAATCTATTCCATATACAAAGAGAAGGAAACATCAAAGACGTCTCAACCATCCTATGCATGAACTATCTCGAGCTATAGGCATGGAGAAAAACGAGCACGCCATGACCCGGACACCTGCCCCTTCGAAAGAGTTGTCGATCATTACCGGAGCATCTCACCGACTGGCAGCCGAGTTCATACTGCCAAACGGCGATGCGGCAACGGGCACGCCGACGCTTGTCTTTCTGCATGAAGGTCTTGGGTGTATTGACGCGTGGGGTGATTTCCCTGCAACACTCGCAAAAGCCACACGCCTGCCGGCGCTGGTATACGAACGCTGGGGATACGGCAAGTCCGATCCGCTACCGATCATCGGCGCACGATCCCCTCGCTACCTCCACGACGAGGCTCTCATCACCTTGCCGGACGTGCTGGCTCACTACTCCATCGATGCTGTGATCATCATCGGACACAGCGACGGGGGCTCCATGGCACTCATCTTTGCGGCCGTCTATCCCGACAAGGTTCGCGGCCTGATCACCGAAGCGGCCCATGTCTTTGTCGAGGACGTCTCGATCAGCGGGATCCGCAGGGCCGTCGAGGCATATGAGACAACAGACCTGAAGAAAAAACTTACCCGGTACCACGGCGACAATACCGAGTCGGCATTCCATGGATGGGCCGACACCTGGTTGAGCTCCCAATTCCGTAACTGGAATATCGAAGAATATCTGCCGAAAATCACCGCCCCTCTCTTCGTCATCCAGGGAGCCGACGATCGGTATGGTACATCCGCCCAGATGGAGTCAATCGCCGGGCAGGTCAACGGTCCCGTCAGGAAATGGCTTATCCCCGGATGTGGACATGCCCCCCATATCGAGGCCCGTGAGACCGTTCTGCAGGAGATGAAGACCTTCATTCATACGCTCATGCGGTAAGGCATTATCATATCCTCTGTTACTCGCACAGAGTGCTTATCGATTACCATCACGGTTCCCGATGCGTTTCGACAGCATCCATCGGAGAAATCGAATCCAGGGATTCCAGTGCGCTTTATTGCCCGTCTGAATATTGAGGGACCGTTCCGCCAGATCAAGCGAATCTTCGATGAGAGCATCGTGCAACGGCCCGACAAGAATATGCCACTTCAACCAACTTTTGAAATCACATTCCGCGTCAACCACGTGCCGAAGGATCGTATGATCACGTCGCGGAACGACTTCAAAAAGATGACGGCCATCAAACCCCGCAATGAGTCCTGCATTATCGAAACGGAATACGACTCTTTTACCCGGAACGTATTCATCAACGGTATACCGTACCGGTCCGTGTCCCCCCTGTGCCCCCTTCCCAAGGGGAGCATTGAGTTTCATGGGGTGCCATCGCTCTCTCGGCCACAGTCCGTCGTCAGGTCCCGAAAGACTGTCAAGTAAAAATCCTACAGCCTCCGGCGCTGCTTTTAATTTTCTTTCATGTATATTCAAGACCTTCATTACCCCTCCCGAGAATGGCACAATAGGTTTGTTTTATAAAATCATCCACTGCCTTTGGAGGTACGTTACCGGCCTCAAGGTGACGCCTGACCGCCGCAGATGGAACGTCGATCAGGGCAAAGGTAACTCGGAGCAGATTCCGCCTGGTACTGCGGCCGTAAAGACTACATGTAAACGCTCGGATTCCATCATCGAGTTCTCCTGCAAGATGTTCGGTACGGCTTTTCATATCATCCGGCCACTTGCCCGAAGCCAGATCCTCTCGTCTGTGCAAGAGTAACACCCGTGCCTCTCTCCGATGTTTTCTTACCCAGCGCACCGTGTGGAGTGCCGCGCTTAAACCATCATCTCGCTTGAGGGCTTTGATAAATCCCCTCTGAAACGATTCCACAATGGTCAGCCACAGTTCGGCAAGCAGCACATCCCGGGAAACAAAGCGGTGGTACACGGATCCAATTGGCGCACCGCTCTCACCGGCAACTGCCGCCATAGTAACAGCGGCAGGACCTCCCTGTGCAAGAAGGTTCAGGGCTGCACCTACAAAATGATCTTTATGAAAGCGCGCTTTCCGTCCCATATGGGTTAAATATTTTAGAATGATAATTCTAATATGTCAACTGGTTTTACCGCGATAACAACCACTTTGCAGAGAAGACAGCTACCATTTCGGGCCGTATATTTGAGGGCTATATAGAAAAAGCAGAACCAGACCACGAATCCATAATCATTAAAAAGTTCTTTCTTTTGTTGCTTTTTATTAAAAAGAGGATACAGTTGAAAAGATGGCAGATTATCGTATGAGGTTGTCCTGCCTGTGCAGATCCCGATATCTCCTACGGCGCCGGTACACATTATGGATCCACATGTAAATCAACAGGAAAAATATGAACGGAAACACGGCAGGCTCTCTTCGGTTTTTCAGTCATTTGGGTATAGAGATTACCGCTGGCTGTGGCTTGGAACCTTTTTTTCCTTTATGGCAGTAGGCATGCAGCAGGTTACCCGTGGTTGGCTTGTTCTCCGCCTGACCGACGATTCCCCCTTTGCGCTCGCACTGGTGATGATGTCTTTCGCCCTGCCGTTGACCTTTGCCTCCATACTCGGGGGAGTCCTCGCCGATCGCATTCCCCGCAGGCAGATAATACTGCTGAGTCAGGGTGGGAACATGATCCTCACCCTCTTTCTGGCGACACTGGACATGACAGGCATCATCCTTTTCTGGCACCTTCTGGTAATAGGATTCTGCAACGGCACCCTGGCCGCCTTCAACATGCCCAGCCGGCAATCGATCACATCGGATATTGTTCCCGGGGAAACCCTCATGAATGCCATCTCCCTCAACAGTGCGGGCATGAACATAACACGGATCATCGGTCCGGCACTGGCCGGCGTACTTATTATCTATATGGACACAGCGGGCGTATTTTACCTGATCGCCCTTTTTCACGCCTTTTCCGTCCTCTGCACGACTCTGATCAAAGAGGGCAGGACCCAATCGAAGGACAGTCCCGGCAAGGGAATATTTACCGATATCCGAGAAGGATTTCAATACGCCGTTGGAAATCCCATTCTCCTCGGGCTCGTTATCATGAATTTCGTGCCGGCACTCTTCGGCTTCCCGTATCTGACACTTCTTCCGGCATGGGGCAGGGAGGTGTTGAATATCCAGTCCGACGGCCTGGGTATCCTGATGACATGTGTCGGTATCGGATCTCTTATCGGCGTAATGGGGCTTGCCTCCCTCTATCATTTGAAAAGACGGAGGGCATTGCTCGTGGCGCTCGCTTTTCTCTGGGGAACCGCCCTGATCCTGTTTTCCCGATGTGCCTCCTATACAACGGCTGTGCCAACCCTGATGATAATCGGTGTGTTGAGCGCCGTCTTCATGTCCCTCAACATGACTCTTATGCAGTCTTACTCATCACACGAAATGCGTGGCCGGATCGTGAGCATGGGTATGATGACCTTCGGAGTTATGCCCCTCAGTGCCGTACCCTTCGGAGCACTTGCCGAAGGGATCGGAACCGCCGATTCGCTGGGAATCGCAGGCCTTCTGCTATGCCTGTTCACAATCGTTTTCTTCCTTGCCTTTCCCAGATTCCGCAAGGTGAGCTGAGCAGAAGAAATCCCCGCTATGTAAGCCGCAAAGCGACCGTTACTTTTTCAGCCAGTCACCAATCTCTTCCTTCTGGTAATCGATCTGCTGGACCGCCAGATCGACTTTCAGGACGATCCCGGCGTGTTTTCTCAGTTCATCATCCTTCTGCAGCGCCCGGTATCGTTCGCCTCCCGTCTTGAGATCATCGATGGCCTTCTGGAAGGCATCGCCGACCGCACGGCTCATATCGATTGAGCCCGGCTTGAACGGGAGTGCCGCCCCGTCTTCGGCGAGTGCCTCGGCAAAGATGGCGAGATGCTTCATCTTCTCCATCGCCTGATCCATAATGCTCCATCCTGCCTTTGCCTCGTTCTGAAAGACCCATGAATTACGGATATGTTGAAGCATCTCTGTATACTTATTCAGGAGTTCTTTCTGCAGCTTCTCCACGAAGGTTCCCGGAAGTTCTTGATCTCCCTGGGGAAGAGCATTCGCATCTTCGGGAGAAAGCTTTTCGAGCAACCGCTGGAACCGCCGGGCATGGATGGCCGATTCCCATGCCTCGCGCCTGAGGACGCGCCTGATATGGGGATCATCCACTTTTTCCGCTTCGGCGTTGTAGTGAGGGATCAACTTCTCTTCATATCGAATATATGATTTCAGCAGAGTGGCCCTGCTGGAAGGGTCAAAGGGATAGGGTCCGATAGAGAAATCCGGTTCTCCTCCCAGTTCTCCTATGATCATCCCCAGCCAGTGCATATGCCACATCTCTTCACGGCAGCGCGAGAGCAGGCTGGCACCGACCGGCGTGTCCTCCCCCTCCTGGTAGCTGTGGATCAGATACCGCACCACCGCAGCATGTTCATCGGTAAGATCCCTGTTCAACATATCGATCAACGCTTTTTTCTCCATACTTTACTCCTTTCTCACCTGTGTAAACAAGAATTCCTGAAAATCAGAATTCGATTAATAATGCTCGTTCTTATCGGATAAGTGTACCGTAAAAATTCGTCTCTCTCAAGAAGGTATGTCAGAATTGTATAAGCAGATAATTCATTTGACACAAAGACGGACAGGATCATCCATAGATTATAGAATACTATGCCATTTGTATTATTATACAATCTTTATTCGCCGATAATTTTCACGAGAACCCGCTTTCTCCTTCTCCCGTCGAATTCGCCGTAGAAGATCTGCTCCCAGGGGCCGAAGTCGAGCCTCCCATCCGTGACGGCAACGACAACCTCCCTCCCCATGACCTGCCTTTTGAGATGGGCGTCTCCGTTGTCTTCGCCGGTCCGGTTATGGAGGTACCGAGAAATCGGCTCATGGGGGGCAAGTTCTTCCAGCCACCTTTCATAGTCCCGATGAAGCCCCGATTCGTCGTCATTGATAAAAACCGAAGCCGTAATGTGCATGGCGTTGCAGAGCAGGATGCCATCCTTGATTCCGTTTTCGATAAGACATTCATGCACCTGCGGTGTAATATTGACAAAACCCCTCCGAGAGGGAACGGTAAACCAGAGTTCCTTCCTGTAACTTTTCACTGAACTCTCCTCTCACATAATATCGACGGCGAGGCCGGGGTCCGGCTGTCGTTAACGAAACGTATTGCTCGCTTCGGACAAACCGATGTATCCGAGAGCTCAAAGACAGAACAGCCCCATGGTTCTATTGCCACCGGCGTTGACAGCGACCACCAGAAATCCTTGCCATTACTGCATCAGCAGGAAATTGACGGCCGGGAGCGAACCGGAAGCAGCATTGATGGCCTTTTCGATATTGAGCCGTCCGCCGGTGACCGTTTTTCCCGAAAGCGCCGGTATCTTGTCGACATTTCTAAGAATTCTGTTTTTTCTCATGGCAACGGACTCATTCGGCCGTTTCGCCGCCAGGAGGCCAACGGCCCCGGCCACATGGGGCGTCGCCATGGATGTCCCGCTTTTGTATCCATAGCCCTTGGTCAGTGCCGTGCCGATCGCCACATCATCGATCACCCATCCGGCATCATCACTACCGGGATCGTTGTCGTCGCTATCCGATATGAAATGGAACCTGAACCTGAAATTGGCGGTCTTAAAGCTGTCAGGAATGACAATAACATCGGCCGCCCATCCCCAATAATTATAGTAGAGATACCAATCGGAAAGATCGAACAGCGTCGTCCAGTCGGCGCCGCCGTTGTTCGATATCTCTATGATCGCCTTCTCAGCCCACCACCAATCGCAGACAAAGGCCGCCTGACTGCTGAAATAAACGGTCTGGTCTGCATAGACCGACAGATCGATATCGCTTGAACAGCCAACCCAGGAGTCTGTGGATGCCACATAATTCACCCCGGGACTGTCACTGAGAAAATAATACCCGCTCGGCGGTGCACTAAAACTCCTGGTTGCCCCTCCGGTATAAAAAGACTCCCGATCATCAGTGATAGCCCAAGTGTTATTCGTGTACCATTTGCCGAAACCGGATTCCATGTCATCATAAAAGATATTTCCATCAGTTGAGGCATTAAAGTAGCTGATCGTACTGTAGATGTTGGAGCCGGGAGCGCCCAGGTCAACGGAAACGGCGCCATAGCATGAAGAACTGGAAAGGGCGTCGGAGCTGGTGGTCCTGGCGACCGCTATGATGCACGGCAGGTCATAGCTTGAGGGATAATGAGGCGTTATATCGTTGTCTTCACCATCGTTTCCAGCCGCAGCGCAAAAGACAATCCCGGCGCCTCCGGCCGCTTCGATCGCATCCGAAAGCAGAACATTGTAATCGCCTCCGCCCCATGAGGCGTTGATTGCCACCACATTCTGATTATGATTGACCTTCTGATCGATTATATACTCGATGGCCTCGATGGCGTCAGCGTCGTAACCCCAGCCAAGAGAGGATATGAATTTCAACGCCATGATCCGCGCCGTCCAGTTGACGCCCGCCACTCCCGTACCGTTGTTTCCCACGGCGGCGATCGTGCCTGCGCAGTGACTCCCGTGGCCATCGTCGTCCATGGGATCGGAGTCTTCATTTACCGTGTCGATACCGTACACATCATCGACGTAACCGTTGCCGTCGTCATCAATGCCATTACCAGGAGTTTCCAGCGGGTTGGTCCACATATTGGCGGCCAGGTCCTCGTGATCGTAGGCAACGCCGGTATCAACGACAGCGATGATCACATCCGTCGAGCCCGTGGTCGCATCCCATGCTTCGGGGGCATCGATATCGGCATCGACCGTGCCCGTGACCGTGTTCACGGTCTGCCCGGTATTGTGCAATCCCCAGAGAACGCCAAAGGAAGGATCGTTGGGCATGCTGTCGATGGTACGGACATAGTTCGGCGATACGGCTTCCACCATAGTATCACGCTCCATATCCGCCATTATCTGTGCTGTTGAGCGGGTCTTGGACGCAACAAGCGCATACGTGCTGCCCTTGATCTTCGATAAGAGGGTAAATCGTTTCTTAATATTCAGGTTGTAGGCGCCCATTCTGGATACCGCATCACTGCTTGTAATACCCTGCTTGAATTTGACCAGTACCTCTCCCTCCACATATCTTTCCTTCACCACCTGATTTAATGATGTTTTCATTCCATCATCCCTCATTTGGCAAAAGGCCCATACCGGACCCATAATGATGCCGAGAAGCAACACAATACATAGAATCTTAAGTACCGCAAACTGACCGTGATGGCTTCGCTTGTTAGATCGCATATTCTTTCCTCCAATGGATAACGGTTGAAAACTTTCCCTATTTATTACATATTTATGCCAAAATTGCGGGATGGGATCAAGAAATAAATATATCGCAACCATCATATCCGTTTTTCGCTTTAAAGTCAGCTGGTTGCAGAAAAGTTGTGAGCATCATCCTTTCACTCTCATCTAAGCTATGAGCCGGTTAAAAACACCGAGGATTTTTCGATTCGCGTTCTTTCCATTTGACATCCTATGGAGTATCGGGTAGCGTTTGAATAACCGTCTATATTCATAAGATGCCCTCCAATCGATGCGCATGATTATCGGAGGAATTTCCGATGAAAGATACAAGAAGCAGTAATTCTGAATCGAGTGAAGATGTATCTGCATTAAAGAAGAGGATACGGGAACTCGAACAATCAATAAAAAAGTCAAAAAAGGCAGAGGAGGCATTGCGGGCGAGCGAGGCGAAATTCCGCTTTCTTTCTGAGAATATGGCCGATGTGGCATTTACGGTAGATATGAATTTGCGGACAACGTATGTCAGTCCTTCCGTCGAAAAGATCCTGGGATTCACCCCCGAAGAACGGAAAATCCAACCGGTCGAAGAACAGATATCCCCTCCATGCCTGAAGAGGGTCTTCGAAACACTGACGAATGAGCTTGAAAGTGAGAAGACGGAGGCTGTTGATCCGGACCGTTCCCGCATTATGACACTGGATTTTTATCACAAAGACGGTTCTATAAAGAGTCTCGAAACAAACATTCGAAGTATCCGTGACGGTCAGGGCGAAGTGACGGGTTTTTACGGTTTGTCACGAGATATCACCGAAAACAGGAAAGCGGAAGAAGAGCAGAAAAAAACCCTCGAAAGCCTGAGGAAAGCGCTCGGAGCGATACTGCAGGTCATGGTATCGGTCGTTGAAACGCGGGACCGCTATACCGCCGGCCATCAGCTCCGGGTCGCGGATCTTTCCCGCTCTATTGCTACGGAGATGGGATTATCAAAAGAGAAGATCGAGGGAATCCGGATTGCCGGTTCTGTTCATGACATCGGCAAACTATCCATCCCCACAGAGATACTGTCCAAGCCAGCAAAACTATCCGATATCGAGTTTTCCATGATCAAAGAACACCCAAAATATGGATACGAATTATTGAAGGACGTAGAGTATTTCCGGCTCCTGGCGGAGATTGTGTACCAGCATCATGAGCGGATGGACGGCTCAGGTTATCCGAGACACCTGACGAGAGGGGATATCCTCATAGAAGCCCGCATCCTTGCCGTGGCCGATGTGGTGGAAGCCATGGTCTCTCACCGACCCTATCGTCCTGGCCTTGGGATCGATACGGCGCTGGACGAAATCAAAAAGAATAGTAACATTCTCTACGATACCGATGCGGTAAGAGCATGCCTTAAAATCTTTCAAGAAACACCCTACCGATTCAAAGAACATACATACATCCACTAATCATTTTTTCCATTCACAATAGATGTTCTCCCGACCCTAAATTCTGTAAGCCATATATTTGATATACAGCAAAGCTCAGGGAATAACACCTTCCGGTCTCGCTACGAACCTGGAGAATGCATCACGGTTGCCGATTCTTTTTCTTATTGTTCACTGTTGCTGTGCACAAGGCACAGGTCGGGCAGTCGGAGCAGGTATACTCTCCACCTTTCTTCAACCCCTTGTATATCCTTCTGATAACATATGCGGCAGCAAAAGCCGTAATCAATACAACAAGTATTGTCTCCATAGTGTTCCTCCATTTATACTCCTATAAGTGAGCCGATCTGGTATATCGCTACGGCCAATATAAACGCTACTAAAGTATTAAAAACCATGGAAAAGAAACCCCACTTCCACGAACCAGACTCCCGCACAATCATCACAACGGTGACGAAGCACGGTGCATAAAAAATGGTAAAGATAATAAGGCTCAATGCGGCCAGCGGGCTCCACCCCGGACTCCCGGGAAGAATCTCCGACAGGGCTCTGTCTTCTTCCGGATCGACTTCACCCAGAGAGTAGGCTGTTCCCAAAGTGGAAACGACCACCTCCTTGGCGGCCAGACCGCCCACAAGCGCAATATTGGTACGCCAGTCAAAGCCCGCCCACCTGGATATCCCTTCCAAGGCTATGCCGATTCTGCCGGCAACCGAATTCCTCAAACCGGCTTCCGCTTCCCGTGAATCGATGGCCATCAGCCGTTCCTTCAAATTATGCGCCTCATCGGAAAGGGCTGTCGTTTCGTCGTATCTGTCGACTTCCCGATTCACCTCCGTACTTACTGCCGCTCTGGCGGCAATGCGCTGGTATTCGAAATCCTGAAGTGTGGAATCGGGAAGACCCGGAAATGTCATCATGGCCCACAGAATGACGGAAATGCCCAGAATAATCGTTCCCGCCTTTTTAATATACTGCCATGTCCTCTCCCATGTGTGAATGGCCAGTCCCCTGAAAGTAGGAAGCCGGTACGGCGGCAGTTCCATTACAAAGGGCATGGATTCCCCTCTGATGACGGTTGATCGCAACAGTTTTGCCACAAGGAGGGCTCCCAGCCATGAACTGAGCGTAATTATAAGCATCATCGCGGCTTCATGCTCTGCAAAAAAGGCCGCTATCAGGAGCGCGAAGACCGGCAGTTTCGCGCCGCAATTCATGAACGGAGCCGTGAGCAGCGTCGCCAGTCGTTCCCGGCGCGATTTGAGGGTTCGTGCCGCCATAACGCCGGGAACTGCACAGCCGCCGGCAATTCCGCCCGATACGATATAGGACATAACGGAACTGCCGTGAAGCCCGAAGGTCCTGAATACCCGATCGAGCATAAAGGCAACCCTAGCGAGATATCCCGAATCTTCAAGAAGGGCGATGCCGAAAAACATGAACATGATCAACGGTACGAATCCGAGAACGCCCCCCACACCATCGATAATGCCCGACACTATGAGTGATCGGAGCAGTCCGTCCGGCAGATGCGTTGACGCCGTTTCGCCGAGCCAGCCGAAAAAGCCCTCGAACCAGCCCACGGGGATCTCGCTGTAGTTAAATGTGAAATGGTACAATCCCATCAACACACCGACCATAATAATCGGCCCAAGGAACCGGTTCGTGACGATCTTGTCTATCTTGTCGGAAGCGTAGAGTCTTTCCTGATTATCACGGATCTTGATTACGCCCTGTTTTACCAGTGCGTTGATATAGCCGAAACGATGATCGGCAATGATCACTTCGGGATAGGTATTGAGGGTTTTCCGTAGATGCTCGGAAACACGGGCTGTGATCTCTTCAAGCCGCGCCGAAACCGCAGGATCTTGTTCTCTCCCCTTTGAGAGTATCTGCTCATCCCTCTCCAGGTATTTGAGGGCGATCCAGCGGGCAGGGTACCTCTCCGTCAGAAAGGCGTTGGTGGTTATGGTCTCTCCCATCTCTAGCAGGGCGCTGTCGATATCGTCACCGTATGAGACGATCAGGGGCACACGCGGTGTATCTTCTTCTACGATGCGTGTTGCCGCCTTCATGAGATCATCCTTCCCCTTGCCGTTCCGCGCAATCGTCGGAATAACGGGAACCCCCAGAAGCGTTGAAAGCTTTTTTGTGTCAATGTCGATTCCCCGCTTTTGTGCGACGTCCCCCATGTTCAGAGCGATAGCCAGAGGGATACCCATCTCCAGGAATTGAACCGTGAGGTAGAGATTACGCTCCAGGTTTGATGCGTCAACGATGTCGATGACCACGCCGGGTCTTTCGTTCACCAGGAAATCACGCGCCACCACCTCCTCCACGGAATAGGCGGTAAGCGAGTAGGTCCCCTGAAGGTCGACAATATGGATGGTATGACCGTCGCGGGAATACTTCCCTTCCTTTTTTTCCACGGTCACTCCGGGGTAATTGCCGACATGCTGCCGGGCACCGGTCAGTTCATTAAATAGACATGTTTTCCCGGAATTGGGATTTCCGGCAAGTGCTATCGTAGTTTCCATCTTACTCAACCTCCACTTCCACATGGTCCGCTTCATTATTCCGCAGGGTCAGCGTAAATCCTCTCACTCTGAGAGCGACGGGATCATAGAGAGGAGCCCGGCCAAGCACGGTAACCTTAGTGCCCGCCACGAGCCCCATGTCGCGTATGCGTTGTCCGAGTTCGCCGCCTATCTTTATTGCGGATATCACTCCCGATTGATTCTCCTTCATCTTTCGCATGCTTATCTTTTCCATACATCTCCCTTTCATCCGTTTCGTTCGGCTTTTCCGGATCACTCACGATGATCCGGTGGGCAACACACGTCCCTAATGCAAGACGACAACCGTTCTGAGCAATAATGTACGGCCCGGTTACGCCCTGATTGATAACTTCGATTGTCGAACCCGGGATCAGGCCCATACTGAGGAGACGGGCGTAGAACCCACGACCACCTGCCAGTGAAATGATCCGCACCTTTTCTCCCGGTTTCACCTGACTTAATAAAAGCATTATACTAATCGTCCAATAGCAACCGACTTTTTTGTCGTTCAAAAGTTAGATAGCTCTAACTCGTTGTCCAAAAAAATTTATTTTAGCTTGTTTTCGATCTTCTCTATTTCCGCACCGTACTGTTTTTCAAAATCCTTCATCCGCTCCAGGCATTGTTCATCGGAACGGCCATACCGGTAATACTGGGCAAAATTCTGCAGCCAGTCGGAACCGCCTCGGGGGCATTCCTCTACAAATTCCATGAATTTTACGATCCGCTCCAGCGTTTCGGAACTGATCGCATGTTCCATCCTGCAGGCATCCTGATCGGCTGTCTGTGCATCTATGTTCAGGATGTCCACCAGGAATTTTTTTATCGTCGTGTGCGACCGGTAGATTTCCTTCGCCACCTTCCTGCCTTTTCCGGTCAGCTCAACATAATTATACTTTTCATGGCTGATAAGATTTCTCTTTTGGAGGGTGTTCAACATGCTTGTCACCGTCGGGAGTTTGACATTCATGCCCTGTGCGATATCCTTGACAAGGACATTACCGTTCTCACGTTCCAGCTTGAGGATGGTCTCGAGATAATCTTCCATTGTTGAACTGATGGTATCCGCGCTCATGATTATTCCTTACTGCTGCAACTGCTTATACTTTCATATTATCCGCTGCTATAGTTAGATACGTCTAACTTTTTGCATCTTATATAATCAGCCCCATAGAGGATGTCAAGAAATATTTTCTCTCCATAGACATTCAACCCTACATGAAAGAGGAGAAGAGAAAAGAATTGCCGAATAGAAAGGAAAGAATTAACCGTCGGCTTTGAGTTCCATCTCTTCCAGAAGCTCCCAGCGGGCATAGGCCTTTTCAAGCTCCCGTTCCAGATCATCCAGATCGGCCTGCATTCGCGCGACCTCTTCCCCGGCAGTCCTGTAAAGCTCGGGATCGGCCATGGCGGTGAAAAGGGCCTGTTTGCGCGCCTCCAGATCTTCGATCGTGTCCGGCATTTCTTCCCGTTCCCGCTGTTCCTTGAAGGTCAGCTTGCGGGGACCGGTGGGAACTTTACGGGGTTTGTCTTTCCTCGGTTTCTCTTGCGGGATGTTTTCGCCGGATTGGGGCCGCTGCCGGAGCCAGTCGTCGTATCCGCCCACGTATTCCGTTACCCGACCTGATCCTTCAAAGGCAAGGGTGGACGTGACGACGTTGTTCAGGAAGGTGCGGTCGTGGCTTACCAGCAGGACCGTTCCGGTGTACTCGATCAGCATATCTTCCAGCAGTTCCAGACTCTCTCCGTCCAGATCGTTGGTGGGTTCATCAAGGACCAGGACATTGGACGGACGGGTGAAGAGCCGGGCCAGAAGAAGGCGGTTCCGTTCTCCGCCCGAAAGGGAGGTAATGGGACCCCGGGCCTGGGCCGGTGAAAAGAGGAAGTCCTGCAGATAGCCGATAACATGGCGCCGGTTCCCGTTTATGGTGACCATATCGCCCTCATCGGTTACGTTTTCCATGAGTGTCTTGCTTTCATCGAGTTGCTCCCTGAGCTGATCGAAATAGGCAACCTGCAGACGGGTCCCGTACCGTACGGTCCCGCTGTCCAGTTCGATCTCTCCCAGCAGAATCCGAAGGAGGGTGGTCTTGCCGCAGCCGTTCGGTCCGATGACGCCGATCTTATCACCCCGCATGACGGTTGTCGAAAAATCGCCAATCAGAGGATTGTGGTCATAGGCAAGGGTAATGTTCTGCGCTTTGATGACCAGTCTTCCAGACCGCTCGGCATCCTGCATCGTGATGTGCATGGTGCCGTTCCGGGCACGGCGCTGCTCCACCTCGGCCCGCATCTTCATCAGGGCCCGTACCCGTCCCTCGTTGCGGGTTCGCCGTGCCTTGATGCCCCGCCTGATCCAGGCCTCTTCCCGCCCCAGGTGTTTGTCAAACTCTGCGTTTCGTGCGGCCTCGCTGTCAAGCAGCTCCTGCTTGCGGTCCAGGTAGTCGTCATACGTGCCGCTGAATGAGGTCAGGATGCCCCTGTCGAGTTCGACGATACGGGTCGACACCCGATTCAGGAAGGCCCGGTCGTGGGTGACAAAGATCAGGGTTGTCCGCGAGCGGAGCAGGAACTGTTCCATCCAGACAATGGCCTCGATATCAAGATGATTGGTGGGCTCATCAAGCATGAGGATGTCCGGTTCGCTCACCAGCGCCCGCGCCAAAAGTACGCGCCGCTGAAGCCCGGCGGAAAGAGTGGCGCACTCCGCCGCCTCGTCGAGGCCCATGCGGGAGATGACCGATTGGACCTTCTGGTGCGGCTGTCCCGGCGAGATAACATCGTAGACGGAGCCTTGCAGATCGGAGGGTACCTCTTGGGGCAGGAGGGCCGTTCTCAGGCCCTGGGTTTTCGTGATCGTCCCGCTGTCGGGTGACACCTCGCCGTGGATCAATCGGAGGAGCGTCGATTTACCGGTACCGTTACGGCCGATCAAACAGATCCGCTCGCCCTGATCGATCTGCCAGTCCACCGAATCGAGTAGTGCCGGTCCACCGAAACTGACGGTCACATCCTTGAGGCTCAATAGGGGCATATGATCCGCCTCATCACGCAAACGAACCGTGGGGGTCTTTGGTCATGCCCTTGACATAGGCGAAATCTTCCGAGAGATTCTCGGCGTCTGCCGCCGTCGTGGCCAGTTCGTCACAACGTTCGTTTTCCGGGTTCCCGGCATGGCCGCGGACCCACACGAATCGGACCCGGTGTTTATGACACAGCTCGAGCAACCGAGCCCAGAGGTCGACATTTTCTGCTGGGTCCTCCTTCGTGCGCATCCAGTCGTTGGCGCGCCATTTGCGGGCCCATCCCTTTTCGATGCCGTTGACGACGTAGCTCGAATCGCTGTAAAGCACCACGTCGGAGGATTTTTCCAATAGCGTAAGCCCCACAAGGCACGCCATCATCTCCATGCGGTTGTTGGTAGTCAGCCGAAACCCCTGGGAGAGTTCCATCCGGTTTTTTCCGTCGACGATAATCACGCCATACCCTCCCTTTCCGGGATTGCCCCTGCATCCACCGTCCGTATAGATGACGATCGTGCCCGGCGGTACGGTGTCGGTATCACGGTCGGCATTGGTCTGCTTTTTGCCGACCGTCTTTTGGGGAACTATGGGGTTTCTCAGCCATTCCTGGGCCTCTGCCTTCGTGGGAAAGCCCTTGTACCGGGCTCCGGCATAGCCGCGGATCTGCTCCTCGGCCGCACCCGGTCCGAACCAGGCGTCGTAGATGCCGGGGATGCGACCCCTGGCCACGGCATAGTATTTTTTGGGTTTCCCCATGAAATATCCTCCTTTCCATGCCTTTCCCGGGAAAGGCTCACATACGGGGTTTGTATCCTATCGCGTCAGATGCCGGTACTTGATCCGGTGGGGCTGATCGGCGACCTTGCCGAGCCGCTTCTTCCGGTCGGCTTCGTAATCGGAATAATTCCCTTCAAACCACACGACCGAGCTGTCCCCCTCGAAGGCGAGGACGTGCGTGGCGATGCGGTCGAGAAACCAGCGATCATGGCTGATGATGACGGCGCATCCCCCGAAATGTTCCAGAGCCTCCTCGAGGGCCCGCATGGTGTTCACGTCCAGATCGTTCGTCGGTTCGTCGAGGAGCAGCACGTTGGCCCCCTCCTTCAGCATGCAGGCGAGGTGGACACGGTTGCGTTCGCCCCCGGACAGCATGCTCACCTTCTTCTGCTGGTCCGTGCCCGAAAAATTAAACCGCCCCACATAGGCCCGCGAATTTACCTCCCTCGCACCCAGCCTGATCATATCGCTGCCCCCGGAGATCACCTCCCAGATCGACTTGTCCGGATCGAGTGTTTCCCGTTCCTGATCGACATAGGCGAGCGAGACCGTTTCGCCGACGGTTATCGTTCCCGAGTCGGGTTTCTCCTTCCCGGTTATCATCTTGAAAAGGGTCGTCTTGCCGGCGCCGTTCGGTCCGATGACGCCGACGATGCCGCCCGCGGGGAGCGCGAAGGTCATCTCTTCGAAGAGGAGCCGGTCGCCGAAGGCCTTGCTCACCCCCTCCGCTTCGATGACAATCTTTCCAAGGCGGGGTCCCGGAGGAATGTAGATCTCCAGATCCTCAATCTGCTTCTCATAGCCCTGGTTCAGGAGTGATTCATAGGCATTGATACGGGCCTTCCCCTTCGCCTGGCGCCCCTTCGGCGACATGCCGATCCATTCCAGTTCGTGCTGTAGGGTCTTCTGCCGTTCCGTTTCCCGTTTCTCCTCCTGTTGCAGGCGCTGCTGTTTCTGCAGGAGCCACGACGAGTAGTTCCCCTTCCAGGGAATGCCCTGCCCCCGGTCGAGTTCCAGAATCCACCCGGCAACGTTATCCAGAAAATACCGGTCATGCGTGACGGCGATCACCGTCCCCTCATACTGCTGGAGATGTCGTTCAAGCCAGGCCACCGTTTCGGCATCCAGGTGATTGGTCGGTTCGTCCAGGAGGAGGATATCCGGTTTCTGGAGCAGCAGCCTGCACAGGGCCACCCGCCGTTTCTCGCCGCCGGACAGAACCCTGACGGGAGTATCTCCCTGAGGACAGCGCAGGGCATCCATGGCCATCTCCAGACGGGAATCGATGTCCCAGAGGTCAAGCCGGTCGATCTGTTCCTGCAGCTCGCCCTGCCGTTCTATCAGAGCGTTCATCTCGTCATCGGACAGAGGTTCGGCAAATTTTTCGCTGATCTCGTTGTATTCTCTCACAAGACCCACCGATTCGCGCATCCCCTCTTCCACGACCGCCTGCACCGTTTTGTCGGGATCGAGCACCGGTTCCTGTTCGAGGAATCCCAGTGTGTAGCCGGGCGAGAGGACGGCATTCCCGTTGTAATCCTGATCGACCCCGGCCATAATGCGCAGGAGCGAACTCTTCCCTGAACCGTTCAATCCCAGGACGCCGATCTTGGCGCCGTAAAAATAAGAAAGGGATATATCTTTTAAGACGGGCTTGTTCTGGTGGAACTTCCCGACCCGCATCATGCTGTAAATAACTTTTTTCGTATCGATACTCATGCCCCCCTTGTAACCTCCTCAGTATTCCGGTATGGCGTTATGAGATCGTCTCTTTATCAGGTTGTCTCGACGATTGTCAACGACGGTAGATGGTTCCTCAGTCGGTTTCAATAATGACACCGCACTCCTCGCACCGGTACCGGATTTTCCCTTTGTCCGGTGCTTCGATCTCATCGAAATCATAGTATTTCCTGCCCCGTACCTCAAAACATTCGGGGCAGTATCCACCGCCCAGTTCGTCGGGATCGATGGTCAGGTGGCAGTGCCGGCACCGGAGCATATTCTTCTTTTCCGGCAGCCGGACAAGGGCGAGATGCCTGCAGGTCGTCATAGGCGATTCCTTTTCTTCGGATTGTGTTTTGCGCGACCATGGGCGTCCCGGTCCTGTGTTTTTGATCGCTCGGATTGTCCTTTCCCGATCCTGCGGTCCGCCAGGATCTCCTTCTGCCGTTCTCTGCCGCGGGATGTCTTTTCCACGAAACAGGCCTTTCCCGTAAAGGGGTCGCGCTCCGTCCGGTACATGAGGGTTGACCAGGTCGACGGTGTGGGCGTGAAGATCTGGACCTGTTCAGGCAGAAACTTGAGATCACCGAGGACAAAGGAACGGAGGTGCGCCATATCGTCGCCGGTGCATCCGGGATGGGCAGCAATGAGATAATACGTCAGAAACAGCTTCCTCTTTTCCCGTTTCGTCAGATCGAAAAAGAGCTCCCTGAACTTGAGCAGTGTGTCCCGGCCCGATTTGCCCATCTTCCGCAGGACACCCGCTTCCGAATGTTCCGGAGCGATCTTCATCTGTCCCGAAACGTGATGGCGGATAACCTGTTTCAGATAGTCCGTCCCGTGTTTTCTGTCGGCCAGGATCAGATCATGCCGTATCCCCGAGGCGATGAAGACCTTCCTGACCCCGTCCACCGCCAGGAGCGCCTTGAGCAGGGATATCTGCTGTCCGTGATCGATCGCAAGGTTGGGACATGTCTTCGGGAAGAGGCATCGTCTGTCGGGGCAGCAGCCCTGCTTTTCTTTCCGGTTACAGTCGATGCCGTACATATTGGCCGTCGGTCCGCCCACATCCTGTATGATCCCCTTGAAACGGTGGTGTCGCGTGAAGGCGCGGGCCTCATTCAGGATCGACCCACGGCTACGCGATGTCACCGTCCGTCCCTGATGGACGGTTATGGCGCAGAAATTACATTCCCCGTAACATCCCCGATGGGTCGCGATGGCAAAGCCGATGGTATCCAGTGCCTTCACCTCCCCCTGCTTTCGATAATAGGGGTGAAGCTCTCGCTCGTAGTCCAGATCGTGGACGGCATCGAGTTCCTCACCGGTGAGAACATGCGCGGGAGGGTTCTGAATGAGATACCGGCCGTCCTGCCTCTGAGCCAGCGGCAGGGCGGTCACGGGATCGTTGTTGCGGTAAAAGAGGCGGAACATCTCTGTGAAGGCATCGTTATCCCGCGCGGCATCCTCGAAAGACGGCAGTTCCAGACAACCATCTGGCATGGTGGAAGAGGCGTAACAGATTCCCCGGATTTTACGGGGGTCGCCGCCCGCCCTGAGGCAGGCCGCCAGTTCGACGACGGAACGGTCCGCCATGCCGTAGAGCAGGTAATCGGCCTTGGCGTCAAAAAGGATGGATCGCCGGATTGAATCGGTCCAGAAATCGTAATGGGCGATCCGCCGCAGACTGGCCTCGATCCCGCCGAGGACGATGGGGCTGGTTTTCTTGAAGTGGGTCCTGATGAGATTGCTATAGACGATGCTTGCCCGGTCGGGGCGGCGATTATTTACACCCCCCGGCGTATAGTCGTCCTGTTTCCGCTTTCGGCCCGAGGCGGTATAGTTGGCCACCATCGAATCGATGCAGCCGCCGGTCACGCCCCAGAACAGGCCCGGTTCTCCCAGCCGGCCGATATCGTCGCCCGAGGCCCGGTCTGGCTGCGCGATGATCCCTACCCGGTACCCGGCATCAAGGAGGATCTTCCCGATGACGGCCACGCCGACGAAGGGTGAGTCGATGTACCCATCGCCGGTTACCAGGATGATATCGAGCCCGTCCCATCCAAGCTCGTTTATTTCTTTACGTGTAGTAGGAAGAAACATACCTAAAATAGGGACAGCGCCCTTTTATTCTTTCCGGGGTCTTCCCCGGGGTCGAACATTGAGCGACTTTCCAATGATCGTCTCAACGCTCTTTCTGAAATCCTCATCCCCGCAAGGCCTGCCCGACATGACATTCACCCTCAGCCGGTCTATGATTTCCACTGATTCATCGTCCCTTAAATACCGAGACCAATCAGTAATCTCGTCACACAGATGACAGGTATCTGACAGAATACTATCTGAAACTATGCCACAATGGCCTCGTGCACTCGACCACATATAGCCTTCCGGTTCCTGCACTATCCCTGCACGAACGGGATTATTCTCCACATAGCGAATCGCGGCGTAGAGGTGCACTTCATCAAGAATACTCGAATAATACCGACCTTGCCAGAGATGCCCGGTGATTCCCTTTCTTCGATTGTAATACTGCGAGTACCGCATATGAAGGGTGTTGAGAGTTCGGGCAAGTGAGTCGTCATTGCGGGGGACACAAACGAAATGAACATGGTTGTTCATCAAACAGTACGACCAAATGTCCAGTGAATACTTCTCCGAATATTCCTTGAGCCATGCAAGGTATTGCCGGTAATCCCCGGCCGTTTCAAAAACAGTCTGCCGGTAGTTCCCTCGCTGGGTTACATGATATGGATAATTTTTGGCAATGATTCGTGCGACTCGTGGCATGAAATAACACTACAGCTATAACAGTCAGTCTGTCAATAAAAAAGGGCGCTGTCCCTATTTATCAGTCTGTCAATAAAAAAGGGCGCTGTCCCTATTTATACTATTTATAGATTTAAAGGGCGCTGTCCCTATTTTCCCGCCACCGTGATCGTTTGACCGCCATAAGTGACTGTTTGACCGTTTCTGATCTTGCACCGTTTTCTTTGTTCGACGGTTCCGTCAACACTGACAAGTCCTTTTTCGATTTCCATGTTTGCCGTACCGCCCGTTCCGCATAGTCCCGATACCTTCAACAGCTTGTTCAGCTCGATATATTCACCAGAAAACCTGAATGTTTTCATTCGATTTCTTTTATTCCCCTTTCAGCGGCTTAAAGAGATATTCAAGCCCGTTCACTTTAATCTCATACACCGTGCGAAGCATATCACCCAGATCATCCTGGGGAAAGCCCTTTTGGGCAAACCAGACGACATACGATTCGGGAAGATCCACAAGATAGCGGCCGGCATATTTGCCGTAGGGCATCTTTGCCTGAGCCAGCTTCAACAGGAGCTGGCTGTTCGGTTCGACGGGCGTCCCCGATGTATTGTTTCCGGAATTCATGAAAGAGTCCTTTCCCACTGCTTATCACCGCCGTTATGCGTAATATTGTGCCAGATAGCTCGCTGCGAGGGCGGCTTCTTCCGGCGTCTGATAGACGGGGATGCCCGCGTCCTGCATGATCTTCTCGTCTTCCGACATCTCTTCTCTCGCATTGATGACGGAAACGATAATCGGTTTTGACGACCGCTGCCGCAGTTCCGCCAGCGCCTTTGCCGAGGTTTCAAAGTTCGGATGCCGTGCGTAAAGGGGCATCACCATGTCAACCCCGTCGTCTTCCAGCACCGCCTCGACACATTTCGGGTAGATATCGACAAACAGTCCCGACCCCGTCAGGTCGATCGGATTCGGAGCAAGCTGTATCGGCATATGTTCACCGATGATCTTCCTGACCCTGGCGAGGGTCGCCTGCGACACCTGAGCGGGAGGACACCGGTTATCGATCAGCGTATCGAGCGCGAGAATACTCGGGCCTGCCGTGTGGGTGACGACCGCCACCCTTCTTCCCCGCGGGGGCGGAGCCAGTGCCAGCGCCTTGCAGACATTCGCCATATCCTGGGTATTCGTCACTTCGAGGATGCGATTCTGGCGACAGGCATCGGAGAAAATCTTGTACTCACCCCCCATTGTGCCCGTGTGGCCCTTCGCGACGGTATTCATCGACCGGGACCGGGCCCCTTTCAAGATAACGATCGGCTTTTTCCGTGACACAACGCGTGCCGCCTCCATAAAACCACGGGCGTCGTCGATCCCCTCCACGAATGCCGCGATGACCCGTGTGCCCTCGTCCTGCGCAAGATAGTAGAACATATCGCTGAACTCGCAATTCGTCCGGTTTCCCAGACACACCCACTTGTTGACACCGATATTTCGGTCGATCATCGTACTGAACATCGCGCAGGCCGTACCCCCGCTCTGACTGACGAGCGATACGGGCCCCGTGGGGTTCCCGTGTTTGAAGGACCAGAACGTGGCATAGAGCCTCGAATCGTTGTTGGCCACCCCGAGAATGTTCGGCCCGAAGATTATTATTTCATTGGCGTTCGCCACGTCTCTCAGGCGTTGTTCGTAGTTCAGCCCTTCATCGCCGACCTCCTTGAATCCTCCGGCGAGGCATACTATGCCCTTCACCCCGATCCGGGCACAGCTTTCGATAATCGATTCGGCGGTGAACTTCGCATTGATGGCGGAGACAACCAGATCGACCCGCTCACCGATGTCTTCCAGGCGGGGATAAACCTTCAGGCCGTGTGATTCACTGATTCGCGGATGAACGGGAAAAATCTTTCCGGGAAACCCCTGCTTGATGAGGATATCGATCACCTGTCTGCCGAGATTGTTGGCCGCTTCCGAGATGCCGACCACCGCCACGCTCTCGGGATACAGAGCCTCTCCGATGCGCCGCAGCTTCCACGATTCCATTATGATCCTCCTTCCTTACTGTGGAGACGGAGATACGAGCCCAACCGGATGATTACCGGACCGAACGATATCCGCATCACATATTACAGATCATGCCGATCCTTGTAATACGGATTCTCCGATCTTACAACATCATTCTGCGCATCGGGCGGGTAGTGGAACAGGGAGGCCGTCTTGTTCCCAAGAGAAATCGTCGTTTTTTCGCCAGGGATTATATGGTCTGCCGTGTTTTTGGGGAATTTTATAGATGATTCATTGACTTTCCCGGATCGCGTATCGGTCATTTCCCAGTCAGGCGGCGCGTACCCGGGAAGGGATGATATCTATCGCTTACGGAACATCTTTGTCATCGGGTTTATCTGCACTATTCGTTCTACCTGCCACCTGGCAGGACCCCTTCATTCATACAGGGATTCCCGTCATGCCCTTCTGGGGTTTGGCGTAGAGCTGGAAAATCAGCCTTATTGCAACAATGGCCAGCAATATCAGCAGTAGTTTCATCGTACTAACAATTCCTTATACCTGATCTATCTTAAGCATTTTGAATCTTATCAGAAGGTGTCCCATAATGCAACACACCTTCTCGGCGAAGGCGATCACCCGCGAAGGAACACAACCCAATACGAACTTTCGACAAAAGCCTAACGATACTTGACAATTCCGGATTTGTGTGGTTTAGGCTCTCTTGCCATCGAGGAACTACTCTTCAGAATATTTCCACGATCCAATATACATAAAAAGGAGTAAGTAATGAAATCGAGATGTCAAGGACTTGCGGCTGCTTTGGTTGTAACGCTTTTTGTTATTCTATCACTACCATCTCATGGTTATTGTGCCGGTTTCGGGATTTTCACCCAGGGTGCCAAGGCCCTGGGAGAGGCCAATGCTGTTACGGCCCACCTGGATAGTCCTTCGGCGGTGTTTTTTAACCCGGCCCTGATTAATCAACTCTCAGGAACTCAGATAGAAATTGGGACCACATTGGTCATGTCTTCTCGTGAGTTTACAAGCG
>Ga0116164_10000732_pt1 | contig 26937 bp, 26 predicted proteins | sample AD_UKC109_MetaG_FD_89888 | JGI IMG/M metagenome (GOLD analysis project Ga0116164, IMG submission 89888) | Active sludge microbial communities of municipal wastewater-treating anaerobic digesters from Hong Kong - AD_UKC109_MetaG | ecosystem: Engineered > Bioreactor > Anaerobic > Digestate... | reverse complement strand
GCCGGAGCTGGTGAGCACCTTGAATCGCGGCGATTGGAAGCATACCGATTCGGGCTGTTCCCGCATCCCCTTGCCAATGAACGCGCCGGAAAAGCACGCGTCCAGCAAAATGAGATGGGTGCCCTTGATGCCCGCGAACATCGCTTCCAGCGCTTGTGCCGTGAGCTTTTCCTCGGTTTTGCCATCGCTAAGCAGCAGCACGGCGTTGCCGTCCGTATCGTAATCGCCATGGGTGGAGATGTACAAATAGTTATAGTCGTCCTCGTCTGCATCGCCGAACGTTTCCTGTATCCAGTCCGCAAGCATGTCCGCAGATGTTACTGAGCGCTCAGGGATGAAGATGGTGGCAAAGGGCAGGATGCTGTTTTGCAGGGTCTTGTACACGTCCTGCACGTTATTGGCCGACGAAGGATAGGTGCTGTTCTGGGACACAAACAAGTCCACGCCGATGAGCAGGGCGCGGTTTTGCTGCACACTGACCTGGGCCGCTGCCGGGACGCTCAGGCAGAGCAGGATGATGATCAGGATGCCCGCAATGATCCGCATGCGTATCCTCCCCGCGCCACAGCGATCGAAATTACTCGGTATCCTCGGTTACCAGCCACGCCTCCGGGTCGAAGAGATTCATACGGTCTACCTCGCGCTGGATGGCCAGCTGCGTATCCCGGTCCGCAATCCCCGTGGGCGTAACGCCCATCACCGTCCGCTGGAACTTGGATACGGCATCGCGCGTATTGCTCAGGTAGGTGGAGGTGAAGTGACGCTCGTTAAGATAACCGAGCTTGCCAAGGTTTTGCTGGAGCTTGAGCACTTTATCGCCCGTATTGCCGAACTGTATGGTGGTATCCACCACATCCAGCCAGCAGCCAAAACCCAGCACCTGGGAGTTGTCAAGCGCATAGACCGAGCGCTTGACGCTTTGGGGGTTGTTGCCTTCAATGACATGGATCCATACGCTGCCGTCCGGGCCGTAGGCGCAGTATTCCACCAACGCAACGTGCACCGTATCGCCGCTTGAGTTGTAGCTGAAAAACACAAGATCGCCGGGAAGGGGAATGTAGTCGTTGGTCTCCATCATGCCGTCGGCATCCTTCAGCCATTGCCAGCCCCAGCCGGGCGAGTATGCGCGCCTGAACACAAAGCGCCCACGGGCTACAAACCAATCCCGCCCAGTGTTCTGCCCGGTGTAGTAGGGGTAGACGGTTTTGAGCAGCTTGTACCCGTAGAGCTGGTCTGTCATGTTCACGCACCAGCAAACGAACTCGGCGCACCATTCCGAATAGGGGTCGCCCGTCCACGCGCCGTATTTTGAATACCCGTCGCTGAGCTCGGTATACCCAAGCTCCCCAATGGCGGTATCCAAAAGCTTTTGAATCTCGTCGGGCAGCTCACCGGGGTAGATGATCTGCTCGCCGTCGACCGTGTCCGTGCCCTGGGGCACGGCAAACAGTGGTTCCTCCGCCGCAGCAGCGCCCAGGAGCAGGCACAGCACCCAGGTGATCGCACAGATCCTTCTCAAACGTCTTGTGATCATACAGTCCTCTCGCTCCGCGTTATCGTCCGAAATCCTCGATTCCGCGAAGCAGTTCAAATTCCCGGTAGTCACGCACGGTGGAGTACATTTTGCGTGTCAGCACCGCACCCGCGCGATAGAACAGGCAGATAAAGGGAACGTCCTGGGCAAATTGCTGCTGAATCGCCTGCCAGGTATAGGCGAACTCCGTCTGGGTCACATCGTAACGCAGATCGGTGCACAGCTCCGTCATGGTATCGGAGGCATAGCGGCCGTAGTTGGCGGTATTGCCCTTCATCAGCATATATCCGGCGTCGGGCACCACGTCCATCTGGAAGGAGGCCAGCACCAGGTCAAACGAGTTCGCCTGCAGCTTCTCCTGGACCTCCTCAAAGGTCATAGGCGTGATATTGATCTTCATTTTGAGCTTTTCGAGCATATCGGCGATCATATTGGCGGTCTCAAACCGCACGTTGTTGTCCGGATCCTCGTAGACAAACAGGCGCAGCACCAGGTTGCGCTGCTTACCGTCGATGATCTTATCCAGAATGTTGTCACCGTCGGAATCCACCCAGCCCTCTTCCTCCAGCAGCTTCTGGGCCAGCTCGAAATCGTATTGGTATACAAGCTCCTGGTCAAAGTACAGCCAGCTGGTCGGCGGAATGGGGGTATCGGTATCGGTCGCCATGCCCATATAGACGTTGTTCATGATGAGCGTTTTGTCGATCGCCGCACGGATGGCCCGGCGGACATTAAGGTTTTCCAGCGGAATTTCCTTGAAATTCATCAGCAGCGTCTCCAGCTGCCGGGTGGAATACCCCACCGAAAGCGAAGATACTCCGCTTTTATACTGCGCGGCTGAGACCTGGCGCGTAAACGCCGTATCCACACGGGCGTACTCGTACGCCGTGATCAGGTCTTTGTTGCTGGTATAGGTGGAGATGACAATCTCGCTCACCTTGGGGGGAGACTGCCACCAGTTCTTGTTCACCGTCAGGTACATGTAGCTGTTGGCGGGCTCAAACGCGCCGAACTTATAAGCCCCGGAACCATAGGGCGCGGCCATGTCCACCTGTGCGGCCGGTACCACGGGGAAGGTCATGGCATACAATAGCCCGTAATACGGGCGTTTCGAGGTGGTGGTGACCACTAAAGTGTTATCATCCCGCGCCTCGAACTTCGACACCATATACTTGATGTTTCGGTAAAACCCCTGGACTGTGATATCGTCCTGGTTGGCCTTGTCCAAAAGATACTGCCCGGAGGCCGCTACGTCCGCCGCTGTCAGCACGGACCCATCGGAAAAAACCAGGTTGTCGCGCAGGGTGAAGATCCAGGTATTGCCCTCGTCCTCTGCGGACCAGCTTTCAGCCAGAAGGGGCTGTGGCACACCCTCGTCGTCAATGGTCACAAGGCTTTCGTACACCAGATCATACACGGAGAGAATGTCGCGCTCCTGGGGATCAAAGGGCCGGATTTCCAGCGTTTTGGTGGAGTAGATGCCAACGACCAGCGAATCGGTTACGTTTTCGGCAGCCGCAACCAGCGGCGCAAGGAACACAAGCACAAACAGAATACAGATCAGGCGTTTCATACGGTCACCTCTTCATAGTACAGCCTGCGGTAGACGGCGAAGGCGTTCAGCACCCGCTCCACATAGGTTTTGGTATTGCCGTCGGGCAGGTTCTCCAGCTTGATCGTCCGCTGATCGGATGAATACTGTGCGTTGCTCAACCAGTTGGATACGTTGGTCTGACCGGAGTGGAACGCCGCCGCCACCAGCACCGGATCGCCGCCGAACTTGTCGCTCAGGTAGGCAAGGTACCAGCAGCCGAACGTAACGTTGGTTTCGGCGTCGTACATCTGGTCAAAGGCATATTCCCCGCCGCTGCCGATGTTTTGGGATACCCACAGGGCGGTATCTTCCATCATCTGCATCAGGCCGCGCGCGCCCTTATAACTTTCGGCATAGGGATCAAACGAGCTTTCGTTAAGCACAATCGCGGCCACAAACGCCGGATTCAGGTTGTTTTTATACGCTTCCCGCTCGATGAGCTCGCGGTAGGAATAAGGATGCTTATTGGCTATCGACTGCGCCTGCGCTTCCCGCGCGGCAAAGATGCTTTGGGTCTGCGCGGAGAAGAGCATCTGGCCGATCCATACGCCGGCAAGCACAACGGCCGCCACGGCGATCAGAACCAACTGCGTGCGCCGGCTCATTTTGGGCTTGGGTTCGCCGTTCTTCTCGCTGATAACCGTATACTGGGTTTGCCCCGGCACGGCGCCCGCCTGGGGCGTTAATTGATCAAAGCCCTGGGGCGGCGGCTGCCGCTGCTGATCGGAGCGCATATAGCCGGGCACATAGGGCCTAGCGGGCTTTACGTACTGTGCGCCGTGATCGGTAAATACATCCTGGGGTTCGCTGTCCGCTTCGGGCGAAGGCGCGGGCTGCTGTATACGGGCCTGCGGCGTGGGAAACACACGCGGCTTGGGCTGCTGGGCAAACTCGTTGTTTCTGGGCCGTGGATACTGACCGCGTGTATCGCTTTGTTCATATCTGTCCGCCCTGCGCTGTACACGCCCGGGAATATTATCACTGTTAGGATGAAACAGAAAATGCATCTGCGGTTTACGCCTCGTTCTTTCCTGTGATTTGCTGCCAGAGACGCAGCGTGTTTCGTTTATTTTCAACCGTTGGGCAATCGGTATGGATCACATAATCGGCCAGGGCTTCGGTTTTGGCAACATCCTGCTGCAGCCGCATACGGGCGAGCGCCTGCTCGCGGGTCAGGCCCGAGCGCGCCGTTACGCGCTGGATCCGCGTTTCCTCCGAGGCGGCAACGCAGATCACCGCGTCCGCCATGTGCTCCATGCCCGCCTCGTAGAGAAGCGGCACCTCGATCACGGCAAAGGCTTCGCCGCGCGCTTCCAGGGCGTCCAGCTGTTCCTGCATCCGCCGGATGACCATCGGATGCAAAATGGCGTTGAGCCGTTGCTGGAGGGCCGGGTCTTCCCGGAACACCGTCTCGGCCAGCGCGGCACGGTTCAAGGTACCGTCCACCTGGAATACTTCGTCTCCGAAGGCCTCCCGGATGGGCGGCAGCGCCTCGCCGCCCGGCGCGGTGAGCGAGCGGGAGATGGCGTCGGCATCGATCACAGGCACCCCGGTTTCTTCAATCCAGCCCGCAACGGTGGTTTTTCCGCTGCCGATGCCGCCCGTAATGGCAATGATACGCATCGGCCGCCCCTTACTTGGCATCGTACCAGCTGTTGCCGGACGAGACATCCGCTACAAGCGGCACATCGAGGGTGATGATGTTCTCCATCGCGCTGCGGATGATATCGGCTACAGTGACCACCTCGCCTCGGGGGCATTCCACCACAAGCTCATCGTGCACCTGCAAAATGAGCCTGGCCTGGTAGTTTCCCTTTTGCAAGTCGTTGAACACCTTGACCATCGCCAGCTTGATGATGTCCGCCGCAGTGCCCTGCACGGGCATATTCATGGCGGCGCGCTCGCCAAAGTTGCGGATGTTGCGGTTGGGGCTTTTGAGCTCGTGCAGCTGCCGCCTGCGGCCAAGCAGGGTCTGCGCGTAGCCAAGCTCGTGCCCCCGGCGGACACATTCGTCCATGAAGTCCTTCACCCTGGGATAGCGCTCGAAATAGGTGGCGATGTAGGCGTCGGCCTCTCTGAGGCTCACGCCGATATTACGCGCAAGCCCGAAGCCGGAAATGCCGTACACAATGCCGAAATTGACCGCCTTGGCGCTGCGGCGCATGGCGGGGGTTACGTCCTCAAACGCGACGTTGTTCACCTCGGCTGCGGTGCGGGTGTGAATATCCTGCCCCTTGATAAACGCGTCCTTCATGGCCGGGTCGCCGCTCATGTGCGCCAGCACCCGCAGCTCAATCTGGCTGTAGTCGGCGTCCAGCAGGAGCCAGTCCTCCTTGGCGATGAAAGCCTTGCGGATTTCGCGGCCCTCCTCGCTGCGGACGGGGATGTTCTGCAAATTCGGCTCCAGGCTGGAAATGCGCCCGGTCACGGCGGCAGTCTGGTCAAAGGTCGTATGCACGCGGCCTGTTTTATCCACCAGCTTGCTCAGGCCTTCGATATACACGCTTTGCAGCTTGGTCAGCTTGCGGTAGCGCAGAATCGGCTCGATGATGGGATGATCCAGCTGCTCCAGCACGTCCGCCGAGGTGGAATACACGCCGGTTTTCCCCTTGCGGCCCAGGGCGGGCAGCTGCAGCTGCTCAAACAGCACTTCGGAAAGCTGCTTGGGGCTGTTGAGGTTGAAATCCGTGCCACCGGCAAGCTTGATGGCCTTGTCGTGCAGCTTTGTGATCTCCTGCAGGAACTGGCTTCCGAGCTCCTCCAGCGCCGCCTTGTCCACAGTGAAGCCCTCCCGCTCCATGTGGAACAGCACAGAAATCAGCGGCATCTCCATATCGGTGTACAGGGAAAGCATGCCGTTTTCGTTCAGGCGCGCAAGCTGCTTAGGGCGAAGGCACATCATGGCGTAAACGTCGTCGGCCGCCTTTTTGGGCGGAACCGGCGCATAGTCCCTGCGCCCCTTTTGCTCGATCGGCGCGCCGTACAGCACAGTTTCCAGATCGGAGTTCTTTTGCTCCGGCTCCAGCAAATAGGCCGCGATCATCAGGTCGTGGTCGATGCTTGGCAGCGGCAGGCCGAGCTTGGCCATTTTGTGGAACAGCGCCTTGGCGTCGTGCACGATTATCGGCACCGAGCGGAGCACCGGTTCCAGCGCGCGCAAAACCTGCTCCTCGTCCATGCCTGGAGTCAGCATATCAAGCGCCATCGGCATCACCCAGACGCGTCCGTCGGCCAGGCAAACGGCCACGGCGCTCTCCCCCAGGTACAGGGTAATCGGTTTTCCGGCTTTTTCTATATCTTGAGCAATTTTCTGTAAAGTCTGCTCATCGGTCACGGTGATAAACGCCTGCATCGGCGCACTATTGTCCACCTGCACGGCGGCAGGGTTTGGCGTCTCCGCGCGGAATGGCGACGCTTGTTTGTCTCTGTTTTTGAACAGCTGCTCCAATAGCTCCGAAAGCCTGCGCAGCTTGTATTCCTGCATTTTGGGGATGGCATTGGGCATATCGTCGATGCCGCAATCCGAAAAATCGACGGTCAGCGGGGCGGTGACGCAAATCGTGCCGAGCTCGCGGCTGAGCTCCGCCTTGTCCTTGTTTTCGCGGATCCGTTCGCCGAGCTTGCCCTTGAGCTCGTCGGCATGCGCGTACACACCATCGAGGGTTTTATACTCCGCAAGAAGCTTCAGCGCCGTTTTTTCGCCCACGCCGGGTACGCCGGGAATATTATCGGAGGGATCGCCCATCAGCGCCTTGAGGTCGATGGCCTGCTCCGGCGTATACTCGTAATGCTTTGGCATCGTCTCGGGCGACAGGAGCAGGCTTTCGGAAATGCCCTTTTTGGTCAGGATGACGTTGGTGTCCTTGGTAATCAGCTGCAGGGCATCGCGGTCGCCGGTCAGGATGTTGGCGTGGATACCCTCTTGGTTGGCAAGCCTCGCGGCGGTGCCCAAAAGATCGTCAGCCTCGTAGCCTTCCATAGATAAAACAGTGATGTTCATCGCCTTTAAAAGCTCGTGAATCATGGGAACCTGCGGCTTCAGCTCTTCCGGGGTGGGCTTGCGGCCCGCCTTGTACGCATCGTACAGAGTATGGCGGAAGGTGGGCGCGTGGGTATCGAGCATCACGCACAGCGCGTCGGGCTTATAATCGGCGATGGCCTTGAACAGCATACTGAAAAAGCCCTGTACGGCATTGGTGTATACGCCGCCGGAATCCAGAAGCGGCAGCGCGTGAAAGGCACGGAAAATCAGGCTGTGTCCGTCGACAAGCAGGATATTGCGCGGCTTCTGTGGCATGGTTCCGCTCCCCCCTTCCCCCTTGAATCGTTCTTTCAATTATACCACACGTTATCGCCCAGCGACAAAAAAGTCAGGCCGCAAACGAAGTTGTTTCAATTATGGATTTCCTGAACGAACACATGGCATCAAAAACCCGCGCACAGCCCACAGGCCTTGCGCGGGGTATAGAAGCATTGTCAATCTTACTTTTTATGCTCTTTCATCAGCCTGTTCAGCTCGTCGGCAAAGCTGCCGATATCGGTAAACTGGCGATACACGCTGGCAAAACGCACATAGGCAACGTCGTCGATCTTCTTAAGCTCTTCCATGACCAGCTCGCCGATCTTGCGGCTGGCATATTCCGACTCGCCGCTGCCATAAACTGTCTTTTCAGCCTTTTCCACAATGGCGTTGATCTGATCCATGCTCACGGGGCGTTTCTGGCAGGCGTGGATCAGGCCCGCTTTGATCTTCTCGGCGTTGAAGGCCTCGCGGCGCTGATCCTTCTTGACGACCATCACGGGCAGCGTCTCGATTTTCTCATAGGTCGTGAAGCGCTTGCCGCAGCGTATGCACTCCCGCCGCCTGCGGATGGAAAGGCCCTCATCCGTCGGCCGTGAGTCGATGACTTTAGAATCCAGATACCCGCAAAACCGGCATTTCAAGAGGACCCCACCCTTCTTCAATTGCGTATGCTGCGTGAAGCGTTTTGTTTATTATACCCTATAGGAACGGCCCTGTCCAGACCGCAAACACAATCCATAGACAATTCCCCGGCACAAAACGCGCATTTGAAACGAGCTTGGGTACAGTTGCGAAAAAAAGGGCGTTCATGTATAATAATCATGCTTTCCCGCGCGCGCAGCGCTGATCCAAAGGCGCGGCAGATGCGCTTATCTCAACCCAGATCAGACCGTGCGCGCCGGTCGCCGCAAGGAGGCATGCAGATTATGGAATGCAAGATCAAAAACGATATCGGTACCGTCTTTATCTCTGAGGACGTTATGCTGAAAGTCGCCGGTTATGCGGCGCTGGAGTGCTACGGCATCGTGGCGATGTCTTCCAAACGCGCCAAGGACGGGCTGATTCAATGGCTCGGGCGCGAGAACCTTACCAAGGGCGTGCAGCTCAAAATGGTGGACGATATGCTGGACGTGGATCTTTTTATCATCGTCGAATACGGCATTTCCATCGGCGAGGTTTGCAAAACCATCACCGAAACGGTCCGCTACAAACTGGAGAGCATGACGGGTATCAAAATCCGCCGCGTGAACATTTCAGTCGAGGGCGTTCGCGTATAAACTCGGCTCGGGAGGATTTTTTCTGATGCAGATCAAGATGATTGACGGCCTTTTGCTGCGCGATATGGTTATGGCCGGCGCGGCGATGCTTGAAAATAACAGGGACTCGGTTGACGCGCTGAATGTGTTTCCCGTACCCGACGGCGATACGGGCACCAATATGTCGCTGACGATGACCGCGGCGATCCGCGAGCTCAGCCAAAGGGAATACGTACACGCAGGCGAGGCGGCCGACGCCCTGGCCAAGGGTGCCCTTCGCGGCGCGCGCGGCAACTCCGGCGTGATTACCTCGCAGCTCTACCGCGGCTTTGCCCATGGGTTGGAGGGTCTGGAGCGCATTTCCCCCGTTCAGTTCGCGGCGGCGCTGAAATCCGGCTCCGAATTTGCCTACAAGGCCATGATGAAACCCAAGGAAGGCACCATTTTGACCGTTGCGCGCGTCATCGCCGAGGAAGCGGTGAAGCAGGCCGAAAAAGCACCCGAGGATTTTGATGCGTTATTCGACGTGATCCTCTCCTCCGGCGAAGTGATCCTTAAAAAAACCCAGCAGATGCTCCCGGCACTCACGCAGGCAGGCGTTGTGGACGCGGGCGGGCGCGGGCTTTTATTGCTTTATATGGGGTACCAAAAAGCGCTCCGCGGCGAAGAAGTACCCAAAGAAACGCTCGATTTTTCCGCCGACGGCGAAGTGATGTTTGAAGACGATCACGATCAGCTGGGCGAGATCAAATATGCCTATTGTACGGAATTCCTGATCCAGAACCTCCTCCCGGAGGTGACCGACGAGGACATCAACACCTTCCGCCGCAAGCTCAACCGCATTGGCGATTGCGTTCTGGTGGTGGGCGACCTGGCGCTGGTGAAGGTGCACGTGCATACCAACGAGCCCGGCAAAGCGCTCAACTACGGCGGCGCGATGGGCGAGCTGGTGAACCTGAAGATTGAAAACATGGTCCAGCAGCGCCGCGACAAGGCGTCCGCACAGGCCGACACCCGGAAAAACGAACCGCCAAAGGCCTCCGGCATTCTTGCGGTATCGGTGGGCGAAGGCTTTGACGCGATCTTCCGCGATCTGGGCGTGGACCAGATCGTCGAAGGCGGGCAGACCATGAACCCGTCCATTGACGATATTTCCGCAGCCATTGCCAAGATCAACGCCAAGTCGGTGTTTGTGTTCCCCAACAACGGTAACGTCATCCTCGCCGCGCAGCAGGCCGCCGCCATTGCCGACGGCAAGCAGGTATACGTCATCCCCACCAAAAACGTTGCCATGGGCATCGCGGGGATCATCGCCTACCAGGAAACCGCCAGCGATGAGGACAACGTCCAAAATATGGACGAAGCCGCCCAGCGCGTGCGTACCTGCACCGTAACCTACGCTGTGCGCGATTCCGAGATCGAGGGCCTGAAAATCAAAAAGGGCGACATCATCGGCCTGAACAACGGCAAGGTGGATGAAAAGGGCAGTGACCCGCAGGTCGTTGCCAGAGAGCTGATGCGCAAGCTCGTCACCGAGGACGACGAACTGATTACCGTTTATTATGGCAGCGACGTAACGCCGGAAGCGGCCCAGCATTTAACCGATGAGCTCGCAGACATTTTTCACGACTGCGATGTGGAGATGCACAGGGGCGGCCAGCCGCTGTACTATTACCTGATCTCCGTAGAATAGCATGGACCTTCAGTCTCTGCGGGGTATCGGACAAAAACGCCTGGAAGCATTGCACGCAGCGGGGATTCACTCGCTGCGTGATCTTTTATATACCGTACCGATCCGCTACCGCGATATGGGCGATCTGACCACGGTCAGGGATGCGCGCCACGGCGCGAGTCAGGCGTTCCGCCTGCAAAAAACCGGCGCTCCAAAGGTGAATTATCACGGGAAGGTTCCCCGCGTCACCTGCCAGTTTCAGGATGAGACCGGAAAAATCATCGGCTGCTGGTTCAACCAGCCATGGATGCGCCATGTGCTGGAGGGCAAGGACACGGTGCTGCTCTACGGCAAGGTGGAGCGTTTCAAGCAGAGCGTGCAGCTGATCAACGCGCGGCTGGAAGACAGCATGCGCATTGTGCCCGTGTACCGCGCCATCGAGGGCATCCCCAACAAGACGCGCGAAACGCTAATCGCACAGCTGCTTGAGCAGGCGGATGCCATCTGTGCGGAAACGCTTCCCCAGGCGGTTCTGGAAAAGTACACGTTGATGTCCTCCGCCGGGGCGATCCGCATCCTGCATAGCCCGGATACGATGGCAAACGTCGCGCTTGCGCAGCGGCGCATTGCTTTTGAACAGCTTCTTTTGTACCAGATTGCCGTGCGGCAGTTTAAACGCCGCCGGGACGGTGGCCGCGCGCTGCCCATCCCCGTAGGCGCGGAGGACGCGTACTGGAAAACGCTGCCCTTTGCGCCGACCGGCGCGCAGAGGCGGACGCTTCTGGAAATCACAAACGATCTGCGCAGGCCCGCCGCCATGGCGCGGATGGTGCAGGGCGATGTGGGCTGCGGCAAAACGGCCATCGCGTTTGGCGCGATGGCGCTGTGCGCAAAGTCCGGCTATCAGGCGGCATTCATGGCGCCAACGGAAATCCTGGCGCGTCAGCACCTGGAGAGCGCGAAAAAGGTGCTGGAACCATTGGGCATACGCTGCGGGCTGCTGCTTTCGGGCATGAAGGCGGCGGAGCGCAAGGAAGCACTATTGAACATCCAAAACGGCACATGGCAGGCAGTGATCGGCACACACGCGCTGATTTCTGAAAGCGTCCAGTATCAAAACCTCGCCCTGTGCATTACCGACGAGCAGCACCGCTTCGGCGTTGCGCAGCGCACCAGGCTGATTCAAAAAGGTCGCGGCAACGCGGCCCCGCACCTGCTGGTCATGTCGGCTACGCCCATCCCCCGGTCGCTTGCGCTGATGATGTACGGCGATTTGGACGTATCGGTAGTGGACGAGCTACCGCCAGGCCGAACACCGGTGAAAACCCGCATTGTTTCCGCAAGGAAGCGCAAAGATATGTACGGCTACCTGCGCGCCGAACTGGAAAAAGGCCACCAGGCGTATATCGTGTGCCCGTTGATTGAGGAAGATGAGGGCAACGCCCAGCTGAAGGCTGTGGAAACCCTGCAAAAGGAGCTTGCCCAGGGCATCCTGCGCGGCATTCCCCTTGGCGTCACGCACGGGCGGCAGCCGTCCGACGAAAAGGCGAAAATCCTCGCCGCGTTTTCAGGCGGTAGGCTTGCGGCGCTGATCGCCACCACGGTGATCGAGGTCGGCATGAACGTGCCTAACGCCACCATCATGATAGTGGAAGATGCCCAGCGCTACGGCCTGGCACAGCTGCACCAGCTGCGCGGGCGTGTGGGCCGCGGCGCGGAGGAAAGCCATTGCTTCCTCGTAGGCGAGGAAAACGAGCGCCTGCGGGCATTGACGCAAACCAACGACGGCTTCGAAATCGCCCGCAAGGACCTGGAGCTGCGCGGCCCCGGCGAGCTTCTGGGCACGCAGCAGCATGGCGAGGGGTTATGGGCGGGCGGCATGGACATGATGAGCACCCAGCTACTGCATGACGCCGCCGCGTGCGCGCAGGAGCTGTCGGAGTCCAGTACCTTTGCGGCTGCGTACCAGGCGCTTGCGGCGCAGGCGCGGTCATTATTGCAACAGTCGCTGGAACAGGTGTCCGTCAGTTGACCTTTGCCAAATAAACGATGTACAATAACAGCATGGAGGATACGCAATGCACGTTGTTTTGTATAACCCCGAAATCCCCCAGAACACCGGGAACATCGCCCGCACCTGTGCGGCCACAGGCTGCCAGCTGCACCTGATCAAACCGCTGGGCTTTTCGCTGGCCGACCGCTATTTGAAACGCGCGGGGCTGGATTACTGGGACATGGTGAACTACCGGACCTACGACGGGTTTGACGAGCTTCTGAGCGCGTATCCGGAGGCCAGCTTTCACTTCCTGTCCACCAAGGCAAGCAAGGCCTACACCGATGTATACTATGGTGCCGACGATTTTCTGGTGTTCGGCTGCGAAACCAGAGGCCTGCCCGAAAGCCTGTTGGAAAAAGTCTACGACCGCTGCATCCGCATCCCGATGCGGGACGGCGCGCGCAGCCTGAACCTATCCAACTCCGTGGCAATCGTTGTATACGAAGCGCTTCGGCAGCTGGATTTCCCGGATTTATCGGCGCAGGGCAGCCTCACCGGCCGCGAGGACGGTCACCTGCCCTGGATGGACAGCCTGTAACAGGGGGCAAGCGTATGAGACATAAGGATTATGATTCGACCTATCGGCAGGACAGCTGGGACGAAGAAACCGAATATGCCGACCTGAACGAAAACGGCGAGTATGAAGCGTACGATGAGTACGAGGACTACGACGACTACGACCTGGATGAGGAACTGCACTCCGAGCACAGCTTCCGCATTGCGATGAGCGTGTTCGACCTCATCAGTATGCTGATCGGCATAGCCGTGATCCTGGTGCTGACCGCGCTATTGTTCGGCTTGTTCAACTGGGTGCAGCGGGATTTGTCCCAATCGTTAAGCGTGATCACCGCTCCGTTTCGGTAACCCCTGTTTCTGCCCTGAAAAATCGACAGTAGGAGGACATCCATGCAAATCTCTTGGGCAGAACTCGCCCAGCAGGTATCCGATTGCGCGGCATGCGAGCTGTGCGAAGACTGTATCCAAAAGGTGATGGGCCAGGGTGACCCAAACGCAGCGCTGATGCTGATTGGCGAAGGCCCTGGAGAGCAGGAAGACAAAACCGGGCAGGCCTTTGTAGGCCGCGCCGGAGACCTGTTGACCAATATGCTCAAGGCAATCGACCTGCCACGCGACCGTGTGTACATCTGCAATACCGTAAAATGCCGCCCGCCCAAGAACCGCGCCCCCAAGCCCGACGAGCTGGAAGCCTGTCAGCCCCATTTACTGGCCCAAATCGCGCTGGTGAAACCCAAGGTGATCTTCCTGCTCGGCGCTACCGCCGTGCGGGTGATGCTCGGGCCCAACTACCGCATTACACAGTGCCGCGGGCAGTGGTTTGAGCGCGGAGATATCAAAATGATGGCGACGTTCCACCCTGCCGCGCTTTTACGCGATCCGCGCCGCAAGCACGACACCTGGGCCGATTTGAAATTGCTTCGCCAGGAGCTGCAATCCCTGGGCGCGTATGCCGATCTGCTCAAATAAGCAAACATTTTCTTTCCTGCGATAACCGCCCGCACACCGTATGAGACGTTTGAACCGCCCAATTGCGGTATTCATGCGGAATATGTTTCATATTGCATTGCGCATGCTACAATGTTCTTATCCGAAATACTACCGGGAGGGACAAAATAATGGTTGATTTCTTATTGACTGACCTTGCCATCATCCTGTTCTTCGTTGTAGGCACAGGGCTATTGGTGGTCGAAGTGTTCATGCCCGGGTTTGGCATAGCAGGCATTTCCGGCATTGTGGTGGAGGGCGTCAGCGTCGCGCTGATGTACGTAAACCACGGGCCGCTTGCCGCGCTGGGTTTGACCATCGTGGTGCTTGCGCTGATCGGGATTGTGATCTCGATCACGCTTCGCTCCGCAACCAAGGGCCGTCTATCCAAATCCGCGCTCATCCTCAACAGGGCGGAAACCTCATCCGAGGGTTACAACGCCGCCAACCAGGACATGGAAATGCTCATCGGCAAGGAAGGCGTAGTCACCACCACGCTGCGCCCAGTTGGCATGGCCGAAATTGAGGGCGTGAAATTGAACGTCGTTTCCGAAACCGAGTTCATCCCCAAAGGCACGCCCGTGCGCGTGATCGGCGTGGATGGGCTTCGTGTGATTGTCCGGCAAATCGAATCCAAATCATAAATTAAACTGAACATTGGAAAGGAGCTCCCACTATGATTCAATCCCTTATGGCGTTAAGCTTTGCCTCGACGTCTACAACCGACCTGGCCAACGCGCTGTGGGTCATCATCCCGGTATTACTGGCAGTGATCCTGATCTCGGTGTTCCTGCGCTTTGTGCCGCTGGGCCTGTGGATTACCTCCCTGGCATCCGGCGTACACGTAGGCATCTCGTCGCTGATCGGTATGCGCTTGAGGCGCATCCCCCCCAAGAGGCTGGTCGACCCGCTGATCAAGGCACGCAAGGCCGGTCTGGATATCACGCTGCCCAAGCTGGAAACCCACTACCTGGCTGGCGGCAACGTCGACCGCGTCATCAACGCGCTGATCGCGGCGCAGCGTTCCAACATCGTAATGCCCTTTGAGAAGGCTTCGGCCATCGACCTTGCTGGCCGCGACGTACTGCAGGCCGTGCAGATGTCCGTAACCCCCAAGGTGATCGAGACCCCCATCGTCGCCGCCATTGCAAAGGACGGCATCGAGCTTCGCGCCAAGGCGCGTGTGACCGTGCGCACCAACATTGAGCGCCTGGTCGGCGGCGCCGGTGAGGAAACGATCATCGCCCGTGTCGGCGAGGGTATCGTAACCACCGTCGGCTCGTCCGAAACGCACAAGCAGGTGCTGGAGAACCCCGACCTGATCAGCCGCACGGTGCTCAACAAAGGTCTTGACGCCGGTACCGCGTACGAGATCCTCTCCATCGATATCGCGGATGTGGATGTCGGCCGCAACGTTGGCGCCCAGCTGCAGATGGACCAGGCGCAAGCCGACCTGCACATCGCCCAGGCCCGTGCCGAAGAGCGCCGCGCTATGGCTGTTGCCCGCGAGCAGGAAATGAAAGCCTCCGTGCAGGAGATGCGCGCACGCGTTATCGAAGCCGAGGCCGAGGTGCCAAAGGCCTTGTCCCAGGCACTCAGAGAAGGCAAACTCGGCGTGATGGATTACTACCAGATGCGCAACGTGATTGCCGATACCGATATGCGCGACGGCATTGCCAAGGCGACCACGCCTGCGCAGCCGACCGTGCCCAAGGATGAGAAGAAGAAGTAATGCCCTGTTGCGGCGGGGGACGCGCAATGCGTCCCCTGCCCGATAAGAGAGGTGAACACTGTGGACATCTTTTCCATTATCATCCTGTTTGCCGTTGGCAGTGTGATCGCCAGGCTTTTCAAAAAAGCCGGGACGACATTCAAGCAAACGCAAAACCAGGCACAAGGTGAAGCCATGCAGGCAAAACCCGTGCCCAAGCCTGCGCCAAAGCCTGCGGACCACCGCTTTCCGCCCGTACAGAAAACCGCGCCAAGGCCGGTATATCAGGAGGGCCGGAATCCGGACGCCGTCGTGGCATCCAACCTGGGCGAGTATGAGGCGATCAAGCCGTCCGCCGGAATGGATGTCGCGTTTTCCAGCTACAAGGGAAGCCTGGATACCTCCAGAACGGAGGGCATTGGCTACCAGACCGAAGCCTACGACGATGTATCCGCCGCCTACCAAACCAGCGCGCGGGTTGAAGCCAAAATTCTGCCCGAACACTTGAACCGCGACGCGCTGATACAAGCCGTTGTGATGTCCGAAATCCTCAAACGACCGGGAGCATCCAGACGATGACCAAAGAACCATTTCAGGTCCTGATCGCCGACGACGACGACGCTATGCGCAGTGTGCTCAAGCACGTGATTGACAAAGCCGAAGGTTTTGTGCTGGCCGGGGAAGCGTGCAACGGCGAAGACACCATGCAAAAATTTGAAGAGCTCAAGCCCCACGTCGTGTTTCTGGATGTCGAGATGCCGGAGATGGACGGCGTGGAATGCGCCCGCCAGATACAGGACACCAACCCTGCGACAGTGATCATCTTCGTGACGGCGCACAACCGGTACATGTCCGAGGCCTTTGAGGTCTACGCGTTTGATTACCTCGTCAAGCCGTTCAAGGTGGACCGGATGCTGCAAACCCTCGCCCGCGTGAAGGACAGCCTGACGCTTTCATCCGCCGCCCCGGCGTTTTCCAAGGCGGTGAATGCCGACAGAAAGCCGCTGGACGGGCGGCTGATGCTCAAGCACCGCGAGGGCAGCGCGTTTGTCGACCTGAACGACCTTTTATTGGTGCAGCGGGAGGACCGTTCCACGGTGCTCTACACCAAAAGCGGTGAGCGCTACGCGATCAGTGAATCCCTGAGTGATATTGAAGGCCGTTTGCCGTCCGATGTGTTTTTCCGCTCGCACAAGAGCTATATCATCAACCTCAACCACATCAAGGACATCACCCCCTACGGGCGCTGGACCTACGTGGTGCGCATGGACGGCATCAAGCAGGATGCGCTGATCACCCATGCCAAGTATGAAGAGCTGGAGAATATGTTTCGCTAGGGTAAAAGCGTAAAATTTTTTCGGGGATAATGATTGGAAAGTCATCAAACTTCAGCCTGTTCAGAAGGCCCGAGATGCTAGAAAGCTAGGGTGGACAGGGGTTGAGCTTACTCGTTTGTAAGTGATGCCCCCGGCCAACCCGAAAAGGGAGGGCGAAAGCACGACTAGCCACCGAGTTTCCAAAGGAAACGAATGGCGTAGCCCTGCATTATGCAAAACATAATGCAGGGCCGCAAAAAGCTGACAACGCAGATTGGGTCTTATGAACAGGCTGAAACATATTGACAAGTTTCGATCTATAGTTATACTATAGATCGAAACTTTTTTATGTATGGAGGATTGGCTATGAGTGACCACGCAGCGCAGGCCAAGCGATTCAAGGCTTTCTGCGACGAGAACAGGCTAAAGATCATCGAGCTTTTGCAGGGCGGCGAGAAATGTGCCTGTGAGCTGATTGAGGACTTGGATATGGGACAGTCCACCCTCTCCTACCACATGAAGATTCTGACCGAATCGGGAATCGTCATCAACCGGCAGGAGGGCAAATGGGCGCATTACCGCATCAGCGCGGAGGGCAGCGCCGAGGCTGTTGCCTATCTGCAAACGCTGACCACGCCCAAAGAGAACGCCGGCTGCTGCACCACCGGCTGTGCCTGCGAGGAGAACAATTGATATGCGCGCCATCTGGGACTTTATCCAGAATCAACTGCTGGGCATGGCCTGGCTGCAATCGCTGATCAACGGCGTACTCCGGGGTTTGGGCTTGGACACGGCCAACCGCTGGGTGGGAAGCCTTCAGTTTTTTCTGTATGACGTGATTAAGATCACCATCCTGTTATGCCTTCTGATCTTCATAATCAGCTACATCCAAAGCTTCTTCCCGCCGGAGCGCAGCAAAAGGATCCTAAGCCGCTTCCACGGCATCGGCGCGAACATCGTGGCGGCATTGCTTGGCACGGTCACGCCGTTTTGCTCGTGCTCGTCCATCCCGCTGTTCATGGGGTTTTCCTCGGCAGGATTGCCCGTCGGGGTGACGTTTTCGTTCCTGATCTCCTCGCCGATGGTCGACCTGGGATCGCTTCTGATCCTTACGAGCATCTTCGGCGCGAACGTGGCGATACTCTATGTGATCGTCGGGCTGATCGTCGCGGTGGTCGGCGGCACCATCATTGAGAAGCTGCGCATGGAGCGCTATGTGGAAAGCTTCATCCTCACGGCGGGAGGCGTGGACATCAGCTCCCCCACCCTGACCCGGCGCGACCGTGTGCGCTATTCCAAGGAACAGATGCTTGCGACCTTCAAAAAGGTGTTCCCTTATATTCTCATTGGCGTAAGCATCGGCGCACTGATCCATAACTGGATTCCCGAAGCTTGGATTGCCGCAGTGCTGGGAGACAACAACCCCCTCAGCGTGATACTCGCTACGCTCGTCGGCGTGCCTGTGTACGCCGATATCTTCGGCACCATTCCCATTGCCGAGGCGCTTCTGTCCAAAGGCGCGCAGCTGGGCACGGTGTTAAGCTTCATGATGGCGGTTACCACCCTGTCGCTGCCATCGCTGATCCTGCTGCGCAAGGCTGTCAAGCCCAAGCTGCTGGGACTGTTTATCGTCATCTGCACCGTCGGCATTGTTCTCGTGGGATACTTTTTCAACGCTATCCAGGCATGGATATTATAACCAGAAAGGATGAACCCTATGCCTCTGTTCAATTTCAAGAAGAAAACGGACTCCGCCCCCTGCTGCTGTGGCAGCGATTGCTGCACACCCGAGGAAGCTGCCTCTGAGAATTGCTGCAAAACCGGCGATTGCTGCACGCCTGAAGAAGCCGCTTCGGAAACCTGCTGCCAAACCAGCGACTGCCGTACCCCTGCGGAAGCCGCCTCCGGCTGCTGCTGCGGCTGCTGCGCACCGGAAGCGGCGGAAACCGAGCGCTTTATCAAGGTGCTGGGCGGCGGCTGCAAGAACTGCCACAAGCTAATGGACAACACCCAGGAAGCGCTAAAGTCCCTGGGCCTCAGCGATGCAGTGGAACTGGTTTCCGATATGGCGGTCATCGCGGGCTATGGCGTGATGTCCACCCCCGCGCTGGTTGTGGACGGCAAGGTCGCTTCCACCGGGCGCGTCCTCTCTCCCCAGCAGGCCGCCGATGCCATTCAGAGCGTGCGGGGTAAGTAGTCATTTAAAGGCTTCATACCATAGCTTTGCTTGAACACGATCAAAAAGCCGCGTGATTGCGCGGCTTTTGTGTCGGGTTGCAGGGCATTGCCCAGCAAAAACGCGTATTGAAATATAATCCCCTGTCTCTCCTTAGGAAAGCCCTTTGCGCAAAATTTCAACGACCTTTTTCTTGGTGCACGCGCCCTCGTGCATCTTTTTTCCGTCCACATAAAACGAAGGTACATACCAGTAATCATACTGGTTTGCGATCCCTGGGCAAAGCTGCTCGTCAATCATCTCGATTTCCAGCGCCTGCAGGGCAGGGTCCTCCTCCAGGGCTTCCTGCACCCAGCGGCGGGCAAAACGGCAGAATGGACAGCTTTCAAAATGGAACAGCAAAACTTTTTTCATACACGTGATGCTTCCTTTTCAAAGAATGCTTCAAACACCGGACGATACCGGAGTATGCCCTCCATACGGGCGGAATGATACAGCGTAAGCCGGTTGACCGGGAACGAAACCTGCGGCAGGGGCGTTTGCAGGTTGAGATCGGTGAGGTCTGCCTGCCTTGCCAGGGTAATGTGCGGGGCGAAGGGCTTGCCGTCATAGGGCTCTCCCGCCTGGGTTAAGCGCGTGTGCACGGTATCGGCAAGCGTTTGCAGCGGCGCGGAATTTGCCAGCTTTGCGTGCAGAATGGCGCTGCTTCGCCTGCCGAAAAACCCCAGGCCTGTGACGGAGAGAGAAAACGGGGCGCAGCTGCGCGCCGCGTCCGCAAGCACTGTCTCCAGCGGCCTGATGCGCTCGTCATGCTCGCCCAGAAACGCAAGGGTCAGATGATAGTTGCCTGGCTCTGTCATGCGCCCGCGGACGCCAAGGCTTGACACGGCATGGTGCAGCATTTCCCGCGCCTCTTTGGAAATTCCCAGCCCGACAAACAGGCGCATCATCCCGTATACCGCCCCTTGATGCGGGTTTGCGGTGTGAGCCCCTTGATGCTGGTGACACTGCGGTTCATGACCATATTGAGCACAAGCCCGATGCCCGCCATGTTCGTCACGAGGTTCGAGCCCCCGTAGCTTAAAAACGGCAGAGGGATGCCTGTAATCGGCATCAGGCCGATGGTCATCGCCACGTTTTGGAACACGTGGAACAGCATCATGCTCATCACCCCGATAATCACCATTTGCCCGAAGCGCTCCTGGGTGAAATACGCCAGATACGTCATGCGCAAAAGCATCAGCAGGTACGCGCCCAGTACAGCCATCAGGCCCCAGAAGCCATACGCCTCGCCGATGGTGGAAAAAATGAAGTCCGTATGATCCTGCGGCACGTAATCCAGCTGGCTCCAGCTGCCTTGCACAAAGGCTCCGATGCCGCTGGTTCCGCCCGCGCCGATGGCGATTTTGGACTGCGATACCTGATAGGTTGCGTTGGCGTCCACCAGATCGGGATTGACAAACGATAGAATGCGCGTGATGCGGTAATCCTCGATCCCGGACGCCATAATCACCCCGTAGAGAATGATCAGCGCCAGCACACCCGCGGCGATGATCCCGCCCATGACCTTCATGCGGATTCCGCCGAAATAGAGCATCACGCCAAACACGAACACCATAACCAGCACCGAACCGGTTTCGCCCTGCGCAAGCGTCAGCGCCCAGGGAAAGCCCATCAGCAGGATCAGCCGCAGGGAGGATTTACCCGTCCCCAGTGGGTTATCCGTTTTTTCCAGATATTTGGCCGTGGTGATGATACAGGCAAGCTTGACAAATTCCGACGGCTGCAGGGTATAGCCCCAGATGAAGTCGATCCACGCCTTTACGCCCGCGGCCTGGCCGCCCAGGGCGACCATCAGCAGGAAGCAGGCGAACAGGTAGAACACCTGCGAGCGTCTGCGGATGAAATCGTGCGGGAAAAAGGTGACAAACCCGATCACGATTGGCGAAATCAGAAAAAAGATCATCTGCTTCAGCCCGGAGCTTGAGGCTACGATATAATTCAGCAGCGTATCCTCCGCCTTGGCGTCGGTGGAAAACGAAGCGATGGAAACGCTCAGCACACCAAATGCCGCCAGCCCGATAGCCAGCACGGTGAGTATATAGTCAAAATGCGCCTTGGAGCGGCGGCTTTCGTTCATCATGTGTGTGCGTTTCCTCTCCGTTTGCGGCCAAACCAGCCCGCCTTGGTTTTTTGCGGCGGCACGATATCCACCATGGGAACCGCCTGGCCGGACAGCCGCCTTGCGATGCGTTCAATGGCAAAACGCGCCGGGCAGTCCGTATCCATCACGGTTTGGTGCCGGTGCAGAGCACGCAGCACCTCAATGTCGTCAGGCACGTAGCCCAGCAGCGGGATATCCAGGGCATCGGCGATTGCCTGGGGCGTGAGCATATCTTGGGACTGCACCAGCGCGGGGATGACACGGTTGACGATCAGCAGCGGCGCGGGCTTTTGCTGCTCGCGGCACAGCGTTACCACACGCTCGGCATCGCGGATGGATACATCATCCGGGGTTACCACCAGCAGGGTGTTCTCAGCGCCGCTGAGGATCATCTCAATGACGTTGTTCAGCCCGGCCGGGGCGTCGGTCAGCACAAAATCAAAATGCTTTTGCAGCTTGCGGACGATCTTTGCAAAAAGCTGCGGCTCGATCTCCTCCGCCGTGCCCAGCTGTGAAGCGGGCAGCAGAGAAAGCTCCGGCATGGCCAGGGAGCTGAGCACCGCCTGGGAAAGCTTACAGTTTCCGCGGGCGTAGTCCAGCACATCATACACGACGCTGTTTTCCATCCCCAGGTGGATATCCAGGCTCCGCAGCCCGATATCCATGTCCAGCACCACGGTTTTAATCCCTTGCCGTACCAGGGCAACGGCAAGCGCCGCCGCGAGTGTGGACTTTCCCACGCCGCCTTTGCCGGAGGCGATCATCCAGGTATTGGTCATGCTGCCTCCTCCAAAAGCGATAAGGCTCTTCTACGGCGGCGTGCGCCGTGCGGCAGGACTGTGCGGGATTGCATCTGCCTTTCCCTCTTACGGCGCCAGCATATTGCCGCCCGGGAAGCCAACGTCGGTGGTCCGCAGGGTTTTCTGGTCAAGATACCATTCCACAAACTCTTTGGCGGCAAGGCTTGCCATACCGCCGCTGAGTCCCGAGGGGATGAACACGACGACGCAGATTTCCGGTTTATCAAACGGTGCAAGCATAACAAACCAGGAGTTGTTTTCCAGGTCGATGGCCGTAACCTCGGCAGTTCCTGTTTTCGCGGCGACATTATCTTTATACTTCCAGTCTTCGAAGTACTTTTTCGCAGTACCGCTTTCGTCAACAACGCCTTTCATGCCCTGGAGAATCAGGTCCAGATACTCCTGCACGTCATGTTCGCCGTCTGTGGACTCAAAGGTGTTGAGCACCGTTGGGGTGCGCTGGCTTAGAATATCGCCCTCAGGGGATGTGATGCTGTCTACGATCATCAGGTTATTCACTACGCCGCCATTGCCAAGCGAGGCAACATAGCGGCTGACCGCCGCAGGCGTGAGCACCGTGATGGACTGGCCGATGGCCACCTGAATGGTCTGCGCGCCGCCCCACTTGATATCGTTTAAGTAGTTGTAGGTGTCGCCGATGACCGCCTGCAGATAGACCATTTCACGCGTCATGTTCAGCTCTTCCATCAGGATGGGACGCATGGACACGACCCAGTCGGACTGCGATGTATTGACCGCCATGTCCATCAGGCGTTTGACGCAGCGGTTCAGGCTTTCGTCATCATAGGTAATATTGCGGATCGCGCCCTGGTTGCGCAGGTGCTTTTTCACAGAATTGAACACGATGATCGGCACGGCAGTGTCCTGCGAGGCCTCGTTCATCGGCTTGGTGGGATCGTACAGGCTTGTCTGGTTGCCGACCACGCTGCGCTCCTCGCCGGGCAGGTCCACGCCCGTACGGCTGGTAAGCCCGAACTCAGACGCGTATTGATACAGCCTGTCCTCGCCCAGACGCGAGCCCAGCGTATAGAAGAAGAAGTTGCAGGAGTTGGATATGCCCTGTACGATGGTTTGATACTGGTGCTTATAGCGCTGGCTTGCGGGAATCCAGCATTTCGGCGCGGTGTTGGGGTCCTTGGTATAGAGCATGAACAGCCCGCCGTCGGAAATGGTTTCGTCGGGCAGCAGCTCGCCTTCCATCAGCGAGCCCAGAGACGCGACCATTTTGAAAATGGAACCGGGCGTAGCGCGGGCGTGGATGTTGTAGTTCATCAAAACGTTGCGCGTGTCGGTGAGGATTTCAACGCTTTCGTCCCCCGCAGCGATCAGCGCGTTCAGGTCGTAGGTCGGATAGTTGACCATGGCAAGCACCTTGCCGTCCATATCGATGACCATCATGGCGGCGCGGTCGGCCAGGGAAAGCGGATATTTTTCCCAGTTCCGGCTTTCAATATCGGTGCGGTTGGCTTCCAGCCAGGTGTTATCGATCAGTTTATCTTCCTGTGATTTGCGCGTTTCCGCCACATTGTAAGCCAAGGCGCGCTCCGCCTGCTGCTGATAGGCTGCGTTAATGGTCAGCTTGACATTGTTGCCGTCCTGCGGCTCCACGTAGGAAAGCTCACGGGTGATTTTGCCGACATTGTCGCGTTCCACAAGACGGTATCCCTGTCTGGCATCGTTATTCTGGGTCAGCCAGTCCTCCATCGAGGCTTCGATACCGTCCAGCCCTATGGTGTCGGAGTATTTGTATCCCTTGGTTTTCAGCTCTTCCCACTTGGAAACGGAGGGAATCGCGCCGATATAGCCGATGACCTGCGCCGCCAGGGTGCTGCGCGGGTACACGCGCTTGGTGCCAACGGCGATCTCCATCCCCGGCATATTCATGGAGCGGGTTTCGATCTCGTTGACAGTTTTGTCGGACACATCCTCGGCGATAACAACAGGCTGGGACAGGAAAAGGTTCATCTGCATTTCGGAATAGACCGCCATGACCTTGAGCATCTTCTCCTCGTCCATGTCTTCGGGAATCTGATAGCGTTCCTTCAGTTTTTCTATCGCGTCCGCTGCGGTTGGCACGCGGGTAATGGTGAAGTAATTGTTGTTGCGCCACTGTGTTTCACGCGTTTGCAGCACTGCTTCCGAAACGCCGGAGCCGAAGTAAAACTCCCAGTCCCCCACCGCTATGGAGGGGTTCGGGTCAACATAGTCTTCGTCCATTGCGGCTTGCTTGCGGCGGATGACGAATTCCACATTCAGCTCGCCGCCATTGGCCTCGATGATGTCAATGGCATCGGAAATCGCACGGGTGAAGGCAATGTAATCATCCTTGGAATTCTGGGATGCGTCGCGGTAAAACGTAACGTTATAGATTTTCTCATCCTTGGCCAGGATCACCGCATCGGCGTCGGTAATCATGCCGCGGCTGCCGCGCAGTGTGATTTTGGTCGTGCGCTTGGTCGCGGCGGTTTCCTGATACTCGTAGCTGGATTTCAGCTGCAGGTTTGCGATGCCCACAATCAGATAGATAAACATCAAAACAACGATCCCGATAAACACCAGGTACCGTAGGGGCAGGTTGTAGCCCTGCCGTCCCTGATCGCGGTTGTTACGTGAAAACATAGCTTATCCTTCCATACCTGTTCAGGAAACCCTGGGGGCCTTTTTCAGCTTGTGTATCCCAAACCAGCGGCGAATGGGAAACTGCAAAAGGCCGGCCAGAAGCGTTGTGTACAAAATGGAAATCAGCGCGCGGCTGTAGTGCCCGAAATCCGGGCGGATGCCGATGAGGTAAATATACACCAGGTGGACCGCTTCAAAGACTACAATGCTCACAAGCGCGCTTAATACGGTACGGATATGCGGCGGCAGCCGCAGCGCCGGTTTGCCGGAGCTGCGCTCCTCTTCCATGCGCCGCTCGCTTTTATCGGCAAAAAACAGCGCTCCGAGCATCGCGCTCACCGGATAGAGAATCAGATAAATATACTCCAGCGACGGCATCATGATCTCCAGCAGATACCCAACGGCCAGCGAGATCACAAAGGTGTACTTGCGGCCAAGCGCCACGCTGACCACCGCGATGATCGCAAGCGCCAGGTTGGGCGCAACACCGGCAATCGCGATATGCTGCGAAACCGTGACCTGCAGCAGGTACGCAAGCAGCGTCAGCACGATAAACCGTATCCCTTTTTTGATCAATTGGCATCATCCTCCACGGTCAGCTCCAGCGGCGGTACGGTCGGGGTGGGCGATGCTGTCGGCGGGAGGGTATACCCAAAGGGGTTTGGATCTTCGGTCGCGTTGGGAACATTGTATACAATTTCGCTGCCCTGGCTTGTGGGCGCAGGCGTCACGGTGATCACAGTACCGTCCGGCGCGGTGGTCTGTTGGGGCAGATCACCCGTAGGCTCTGGCGTGGGCGCAAGCTGGAAGAAGTCCGAACCGATTTGGATGGTGGGAATAGGCCGTACGGTTTCCATTGGGACCAGATCCAGCGACTGGGTGGTATTCTGCGAGACAACCTCCTCGGCATCGGGCTGGTAGCGCAGAACGATGACCTCTTCAATATGCTCAAAGTCGGCCAGCGGCTCGACGACGACAAAGCTTTTGTTGCTTTCCATCCCGCGTGTGGATTCGCGCACGGTGCCGATGGGTATGCCCTTGGGAAAGCCAAGGCCAACCCCGGAGGTGACCACATCGTCGCCAGGGCGGGGCAGATGCTCCTCGGGCAGGTAGTACATACGGCACATGGCCGTGCCATCCACGCCCAGCGTTCCGCGCACGGTGCCCTGGTCGCGGGAGGACGAAATCAGACCGGCGATGCTAGCGCCGCTGTCGATAATGCTTCGGACACTCGCGCTGAACGGCTGGGTGTTGTAGGTATACCCCACCAGCGCACCATCCATGGTGACGGCCATGAAGTCCTTTACGCCGTCCTTGGTGCCCTTGTTGATGGTAAACACGGAGAAATAGTTGCCGTCACTACGGCTGATGACCCTGGCGACCAGCGGATTCATGCTTTCATTCACGGAAATCTCTCCGTAAAGCTCCTGGTACACAGCCAGTTCGCGTTCCAGCTCTTCCACGCGCATCGAAAGGTACGTCAGCCGCTCAATCTCCAGCCTGGCATCGTTGTATGCGGCCTCTATGTTGGCGCGGTATTTCAGGGAGCGGAGGTAATCGACCACGGCGTTCACAACGCCGGAAAACCCCGTCTGCAACGGCGTAAGGACAGTCGTCACGCCGTTTTCCGGTACACGGAGGGTACCCCGGAGGGCGTCATCTTCCGTAATCAGCGAAAACAGGTGCACCCCCGCAAGCAATAAAAGCACGGCTACCACGATAAAAATCGCCGCACGGCGAATACCCCGCCACTTGCGCGGGTTGCGGTTCTGTTGTTTCGTATCCGGCTTGCTGCCGTCCATTCAATGCCCTCCGGTTCAGTTCTCTCTCAAAAAGCCAGAATACCCAAGCTGTTCAAGCACATCGAAGTTTTCGATGATGTTGCCAAGCCCAAGCACCGCGCAGTCGGCGGGCTCCTTGGCCAGCAGCACGGGGATGCCCAGCTCGCTGGCAATCATCTGGTCCATGCCGTACAGCTGCGCGCCGCCGCCGGTTAGGTAGATGCCGTTGTGCATCACATCGGCGGTCAGCTCCGGCGGGGTACGCTCCAACAGCCACTTGATCGCGCTGAGGATCGCCATACAGGGGTCGTGTATCGCCTCGTAAATCTGTGCCGAGGTGATCTCGGTGGTCTGGGGCAGGTTGGTAATCAGGTCGCGACCGCGGATGCGCGCCCGGCGCTCCTCGCTGATGGGCAGTGCCGCGCCGAGGT